>Ga0115002_10000042_pt1 | contig 149586 bp, 153 predicted proteins | sample ArcticOcean_MG_C_8_FD_89576 | JGI IMG/M metagenome (GOLD analysis project Ga0115002, IMG submission 89576) | Marine microbial communities from western Arctic Ocean - ArcticOcean_MG_CB11_86 | ecosystem: Environmental > Aquatic > Marine > Oceanic | place: Arctic Ocean: Canada Basin | collected... | reverse complement strand
TATGAAATAAGCACTTTACTTTTCATTTGGATTCTTCCGGCACTTGTTTCTTTAGCTATATGGTGGAGATGGATTCGTCCCAGAATACGGAAGTGGTTGGCTTCTCTATGTCGTATTGGGAAAGAGAATCCTAGTTTAGTAGCTCTCATTGTAGTGGTTCTCGTTGCAGTAGCTCTCGTTTTGCTGCTTGTTGGGTTCGCGACACTTGGCTTCTGTACTGGCTACACGGGTCCTACTGGTTATTTTCTAGAAAATTATAGCGGAACACGAACAACCTTCCCCTGAGGTTTTTAAGTGTCTAAATCTGCTTCTGCTTCTGCAACACCAGTTCCGCTAAGGACTAGCTCACCATTCACGAATTCAGCCAAAAGAGTTAAGTCATTGCGCGTCCAACTTGTTCGTGCTCCGCTGTCATTTACGAGAACCCAACCAGCATTACTTAAATCACGCATCGCTTCATCCAAGACTTCTTGGTCTTTCCGCTGAAGGTCTGCTCGCTCCAACGTCCGCATTATTTCAGGATGTATCCATCGCCACCATACGGCTAAAGAAATAATTGACGTGACGAATAGGACTATTCCTATCAAGTACATCCTTAGCAATAAAGTCTGCCTAGCGCCGCCGCCATTAATTCCAGGTGCATCGGTTCCTGCGGTAAGTGCTCCAGCAATAAATCCACTCACCAAAAGGAATACAGCAAGCAGCAAAACGAGAGCTACTCCACTAAGAAAATATGACAGCAACTTGTTAGCCATGCCTGGAATTTACGCTTACGTTAAAAACTCGTCTAGCGATGTTCAAGGGGTAGGGGTATTACGCCTTCTATTGAAGTGTTCACGACGCTTTTACGCTTTTCCCTTTTCGATCTCTCTGTTTAGTCGGGTTCTCCATTCGGGGTTAGCCCTTAAAGTGAAATTTCACGCGTTACGACATGCGCATATAAGTCATGCACTTGAGGCAGGCGAAAACATGTTTACAGTGTCACGACGTGCAGGACATGCCAGTGTTGCTTTTACTATGGATCGATATGGGCATGTTTTACGTGAGAGCCAAGGTGTAGCTAGGGGTGTAATGGACGCGTATTTAGGTAGTTAAAAGACATTTAGCCTATTAAAAAGCCTATTTTACCAAGACACAAAGAATACAGCCCTGGGAAAAGGACTGAATTTCCTGCCTACATATAGGGAGTATGGTGGGCGATGAGGGACTCGAACCCCCGACTTCCTCGTACGGTGCAGGTACCAGTCAATAGTGTTCTATAGCGTCATAGATGACTCAAGGATCAGTATCCGGTCTGTCATTAGTGTTTATTAATGTCTTTGGTTATCAAACAAACTACCTCCAAATCATTAGTGCAAAGAATCCAGTCCTAGCAATTGAGACTGAATTCCTGCCTAGATATAGGGAGTATGGTGGGCGATGAGGGACTCGAACCCCCGACTTCCTCGGTGTAAACGAGGCGCTCTAGCCAACTGAGCTAATCGCCCTATTGCCTTCAGATAGTAAGGCATTTTTATGCTTGAATCATTTGAATACCTTAAAAGGCACCAAAAAGCACTTTAATATTTTTTTCCAATCATAAATTACTAATTGAAAAATAAAAAAAGGTATGCAAACGCAAGGCTACAAAACTGAAAGCAGAAAATGTAGAAAAGGTTGTTAGTAGCTTTTAACGACGAGAATCCCGAGAATCCCGAGGCGGCCGAGGACGAGCTTCGTTAACTTTAATCTGACGTCCACCAAAGTCTGAACCATCAAAAGCTTCAATTGCTTTTTTTCCGTCTTCAGCACTCGGCATCTCAATGAAACCAAAACCTTTTGATCTGCCGGAATCTCGGTCAATGATTAAATGTACATCATCGACAATTCCATGCTCGCCAAATAAAGTTTTAATTTCATCCTCAGTCGTTTGATATGAGATGTTTCCAATATAAATATTCACAAATTCTATTCCTAATTCAAATACACATTATTGTGCATAGATGTTTCTATCTTCCTTCATTTGAGGCTATTGGGAAACTTGATTAAGTAACTAGAGCAACTCTATTTCAAAAAGACAGTGCATATAGTTAACTGTCTTTTAAATAATTTCAAGTGCCTGGGCTGAATTATAAGCAATTTATGCGTTTTATTTTGCAGACTGAGAAACATAATCAGTCTACAATTAGTAAATGGTAACTAATCGAAAGCGGATAGCTGTCCTGGGTTCAACGGGTTCAATAGGTCGTCAAACACTTGATGTGATTAATCAATTTCCAGATCGTTTCGAGGTGGTTGCATTAGCTGCGGGTACCCAAACAGGGCTTCTTGCTGAACAAGTTAATAACCTGAGACCTAAATATGTTTATGCAGCTTCTCGCGATGCAGTTATTGAATCTGCAGTGGAATCTGTATCAGCCTCTTGGGTCCCTATGGCTGAAATTGTCGTTGCTGATGATGTAGATCTTGTATTGGCAGGCACAGGAGGAGGCGCAGGTCTAGTACCAACCCTAGAAGCCTTAAAGGTAGGAAAACCTGTTGCTATTGCCAATAAAGAAGCACTCGTGATGGCTGGTCATCTAATTCGAGAGGCTCTTAATGAAGGAGGCGGTGCACTTTATCCTGTCGATAGTGAGCATTCTGCCATTTGGCAGTGTTTATGGGGTGAAGAAGAACATAGTATCCGCAGGATTATTTTAACTGCCTCGGGAGGTGCTTTTCGAGAATTGGAAGATCACCAGCTTGCTGCTGTTACACCAGAACAGGCATTAAAACATCCTACGTGGGATATGGGAGATAAAATCACAATTGATTGTGCGACCCTTATGAATAAAGGAATGGAGACAATCGAAGCTACTTGGTTGTTTGATGTTCCTATGGAACAAGTAGAAGTTATTTTTCATCGAGAATCAATTGTGCACTCATTAGTTGAATTTAGTGATGGTAGTATCAAGGCTCAGTTAGGTGTGCCTGATATGCGGTTGCCTATCCAGTGTGCACTTGCATATCCTGATAGGATGCCACTGCCGTCAGCTCCTTCATTGGATCTTGCTAACATAGGTGCGCTTAATTTTGGACGTCCTGATATTAAAAGATTTCCTTGCCTTAGCCTGGCTATGAGTGCAGGAGCGGAAGGTGGTACATATCCTGCTGTAATGGCAGCAGCTGATGAAATCGCTGTAAACCGTTTTCTTTCAGGAGAAATTCGATTCATAGATATCGCGGGCATAATTGAAAGTGTTCTGCTAGAGCATGGTAAGGCCGCTGTAACAAAGGAACCTTCACTTGAGGAGGTCTTAGAGGTTGATGCTTGGGCGCGGATAGTAGCAGCAGCTGCTACGGTGGGATCACAATGAATTTAATGCTTTCTATTGATGGGATTGCTATTGCTCGAGCTGCTTTACCGTTTCTTGGGATTTTGTTTGCATTAGTAATTATTCATGAGATGGGTCATTTTCTTGCTGCAAAAATATTTGGCATAAAGGTTCTTGAATTTGGAATCGGACTCCCTCCACGCATTAAAGGACTTGGATTTAAGCGTGGTGAAACAGAATACACACTAAACTGGTTGCCCCTTGGTGGGTTCGTTCGGTTGCTTGGCGAGGAGGATCCAACTGATCCGCGTTCATTAGCAGCTGCGGCAAAATGGAAACGCTTAACAGTTTTGTGCGCGGGGGTCGTGATGAATCTCGTATTGGCAGTAATTTTGTTTAGTGTTGGCTTTATGATCCCTCGTGACCGGTCCGTTGGTGTTGTTTCAATATCTGAAGTTTTACCTGGCACACCAGCCGCTATTGCTCAGGTAGAAGGAGTTATGCAGGATGGAAGTGAACCTCTCCAAGGTCTTCAGCCTGGAGATATAATTTATTCAGTCAATGGTCGTGAGATTCTTAATCCCCAAGAGCTAGGCTTTGTGATTCGCAGATACTTAGGAAACATACAAGAGTGGCAAATTCTCCGTGACGGAAGTTCTTTACAAATTTCAGTTTTGGCAAGATGGGATCCACCTTCAGGCCAAGGACCTACGGGATTATTGGTGGGGTCACGGTATCCATATACGGATACCGTATGGTATTACCCTTGGGATGCTGTCCCGCGAGGTTGGCAAGCAATGGTTGATACAATTGTATTAACGAAAAATGAAATCCAGTTACGGCTTGCAGGAAGTGAGGCAGCACTTAGTGCGGGGGAGCCTCTCTTCACAGGACCTGTTGGAATTGCAGAAGCAACTGGGGATGTTATATCCAAGGCTGGCTGGCGTTCTTTAATTGAACTCACTGCACTATTAAGTTTGAATTTAGGGATATTTAATATCTTACCAATTCCAATGTTGGATGGTGGTAGGGTGATGTTCGTTGTTCTTGAAATAGTACGAGGTGGACGTCGTATTTCTCCTGAACGCGAAGCGCTTGTTCATTTGATGGGTTTTTCTCTCTTAATTGCAGGTGTTGTAGCAATAACATATTTCGATGTTATCCGGCTTTTCACTTAAAAATTATTGTACTGTGAAAGTTGTATTGTAATGTTTTCTTGTTGTCTATACTGTTTCGACCTAGAGATTTAAAGCGGTAAATGTAAGTTCTAATGAGATATCTAGGGAACGAAAACTATGAGTTAGAGCTCCAATACTAACTGCATTAATTCCGGTATCTAAGAAGGTGGATAAGTTTTGAAGGTTGATTCCTCCACTAACTTCAATTTTTGCACGACCATTTATTAGTTCTACACAATGCTTAGTCTTAGTCGCTGCCATATTATCTAAAAGTATCCAGTCCGGATTGGCTGCTATTGTTTCTCCCAGCTGAGAGAAATCATCCACCTCAATTTCGACTAGAATCTCAGGGTTTGCAGATCTAATAGTTTGAACAGTCTGTGCTAGTGAAATACCCAGTACATTTAGTGCGGCTCTGTGATTATCTTTTAACATAGCCATCGAACTTAGATCACGTCGGTGATTTACCCCACCGCCACAGACAACAGCATATTTTTGAAAATCACGTAATCCTGGAGTGGTTTTTCGAGTGTCCAAAATAGTAAACTCATCTTTTGCTAGTTGGACAAATTGATTTGTTAAACTAGCAATTCCTGATAAGTGTTGCAAGAAATTTAAGGCAATTCTCTCTCCTCTTAGTATAGATGATGCGTTTCCAGTAACAGTTGCGAGCAGTGTGTTTTGTTGAACTTGTTCACCATCTTCAACAAACGCTTGCCAAGTAGCTGTTTCATCTAAGAGTTTGAAGGTTGCTTCTGCGACTGAAAGGCCACTTATGATTCCTTCTTCTTGCGTGACTAGTTGTGCCATGCCTTGTAGTTGTTCACTCTCAATTACACTAGTAGTCACGTCATTTTCTACATGATCTTCAATCAATGCTTGAGACACAATGACTTCTATTAGTGAGGCTGACAGGTGAGGAATTCTATTTGACATAACGTATAACCTGATGTCGTCTCCATTTCCTATCGTCAATGTTTGGGAAATCACTCCGTTGGTGAGCACCACGACTTTCTTCTCGCGAAAGGGCTGCTTCCAAAATTAGATGTGCAGTTAGTGATGCACGATATAAAGATATATCTTTTTTTGTTTCAAGGCTTGGGATTGTATCCCAGGAATTTCTAGTAGTTAAAGCCTTTTCTATGCTAATTCCATCACGTTCAATTCCTGCCCCTGTCCATAATAAATCTTGTATCGTTTTCATTAGCAAGGGTGCTTTTGGGGATGTGTTGATTTCTAATGCTTCTGGTGTAATTTCTGGAGGAGTATTTTTATTAGTAGTGATATGCTTCGCCACTCGTATACCAAAAACAGCAGCTTCAAGTAATGAATTGCTTGCAAGTCTATTGGCGCCATGTACGCCAGCCATAGCGACTTCACCAACTGCATAGAGATTTGGGACTGTAGTTTGTCCCCATATATCAGTACGAATTCCACCCATATGGTAATGTGCCGCAGGTGTGACGGGGATAGGTTGAGTACGCAGATCAATGTTTTGAGATTTGCAAAAGTTGAATATGCTGGGGAAGCGTTTTGACAAATCTAAGCCTTTCCTTTTTTCGATATCAGTACAATCAAGCCATACTTGCGTTGAATTCTCTTTTTGCATCTCCTTTGTTATTTCTCTAGCTACAATGTCACGTGGAGCTAGGTCTCCTTGCGGATGAGCCTTTTTCATAAAAGCTTCCCCTTCGGTGTTCCTAAGTGTTGCGCCCTCACCTCGCAATGTTTCTGATAATAAAAATGGCGGTGATCCAGTTTTTTGAAAAGCAGTTGGATGAAATTGAACGAATTCAAGATCAGCTAATTCAGCCCCTGATTCGAAGGCTAGACTAATCCCATCACCAGTGATTGTGTTCGGATTAGTTGTACGTGAATAAAGCGATCCTATCCCACCTGTTGCTAGTACTAATGTATCTGATTGATAGCGCTTTACATTATTTTGATTGTCCATCGTTTTTATGCCGTAGACATGTTCGCCATAACTATTTTGGATTAGATCGGTCACCAAAGTATTTTCAAGGATATCGATCCCGTGGTTTTTACAAGATTCTATAAGTGCGCTACTTATAGCTAGGCCTGTTTGATCGCCCCCTGAATGCAGAATACGGGCTTGGCTGTGTGCAGCCTCTTGCCCGCGATTCTGGCCATCGAATGAAACTCCATATTTTTCCAATAGTTGGATACTTGAATCTGCTTCAGTTACCAGAATGCGCGCGACATCTTCGTCTACAAGGCCAGCTCCTGCTGCAACGGTATCGTTCAGATGTTTTTCAATAGAATCCCCGATGCTTTTTGCTACTGCTATCCCGCCCTGTGCGTAACGTGTACTTCCTTCACCAAGATCTTCTTTTGTGACAAGTAAAATTGAGCCAGTTTGCTTGCATTCTAGTGCAGTGATTAAGCCGGCTAGGCCACTTCCAATAACGATCGTTTTATATTCTCGTTTAAGAATGTTCATAGCGTAGTGTAATCACTGTATATCTAGTGGCGTACATTTTTAGACATGTTGTGATTTGTCCAGCTAGAATATCGATATGGCCAACATCTTATCAATTCGTCGTGCCGGTGACCCTGTTTTGCGAGAGAAAGCTCGGCGTGTTCGGCGTACTGATAAATCGATTGAAAAAATCATCGAAGATATGTGGATAACTATGTACGATGCTCCAGGGGTTGGGCTTGCTGCGCCACAAGTAGGCATACCTTTAAAAATTATTGTTGTTCATGTTCCTGATCACGAACCTTTCGCGTTACTTAATCCGGAAATTGTGAAGCGTTCAGGTGAGCGTCGTGTAGATGAAGGTTGTCTTTCAGTGCCTGGATATCGAGGGGAAATCACGCGATCTATTAAAGTTCTTGTAAAGGGAACTGATCCGGTAACAGCAAAAGAAGTTCGAATAAGAGCTGAAGATGATTTGCTTGCAGAATGTTTGGAACATGAAATCGATCACATTAACGGGATCTTATATATCGATTATCTAGACGGACCAGATGCCCTAATTGCTTTAGAGGATGATTCGGAAAGTCAGTGATAACGATCTACAGGATATCCCGTAAAGAATAAAGAAGGCGAAAGTAGGAGTGATATGTTGATAGAACAAGTGAAGGCTCGTGAGATTTTGGATTCACGAGGAAACCCTACAGTACATGTTGCAGTTCATTTGTCAGATGGAGCAATTGGTGAAGCTGCTGTTCCTTCTGGTGCATCGACAGGTCAACATGAGGCTGTGGAATTGCGTGATGGTGACCTTGGTAGATTTGGTGGAAAAGGTGTTCGCCAAGCGATAACTAATGTTAATGAGGAGATCTCAAAAGCTGTCTGTGGTCTAGATGCAGAAGACCAGTCATCTGTGGATTACACAATGATTGATTTAGATGGATCTGAGAACAAAAGTAATCTTGGTGCTAATGCTATTCTTGGGGTATCCCTTGCTGTTTCGCGTGCAGCTGCTAATTCTTTAAAGATTCCATTATTTCAATACATAGGTGGTGAAAATGCTCACTTATTGCCAGTACCTATGTGCAATATTTTAAATGGTGGGCGACATGCTGAGGATTCAACAGATTTTCAAGAATTTATGATTATGCCTATTGGAATGCCAACATTTTCAGAAGGTATGCGTTCTGTCACAGAGATCTATCATGTTTTAAAAGATATTTTGAGTGAGCGAAAAGAAAATACTGCCATTGGTGATGAAGGTGGCTTTGCTCCATCCCTAAATAGCAATGAAGCTGCGATTGAACTTATTTTAGAGGCAGTAAAAAAAGCAGGATATGTTGCTGGAAAAGATATCGTGTTGGCATTAGATCCTGCAATGACAGAGCTTTTTCGAGATGGCTTTTACCACTTAGAAAAAGAAAACCGTGTTTTATCCTCAGTTGACATGGTTAAACATTGGAATGATTGGGTAACGAGATATCCTATAGTTTCAATCGAAGATGGTTTGGGTGAAGATGATTGGGTAGGTTGGTCGAATCTAACTGAAGATTTAGGGCAACGGTGTCAACTTGTGGGGGATGATCTCTTAGTAACAAATCCGACCCGTATAGAACGCGCGATAAAAGACCGTGCAGCGAATAGTGTGCTTATAAAATTTAACCAGATTGGTACACTTACAGAAACATTGGAAGCAATTGAGATTGCCCAAAATGCAGGCTGGACCGTTGTAATTAGTCATCGTTCTGGTGAAACTGAGGATACTTTTATAGCAGATCTTGCTGTCGCGACAGGTGCTGGTCAGATAAAAACAGGTGCTCCTGCTCGTAGTGAAAGAACAGCAAAGTACAATAGACTCTTAGAAATTGAAAATTTTTTGGGTAGCGATGGTCAATATGCTGGCTGGGATGCGCTTCCAAACAATTGAAATTATTTGACTGGAAAATTTAAAATGAGTGGTTATCGTATCTCACCGCCTCGTATTTTTGGGAATGCAGCTAGGAGTCCTAAGCCAGATCAAGGTACTTCTTCTGTAGATGCATTTCGGCAATCAGGTTTTTTGATAGGGGAGGAAATTAATTCTTTACTGATTGGCTTGAATTTGGAATCATCAATTGCTTCAATATTCTCCGGTGCGAAATACCGAAACCATACTGTTGCGTCTCTGCTTTTGAATTGGTCACGATCATGGCTCGCACGTCTTGCTGCTTTACATGCCTTAGAAAATGGTAATTATTCTGCTACCTTTCCTCTTATTCGAGCGTCTATAGATCATGTTGCTACTCAACATGGCTTGCTTCAAAGTGATTTATTTGAGTGGAATCAATGGCTTGAGACTGAAGGTATCTATAATGATGATCAATCACATGCTCTATCATTGGGTATTGGGCATTTTCGTCCAGGTGAATTCATAGCAGCTGAACCTGATTTGAGATTAATTTATCGAATAGCTAGCGATTTTACGATGCCTCATTTTGGTACAACACTGCTTGTTGCTGGTGGTGAGTCTGGTCCTGATCGCATAGCAGTAACTTTTGCGGATCGTGATTTCAATTTGGCTTTTGCAGAACTTACTATTGGTTGGTTGCTAGAAATAGGTGTTTTTTCATTTCGCCTGCTTCACAATTTCAAGGATCTACTTGATCATTCTGATAACGGGTTAGTAGAGAAATGGATTGAGGAAGCAACTGTTCTAAAAAATGATTCACAGAAATGTTCTCTTGCTTATAATCAGGGCAGTTATCTAATTGAAAATTGGAGACGCACTCCTACTGCGCGCCCCCGGAAAATCATCATCCGCCTTCAAAGTGATGAGTAAATGAGTCTGTTTCGGATTCTTTTGTTTTTTTTTACTCTAGGTAGTGGCCTTTTTTTTGCGTGTGTGGATTTAACGGATGATGATTCCACAGGAATTATTGAGGAAGAGCAATATGTCAGGTCGTTATGCTTGGGGCTTTTAGATTTTTCATCTCAAATCAACATGCACGCTGATGCAGAAAGTATTGTCGCGAGCATTGAAAACTTTTCCGATTTACTAGTTATGCTTACCCCACCTTCTGAATTAAGTAATTGGCATAAAGAGTACATAAGATTTTTAGAAAATATTACTCAGGGCCTTAGCGCCTCTTCAGACGTGAATCTAATATTTCCAGATATAGCTAAGCGTGAACAGTTTTCTGATTTAGAAATTGAAATCTTGCCTTGTCAGGATGCAAATTATTTTGCTAAACCTAACCCGTAATTATGACTGGTATATCGAAAAGTAAGATTTAAGTTTTTTCTATTTTTTGTGCACTGGTATACTGAGAAAATCCTAGGGAGTACATTCTATGCCAAATCCATATGCTTATTTTCGTGGGGAAATAACTCCACTTGCAAATGCCAAAATTGGAGTCATGACACATGCCTTCAATTATGGCACTGCTGTATTTGAAGGTATTCGAGGAAATTGGAATGAGGCTGAGAGCACAACTTTCCTTTTTCGAGTCAGAGAACATTATGCGAGGCTAGAGCAGTCATGTCGGATTTTAGGCCTTCCTTTTGGAGAAGATGTGGATAACCTAATTGAAATAACAATTGAAATAGCTAGAAAAAGTGGGTATCGAGAAGATATTTATATTCGCCCATTGGTGTATGCATCTTCTGAGGTTTTAGGTGTGCGTATGCATGGCCTGGAAACAGATGTTGTAATATTTGTCGCACCTTTTGGACCGTACCTTGATATCGAACAAGGAGCACGTTGCCAAACAAGTACCTGGCGACGAGTTGACGATACGGGTATTCCTCCGCGTGCGAAAGTAACAGGTATCTACGTTAATAGTGCTCTTGCAAAAACAGAAGCACAGCTTAACGGATTTGATGAGGCGATTGTTTTAAATTCGGATGGTCATGTTTCAGAGGGTAGTGGGGAAAATATTTTCATAATTCGAGATGGAATTCTGATAACTCCACCACCATCAGATAATGTTTTAGAAGGAATCACGGCAGAGACAGTTAAAACTTTGGCAGAAAACGAATTTGGGATAAGAACTATTGAGCGAACAATAGATAGATCGGAACTATATATTTCAGATGAGGTTTTCATGACGGGGACGGCTGCGCATGTTACCCCTGTTGTAGAAGTCGACCGTCGTGCTATTAATGGTGGCATACCAGGAACGATAACGAAGCAATTGGTTGGAGCATATTCTGATGTGATTTGCGGAAAGAACGAAAAGTATGCGGATTGGTGTTTGCCTATTCAGGTGAAGTCAGATAGAAGTTAGTGTTTATCGCCCACCTCGCGCGCTCGGCGTTGTTTTAAGTTTTGCTATATCTGCGTGGTCTGGTTTTCTTATATTAGTTTTTGTTGGTAATGGAATTGCAAACTTGACTGAGCCTAAGGAGTTGCTCTCCTCTGTGATGGTCGTTGTATTCTCCCTGCTAGGGATAGTCTTTCTTTGGTGGGGATTTAGTATCTGGCGTCTTAGATATTCGTTTAACAATGAGAACCTAAACATTCGGTGGGGCGCCAAGACAATTATGATTCCAATAGCTGAGATACGTGAAATTGTATCTGGTTTTGAAGTAGGTAAGGTAAGTATTGGTGGTTTAAATTGGTGGGGTTGTCATGTGGGAAATGGTGTTTCAGAGCATCTTGGTCCAACCGATTTCTTTTCGACACACAATTCGGTCACAGAAGATGTTTTTATTGTCACGAATACACGCTCTTATTCATTGACTGTCGGAGACATCGATGCTTTTTATCAAGATTACCTTTCTCGTTATAGAGCAAGCACGTTAGGGACTGATTTTCAAGAAAAATCTGATGCTATTTTTGAAACCAATTTCCCGATCTGGCAAGACACAGATATCCAGTGGCTTTTAGGCCTTGCAGCAATTCCATTTTTAGGGATATTGGTCTATACGTATGCTTTTTTCGATCAGTTACCTTCAGCTGTACGTGTTTTTTTTCCTGAAGCTCAAAGTATCGTTGAAATCGTTCCGCGTGAGGAATTGTTGAAGATCGTATATGTAGCTTTCGGCATATTTTTTTGTAATATTGTATTGGCTTTATTTTTCCATGTTAGGTCGCGTGCTACGAGCATTTGGTTAATTTTAGCAGCTGGAGTTCTGAATAGCCTTTTGTTAGTAGCCTTAATTGTTTCCTTTCAAAGCGGTTAATTCTAAGGCGCCACATACCCTTCGGGAAGGTTTTCATCGGTTACAATATCGAGTAATCCACGATTTAAGCCATTTGAGTCATCCATTCCATATCCATATACCCAGACATCTGGAATAGTAAAACCATGCCACTGTAAATTTTGAGCTGGGAGGCTCCCCTTTTTCACTAATAACGCTGCTAATAGAACCTCATAGTCATCATCTAGGGCTTGTTTTGCTGTTTTTAATTGTTCACCAGTATCAAAAATATCGTCTATAACCAAAATACGTTTGTGGTTCCCAATTTTTTTATGCACTTGTTTAGCAAAATTGAGATCAGGTGCTAGTGCTTCAAATGGAAAAGCCGAAACATTTCTATTTGCTAATGTTCTTATTAGGTCTGCTGCAAAAACGATACCACCACTTGTAAGCGTTACTATTGCTGGTCTGGGTTTTTTAAGTTTAATAATAAATGAAGCTAAGCCCTCTACACGATTAAGGATGGTTTTATGTAATAGAACTAAGTTAGCCATTGATCTTTAAGGGAATTGTAAAGCTTCCTTTATTATTAAGCCTGCTTGCGTCCCTGAAAGGTTATCGGTATTAAGACATAAATCATAATTTGCAGGTGATAGCCAGTCGCAGCCAAAAAATTCCCTGAAATATTGCGAGCGTTCTCTGTCTGTATCAGAAATAATTTTCTCTGCATCTTTTTGTTCTAGGTTTCCTATTTTCATAATATTTTCGTAACGTTTTTCTTGCGAACAAGTAATAAAAATGCGCAAGGTTTTAGGATGTGGTTTTAAAATAAAGGGTGCGCCGTGTCCCATGAGAATACACGAGCCTTGATTTGCAAGATTGTGAATAACATCTTGTATTAATACACGATACTCCGATGAGGTTTGCATTGGGCTATGGGCTAGTACTACAGGGTCAGTCCATTCCATAGACGGCATATTTGTGGATCTGCCTAATGATTCAACTATTCGAGTTAAAAAAGATGGAATTCGTTCTGATTCTTGAATTGATTCAATCGATGCCCCTGCATTTTTTGCAGCAGCCTGAACAATTTTATAATCGTAATAATTGTAATCTAAATCAATTGATAATTTGCCAGCTATATTCTCAGCATCACTACCAATTTGCCGAGCTATTGCTATTGCTATTGTTGTTGCTACCATAAATTCCGCTACCCTTATGGGGTGATCATACACCGATGGTGTGGGTTACTGCTAGAAGTATTTTGTAAGGAAATAAGAGGGCTTGGGGATGGATCGGTCCCGCCTGATGGCGTTTTTCTCTCAGCGAACCGGTGAACTTCCGATCGCTGATCCTTTGACTTTAAAGTCCTCAGAATCTGTACGTAAAACTTTGGAAACGATGCGGGAAAATTCTCGTACCAGTCTTATTATAGAAGATCGTGCAGAAGCTACTGTAGTTTTTAGTGAGCGAGATATACTTGATAAATGTATGGATGATGATTTTGATTGGGATCAGCCTGTTCAGAACGTACTTGCTACCCCATTACCAGTTGTCGATATCCAAGCATCTTTAGGCGATGTTGTTGCGCTTATGTTAAAGCATAGTAGTGCGCGTTTACCGGTAAAAGAGTCTGAAGGTATTGTTGGATTAATAAGAATCAATGATATTCTTCGTCAATTTGCAGAATTTTTTCCAGAGGAAATTCTTAATGTACCTCCACGGCCGCATCAAATTATTACAAAGAGAGAAGGGGGATAGAAATGGCAATAGATTCAAAAAGTGAAGAACGAATTGAAACTCGTTCACAGGCTACTGTTCGGTTTGCTGGTGATTCGGGTGATGGTATGCAGCTTACTGGTAACCAATTTACAAAAACGAACGCTGTTTATGGAAACGATCTTGCTACATTACCAGATTTCCCGGCTGAAATTCGTGCTCCTACCGGATCACTTCCAGGTGTTTCCGGTTTTCAGATATCGTTTTCAAGTAACGATATCCATACCCCTGGGGACAATCCTGATGTCTTAGTTGCGATGAATCCAGCTGCTTTAAAAACAAACCTGACAGATTTAATTAAGGGAGGTTTGCTTATTGTCGATGCTGATGAGTTTAAGCCTTTAAATTTGCGTAAGGCTGGATACGAAAAAAGTCCTTTAGAGGATGGCTCTCTTGCTGCATATCAACTTATTAGTGTGAATATAACCCAAAATAATGAGAGGGCTTTGGAAGATTTAGATCTCAAGCCTAAGGAACGTTTTCTTTCGCGCAATTTTTATGCATTGGGCATAATTTTGTGGCTGTTTAATCGTCCTTTGGAAACGGTAGAACGATGGGCAACTGATAAGTTTTCGCGAAATCCAATCGTGTTGGAAGCTAATCTTCGTGCGCTTCGAGCAGGAAATGCTTTTGCTGAAACTACGGAGTTGATTCACCACAGGTATGAAGTAGCACCAGCTGAAGTAGCACCAGGTACATATCGTCATATTAATGGTAATGAAGCAACTGCCCTAGGTTTAGTTGCTGCCTCTCAGTTAGCAGACATCCCGATATTTTACGCCTCATATCCTATTACGCCTGCAACAGATGTTTTACATGAATTAGCTAAGCATCGTAATTTTGGTGTTAAAACAATGCAAGCAGAGGATGAGATGGCAGCTGTCTGTGCTGCTATAGGATCGTCTTATGCAGGATCTCTGGGTATCACTGGAACAAGTGGTCCGGGTCTCGCTCTAAAAAGTGAGGCAATAAATCTCGCGTTAATGACTGAGCTTCCTTTGGTTGTGCTCGACATACAACGTGCAGGACCAAGCACTGGAATGCCAACTAAAACTGAGCAGTCTGACTTACTGCAGGCGATGTATGGTCGCAATGGTGATTCTCCCGTCATTATTATTGCGCCAGCTACGCCAGGTGAATGCTTTGAAATGGCAATTGAGGCAGTACGTCTTGCATTGACATATATGACACCAGTGATCTATTTGAGTGATGGATATCTTGCAAACGGATCTTCTCCCTGGTTAGTACCATCGATAGCAAATTTTGACCCAATTCCAAATAACTACAAAGAAGTAGTTCGAGATGGGGATAGTGCTTATGACAGAGATCCTGAAACTTTGGTTAGGCGATGGGCTATTCCTGGCCAAAAAGGATTAGAACATCGAGTAGGGGGTATTGAGAAGTCTTTTGAAACCGGAAATATTAATTATGAACCAAGTAACCATCACAAGATGACACTCGCAAGGGCTCAGCGTATTGCCGGTGCTGTGAGGGATATTCCAGATCAAGTTGTTAATGGCCCTGAGAAAGGGGATTTGTTGGTTCTTGGTTGGGGAGGTACTTACGGAGCTATAACTAGTGCAGTAACTCAAGCCCAAGAGGAGGGGATGAGTGTCGCCTCTGCCCATATACGTTATTTAAATCCTTTTCCTAAAAATCTTGAAGAGATTCTTAATAGATACGAAACAATTTTGATTCCTGAGCTCAATAATGGCCAGTTGTCAGTCTTAATACGTGCGCTTTACAATGTTGATGCAATTCCATTCGGAAAAATTTCGGGACAACCCTTTAAAATTAAGGAAATTCTTGGAAAGATTCATCATGTACTAGGTCATAGTAAATCATTCAAGTTCGATTTTGAGGAAGATTAGATGATTAATAAAACGATTGGAAATAAAAAAGGTGAAATCCTTAGTGGCGAAGAAATACCTGTCTTAACTCGTAAGGATTTTGTTTCAGATCAGGAAGTACGTTGGTGTCCTGGTTGTGGTGATTACTCAATTCTTGCCCAAATGCAAAAAATGCTACCAGCACTTCGAATTCCTCGTGAAAACATTGTGTTTGTTAGTGGTATAGGTTGTTCAAGCCGGTTTCCTTATTACGTAGAAAGTTATGGTTTTCATAGTATTCATGGAAGAGCTCCTGCTATTGCAACTGGAGTAAAAGCTGCTCGGCCCGACTTATCGGTTTTCATTGTTACCGGTGATGGTGATGGTCTTAGCATCGGCGGTAACCATCTTATTCACATACTACGTCGTAACTTGGATGTTACGATAATTTTGTTTAATAACCGTATATACGGTCTCACTAAAGGTCAGTATTCGCCTACATCAGATATTGGGAAAACCACAAAATCCGCGCCTTTAGGGACAATTGAGAGCCCCTTAGATCCAGTGAGACTTGCCTTAGCTGCGGGAGCAAGTTTTGTAGCACGCTCGGTTGATCGTGATACCACCCATTTAGAATCAATTTTATATAAAGCAGCGAAACATAAAGGTACTTCTTTTGTCGAAGTTTATCAAAACTGCAATATTTTTAATGACGGAGCCTTTTCTGCATTTGCCGAGAAAAATGTTCGTCCTGAGAAAATGGTGTATTTGGAGCATGGTGAACCTGTACGTTTTGGTAAGCAACGAGAGCATGGGCTTCGTTTGGACGGCTTTACTCCCGAAGTGGTTGAAAATGCAACTGCTGATTCTGGACTACTCGTTCATGACATTCACCAAGAAAGTACAGCCTTAGCATCGATTCTTTCTACGATGGATTATCCTGATTATCCCGTCCCTGTCGGTATCTTTCGTCAAGTTGAACGTGCAACTTATGAAGATCAGCTAGAGATGCAAGTTGCTCAAGCTCGTGAGAATCAACCTCCAGAGTTACAAGATCTTATTGCGGGGCAGGAAACTTGGGTAGTAGGCTAGAACTAGTTAAATGGCTGTCTCAGATCTCCTCCCGTGCCCATCATGTGGTGAATTTAACTTACAAGGTTCCGATCGGTGTAGTGCCTGCCTAAGACCTTTTGGTCAATCTGATCTTCCAGAGCATGCGAGCCCGTTTAGTGCGAGTCCATTTTCTGAGTCGATAGCCATTCTTAAGCCAATTCAAATTTCTACTTTACAAATTAGTTCATCTGTTTCTGAAGTAGTTGAACTTCTTAGGGATAATATTAGTGGTGCTGTACTCATTTTTGACGATGAGAGTTTGGTAGGTATTTTTACTGAAATAGATATTGTACGAAAAACAGCAGGACTTAAAGGGGTCATGAGTAAGCCAATTTCTGAATTTATGACAGTGGATCCGGTTGTTTTGAGGGAGACAGATTCAGTTGCAATAGCATTAAGCAAAATGTCTTTTGGGGGTTTTCATCATGTACCAGTTATCAGGCATAGTGTGGAATCATCAGATCTCGTAAGAATGGATGATATTATCGGCTTACTTACCGCGCGGAATGCAGTGAGATGGCTAGTTGAGCGTTTTTTAGATTAAGCTCTAGACTGCTACAGTTTGTTGGCGTACTGAAGAATTCTAAAGAAAAGATCAGTAATGAGGTTATATGTCTACATCACCATACCTAGAGAAAAAATTTACAACTGATGAGTTAGTGCTTGCTTATCAGGAATGGGGTTCTAGTGATGGTGACAAGGCGACTATAATTACGTTACATGGATTTGGTGTTTCAGGTCATATGTATGATGAATTCAGTGCACGATTCAAAGATATTGCAAGAATAATTAATCTTGACCAACGTGGCCATGGAGATAGTGAAATTTCTGTAGATGGAAATTATCAACGTACTGCCTTCGTTGACGATCTGGAGCATCTAAGGAAATATTTAGGGATCGAAGAGTTCATTTTGATAGGCCATAGTATGGGTGGGCTTAATGCTGTGGAATATGCCGTTCGTTATCCGGAACATATTTCAGTTCTAATAATTGTGGATGCAGGACCCGAATCCGCGAAGGATGGAGTCGATAATATAGTGCGTTTCACACGTGGTCCTGACGAGCTTGAGTTTGATGAATTTGTTCAGATGGCACTCAATTTTAATCCAAGACGTTCGGAAAAAAATATTCGTGATCGTATGCATCATCGATTAAGGCAATTGGATAATGGGAAATGGACCTGGAAATTTGATAAAAGGTTTAGAGATCCCGAGGCTACTTTAAAGGTTGGAAGTGAAATTACGAAGGACCAATTGTGGGATCAATTCCGACAAGTTAAAGCACCAACATTATTGATTAGAGGATCAGAGAGCGATGTGCTTTCTGAGGACATTGCCAAGCGTACTGTTCAGGAAATGGAAAATGCTTATCTGGAAGTAGTTAAAGGAGCAGGTCATAGTGTCCCAGGTGATTCTCCTGATGGGTTTGCTGATACGGTACGAGTATTTTTAGAAAAATTTAATGCAGGTGAAATTCAAAAAAAAAGGATGGCTACGAACGAATTAAACTATTCCGCTAGTTCATCAAAAAAAAAGAGGAAACCTAGCTGGGCAAAAATTCTTATTTTTTCATTGGCAACATTGATTAGTGCCGTTATTTTTTTCACAATGCGACGTTCGAAGAAAAATAAAAATTTGTAATGAAAGATAATTCGAAAAACCTAAAAAATAGTTATTGTGATGTTGGTCTTCAGGATCCAACTTTTTTATTTATGCATGGATGGTTGGAAGATCGAACTTTTTGGACGCCAGTAATTAATCTACTTTCTAAACAGCATCGGTGCATAAATCTAGATTTAGTACAGGTTGCTAAAGAAGGAACGGAATCTTCGCTTGATCCTGACTCACTGGCAAAATCTATTGAAATTTTTATTGATGAAATAATAAATAGGCCAGTAATTTTAGTCGGACATGATTTAGGTGGAATACTTGCCTTGATAGCAAATGCGCGATCTCCAGAAAATATTTTAGGATTAGTGTTAATTGATCCACCATTAGATGGTGCTACCAACGGAGCTATGACTTTACTAGCGAAGCAAATCATTGATACGGAGTTAAAAGATGTAGTCCAGCCGCTTTTTGCTCGTTGGTTTCTTGATTCAACTCCGTTGTGGATTCAGGAGAAAGTAAAATCTAGCTTGAGCATATATGACCAAAATGTTGCCTCAGAGCAATTTTCTAAATCTGAATTTTTGCAAGAACAAATGGGGCGATTAATAGTGGAAGCCGATAAAAAACCATTTATGATTATCTGGCCGGATAACCCTAGTGGGAATCCAGAAAAGCTAAGGGAGATTACTCAGTTTTTAAGACAAGAACCTGTTGCTAACACTGGGCATTTTTTACAACTTGAGAAACCTGCAATTGTGGCATCTTTGCTGAGAGCGTTTGTAGATGAAATCGATCGAGATCCTCGAATCGCTAATTTAAAAGATCGACTACAAGGTATGGATAATACTAGTGATTCGACTAACTAAGTTTGTTGTTGTTTTTCCTATTCTGGTACTTATTTGTGTGATTGGTTGTACAGCATCTCCAGAGCTTGATATGGGAAATGCTAGTGAAATAGTAATTGCACAACCAACTAGTACCAATGAATCTGTAGAAGATGTAGAGCCGGAATATGCTACTGAGACAACTGAAACAAATTTAGAAATACAAGTGTTACCTTGTGGTTTGCATTTGGTTCCTCTGGGAAAGCATTTAGGTTTAGATGAAGACTGTATTCCTGAAGAACTTATACTGCTAGCCTCTTCGGTGGCTTTTGCGGATTGTTACCTTATTCCAGAAGCAGCGGAAGCTTTGATTAATTTAATTAGTGCAGCAGAACAACACGATCATCTGTTGGTTGCGGTAAGTTGTTATAGAAGTTATCAATATCAAAAGGAAGTTTATGAACGGAATATTCGTGAAATTGGTGAGAAGCAGACTGCTTTGGAAGTTGCTTTGGCAGGACATAGCGAACATCAGATAGGAACTACTGTTGATATTTCTTCTAGTGACGTTGGTTTTGAACTAACTCAGGCTTTTGGTGCTACACCAAGAGGAGAATGGCTTAACAAGAACGCTTCAAATTTTGGTTTTGTTCTTAGTTATCCGGAAGGATTCGAAGATCGAACAGGATATGTTTATGAACCTTGGCATTTTAGGTGGGTTGGCGTTGAATTGGCGAAAGCAATTGAGTCTAGTGATCTAACGGTTGAGGAATATCTAAAGATAACCTGGTAGAAGTGTTCTGCTCTAAGTACTTGCGTGCGTCTTACTTAGATTGCAAACTCGTTTTAAGGAGAGTTTAAATGTCAGAAGTGAAAGAACTACTTGTAGAACGTACTGAGCATATTCTTACGCTTACTCTAAATCGTCCAGAGCGACTCAATGCGATTAGCGGTGTAATGCTTAATACTCTTTCAGCTGAGCTTTCTAAGGCTAACAGTGATTCTGATGTACGAGTAGTTATTCTTACAGGTGCTGGTCGTGGATTTTGTTCGGGTTTAGATTTGCAGAATGAAACAGTGAATGATCGCGAGAAGGGTAATCTGACACAATTCGATCTTATTAGTTCTCCACCAATGATGCTTCACCGTATGGACAAGCCTGTTATTTGTGCGCTGAATGGTCCTGCTGCAGGTTATGGCATGGATCTTGCGTTGGGGTGTGATATGCGTATTGCTAGTGATAAGGCAAAGCTAGGTGCAGTTTTTACAAAACGTGGTGTTTTACCGGAATCGGGGGGAACCTGGTATTTGCCTAGACTAATTGGTTGGGCTCGAGCGACGGAAGTTGCATTTTTAGGAGATGTTTTAAATGCAAAACAATCTTTAGAGATGGGTCTGGTAAATCGAGTAGTTGAGCATGACAATTTAGAAGAGGAAGTTTTTATAATTGCAAACAAGATAGCTTCTAATGCTCCGTACTCAGTTCAATCTACTAAGAGAGCCATGCGCTTAGGCATGGATCAAAACTTTGAATCTGCTGTAAATACTGCGTATTTGAGCTTGTTACCAATGTTTCAAAGTGAAGATTTTAAAGAAGGGGTGAGTGCATTTTGGGAACGTCGTGAACCGGATTTTAAGGGTCGCTAAAATTATTTAAAGGTATAAAAAAAGCGAGTTAAACTCGCTTTTTTTATACCTTTAAATAATTTGTTTAGCAACCACAGGGCCGTGCTTCACCGCTACCATCTTCTGTTTGAAAGCTTGAACCACAAGCACAACTTTTAGTTGCATTTGGATTATGAATACTAAATCCACTTTTCATGATGTCATCGACATAGTCAATTTCAGCACCTTCGAGGTGTACAGCACTTTCAGGATCTATGACAATACGGACACCATTTGTTTCTAAAACAACATCGTCATCTTCTGTCGAACGCGCTAATGCCATTCCATACTGATAACCGGAACATCCCCCACCAGCGACAAATACTCTTAGTGCACCATCTGGAAGTTCACGTGAAACCATTAAGTCACGTGCCTTCTCAGCAGCCAAATCTGTAATAGTAACTAATTGCGTTTCTGTTCCTGCTTCTACTGTCATAAGTGATTCTGCTTCTACTGCCATAAGTGACTCCTAGTATTGTTACAAAGTTAGTTTTCTCAGCGCGTGTAGTATAACACAAGAAATCATACAATATTGAAAATATGGAGCATCTAAATATGGAACGTGTTTATCTTGATCATGCCGCGACAACAAAGCCGGATCAACGGGTACTTGAAGCCATGTGGTCAGTTTATAAAGATGACTGGGGTAACCCATCATCAATCTATTTGGAAGGACAGCAAGCCCGACGTTGGATTGATCAGTCCCGAGATCGTTGCGCTGGTTTGCTTGATGTAAATAGTGAGGAAATTATATTTACGAGTGGTGGTACTGAATCTGATAATGCTGCTATTCGCGGAGCTGCTTTTGCGCAAAGAGAGTTAGGTCGAGGTTCTCATATTGTTACTACTCAGATAGAACATCATGCGGTACTTCATACGGCAGAGCAACTTGAAAATGAAGGTTTTGAAGTAACTTATCTACCTGTGGATAACATGGGAATTGTTGATCTTGATACATTAGAATCCTCAATTCGTGAAGACACTATTCTTTTAAGCTTAATGCTTGCAAATAATGAAGTCGGAAGCTTGCAACCGGTTAATAGTGCTGCGCAAATTGCTCGGAGAAAAAACCCAGATATTGTTATACATTCTGACGCAGTACAGGCTGTCGGAGCTGTCGATGTGAGTCCAAAGATTATTGGAGTTGACTTATTAACCCTTGCTGGACATAAATTCTATGGCCCCAAGGGTGTAGGTTTATTGTATGTCCGTCAAGGAACTCCATGGTCACCCTTTGTGCTAGGTGGAGGGCAGGAAAAAGAGCGTCGTGGTGGTACTGAGAATGTTGCAGGTGTGGTTGGCTTTGCGGTTGCCTTTGATCTGGTATTACGTGACGCAAGAGGAAAAAATGAGTCCATCGGGCGATTAAGAGATCGATTGATAAATGAGATACCTGAACGTATTCCAGATACTGTTATTACTGGTCCTCTTGATGCTTCTCTCCGCTTGCCAAATAATTTTTCATGTTGTTTTCGTAATGTTGAAGGAGAGAGTGTTTTACTTTCATTGGATATGGTTGAGATTGCTGCAAGTTCTGGTAGTGCATGCACAACAGGTGCTTTAGAGCCATCTCATGTGCTTACAGCAATGGGAGTAGATGCAGACCTTGCACATGCATCGTTACGTCTTAGTTTAGGTGTAGCGACAACAAACGATGAAGTTGATTACGTTATCGAAAAGTTGCCACCCATTATTAATCGCTTGCGTCAACTTGCTCCAGATCCTATATAAGCACTACCTCAATAGGTGCTAGTTTTGATATTTCCCTATGAGAACACAGCCATTTTGTCCACCAAATCCGAATCCATTAGTTAGTGCATAGTTGACTTTACTTTCTCTAGCATTCAGCGGGACATAATCTAAATCGCAATCCGTAGCAGGGGTATCTAAGTTAATTGTAGGAGGAATAACTTCATCAGTAATTGCTTTAACGCAAGAAAAAACACCTAGAGCACCAGCCCCACCTAAAAGATGCCCTACCATAGATTTTGTTGCACTGACTGCTACGTGGTTAGCTTGTTCACCTAATGCAAGTTTAATAGCTTTGGTTTCTGAGACATCATTGAGAGCGGTTCCTGTTCCATGTGCGGAAATATAGTTCACATCTGTTGCCTCTATACCTCCAACTTGTAGTGCTGTTTCTATTGCTTGAGCTGCTCCACTACCATCATCAAGAGGTGCAGTTATGTGGTTTGCATCGCAGCTAAGGCCACCTCCAAGTAATTCTGCATAAATTTTGGTATTACGTCTTAACGCACGTTCTTCAGATTCGATGATAAAGACAACAGCTCCTTCCCCAAATACAAACCCATCTCGATCTCTATCAAAGGGCCTGGAAGCTTCTTCTGGATTATCGTTATTACGACTTAGTGCACGCATATTTGAAAGTGCCGCAATAGCTACGGGATGAAGAGCCGCTTCTCCGCCGCCTGCGACGACGACATCGCAGGCGCCACTAGCTATTAATTGATGGGCTTCGATGAAAGAATAAAGCCCACTAGCACATGCTGCTGTGCTAGCAAGTGCAGGACCACGTAATCCAAGAGTCATCGATACTTGACACGCTCCCATGTTAGGAGCCATCAGTGGAATAAAAAAAGGACTAACTCGTGATGGGCCTTTTGTAATATAGTTGCCCATTTCTTCAAAGGTATTGAGGATACCTCCAGCACCTGTAGCGATAGCTGATGCAGCCCTTGGTTGCTCTTCTACTGTTAGGTCTAGATTGGCATCATCAGCAGCTTCTTTTGCGGCAGCTACGCAGAATTGGGCAAACCTTGACATTCTACGGGAGGATTTTAAATCAATATAGTCTCCGGGATGAAAATCTTTTACTTCTGCTGCTATTTTTACTTCCAAATCCGATGCGTCAAAGCTTGTGATTAAACCTACCCCTGACTTACCTGCGCGCAGGTTTTTCCAGCTTTCGTTTGCATTTAATCCGAGGGGTGTTATTGCCCCGATTCCAGTGATTACAGCTTTTTTATTCATGTTCAAATCCTTTTAAAAAGAAGTGTTGCATTATGACCTCCTAGACCTGCTGAGGTACTCAGGGCAATTCCAATATCACAAGATCTTGAATTGTTTGGAACATAGTCTAGATCACATTCCGGATCGGGGGTTTGATAATTTATAGTGGGCGGTACTTTTTGATCGCGAATAGCAAGAATGCAGGCTAGTGCTTCTAGCGAACCTGTTCCACCCATACAGTGACCGATGATTGGCTTTACTGAACTGATTGGGATGCGATAGGCTTTTTCGTTCCCAAAGATCTTTTTAAAAACATTGGTTTCAATCAGATCGTTCATTTGCGTAGCACTGCCATGAGGATTGATGTAATCAACTGCCTCAGGAGAGATATCACTTGTCCGAAAAGATGCTTCAATAGCTCGGCGTAGGCCTCTTCCTGTTACATCAAGTGAGATCATGTCATGAGCATCATTAGCGCTGCCATATCCAATTATCTCAGCATAGATTTTGGCCTTACGTGCCAGAGCATGTTCATAACTTTCTAAAACAAAAGCTGCTCCACCTTCTCCAGCTATAAAACCATCACGTTCCAAGTCAAATGGTCGCATTGATTGAGAAGGATCTCGAGTTTCCGTGGAAAGAGCGCGCATAGAAGTCCATGTTGCGTGAAAAAGTGGCAATAGAACTGCATCTGAACTACCTGTAATTATTGCTGAGGCATCTCCTCGTGCAATAGTACAAAAAGCCTCACCTATTGCAGTTGTTCCAGTAGCACAGGCACTAGATATTCCCATATTGGGCCCACGTGCACCTGTTGCAATTGCAATATGTCCACTAGCTGCATCCACTATAAAATTGGCTACAAGAAAAGGAGAGATGCGTTTCGCCCCTTTTGTTTCTAGGATTTCTTGACCTTTTAAAAACGTTTCAGATCCCCCTGCACCTGATCCGAAGATAACACCGATTTCATCAGCATTACCCTCATGGATTTCAAGATGGCTATCATCAAGAGCTTCTAATGCAGAGAGAAGGGCAAAGCTAACGCTACGATTAATGTGTTTTAATTGTTTTCTAGTTATACGGTCATTAGTTTGCAGAAGTTCAGTTGGATTAACTTTTACTTCTGCTTGAATTTTCACATTGAAGCTTGATGCATCAAAAAGTGTTATCGGAGCTATGCCACTTCTTCCAGCAAGCATTGCTTGCCAAGTCTGCTCAGAATTCTCTCCAACAGCAGAGATTGCGCCTACACCGGTCACAACGACACGATGATTCACCTTGCGCTTTCCTCCACTATTGCGAAGTTTTCGCCAAGAAGTCCATTTTGAGGGTCACTAAGACTGACGACTTTCTGAGTTTTGTCGATTCGTCGTGCAAGTTTTGTTAAAACACTTCCCGGTCCAACTTCAAATACCATGTCAGCCTTCATTTTACCAATTTGTTGTACACATTGTTCCCATCGCACACTTTCAGTTAATTGGTCGCGTAGTTCTATATAAACATCTTCTTTTGAACGTAAAACATCTCCATTAATATTTCCAATAAGTGGAGTAGATGGATTTTTTAAGGGAGTTTGTTTTAAGAGGGTTTTCATACTAATACTGGCTTTTTCCATAAGTGGGGAGTGCGATGCAATACTTATTGGGAGGGTTATAACAGTGCGTGCACCAGACTCTTGCGCTAAATCCATTGCTTTGTGTAGTGATGGTAAGTCTCCAGAAATTACCGTATGGCCTTCGCAATTTTGAGTCGCAATACCGACATATCCCTGGTCACTCGATTTAGAACAAATTTCTAGAATATGTTCCTCTTTTAGTCCAATAATTGATGCCATTCCACCAGGATTTTCACGGCCTGCTTCATCCATTAAGCGAGCACGCTCTTGGACTAAAAGAAGGCCTTCTTCAAATGTGATAGCACCAGTTGCTACAGCTGCTGTAAATTCACCCATCGAATGACCGGCGATAGCAACGGAAGTTAATTTTTTATCTAGAACGCTCCAGCGTTCCTTAAGGGCTTCCAGCCACGCAATAGAAGTTACAAATGTTGCTGGTTGCTGATTGATAGTTCGTTGAAGATCTTCTTCGCTCCCGGTATAGCATAAACGAGAGATGTGTTGTTCAAGAACTTCGTCTGCGCGTTTAAAAACTTCACGTGCACGTCTTGAAACTTTACTTATCTTGCTTCCCATTCCCACAGACTGTGAACCCTGACCAGGGAAAACAAGTGCAAGTTTGGTCCAAGATGAATTTAATAAGGCCATATCACAAATACCTACTTTTACGGGGTATGTTCGGCTGAGTACAGCATAGCAGAGCTTGTTCTTATGTGGAGGTAAATGCAGAGTAATATTTTTTTAAAGTAAAGTTCCAGGATCGGTATCTACACTCCAATGTGCCCCTAATGTAAGTTCAGCCAAAAGTGAAACAGGATCACGACCTTTTAGCAGCAAATGCCATTGATATTCTCCTCGCAATTTTTCTATCCGGGCACTTGTTGGTCCTATAATTTCTGGTTCACTTCTACCCTTGGTATCGCGTATTGTTCTTAAAGAGTTCGCAATCCTATTTGCTTCAGCTAACCCTCTCTCTTTGTTACGGTTTCGGTAGGTTAGCCTTGTAAGACGCTGGAACGGCGGATAACCAGCGAGTCTGCGATAGGCACTTTCTTGTTCGTAAAATAATTCATAGTTGTGAGAAGCAGCAGCCATTAATGAACGAGTTTTCGGATTGTATGTCTGTATAAATACCTCGCCTTGTACATCTCTGCGTCCAGCTCTTCCAGCCACCTGTGATAGGATTTGGAAATTTCGTTCGTACACTACATAGTCAGGAAGATTAAGGCCAACATCTGCATCGATAACTCCTACAACGTGCATTGAAGGAAGATCTAACCCTTTCGCGAGCATTTGCGTGCCAATGAGTATGTCAATTTTTCCTGTTTCAAGTTCTTCGAGTATACGTTTGTGACTATTTTTCGTTTTTGCTGTAGTACTATCCCACCTTGCTATATGTGCTCGAGGAAAATATTTTTTTGCTTGATTTTCTACCTTATTTGTACCTGTGCCAAAGGATCTATAACGAACACCTTTGCAGCTTGGGCATGCCTCAGTAACACTTTCTTCTCGATTGCAGTGATAACAATGTAATTTTTCGCGTAGCGGAGTTTCAGACTCAAGGCCCATAGACAAGAGACAATTGGGGCACTTTGCAACATAACCGCACTGTCTGCAGAGCATGAAGCGAGCGAGGCCGCGACGATTAACAAATAAAATGGATTGTTGCTTTTTCTGAAGTGCTTGATTTACGGCTTTGACTAAGTCATAACTAAAAATACTCCGATTACCAGCCTTCATTTCTTCTCGCATATCTATTATTTTTACCAAAGGCATTTTTCCTATACCGACTATAGAGTTTGTTGTTTTTGGATTTATTCTTGTCTTTAGAGTGATGCGTTTCATTTCACCAATTTCTGTTCGGTGATAACTAGTAATATCTGGTGTAGCACTGCCTAATATGAGTGTTGCTCCCGTGTATCGACAGAGTTCAGATGCGATATCACGTGCGTGATATCTTGGTTGCTGATCATTTTGCTTATACGTCCACTCATGCTCCTCATCAATTATCACGAGACCTAATGATGACGTAGGTGCAAAAATTGCGCTTCTGGCTCCTATGACAAGATTTGATTTACCTTCGTTAATGCGATGCCATTGGTCATACAATTCTCCGGTACTTAAGTTGCTGTGTAACACTGTAAGTTCGCTAGGGAATTGTTCTCCGTAACGTTTGATGGCTTGAGGGGTCAATGATATTTCAGGAACTAAAACGATCGCACTTTTCCCGGAATCCAGAACCTTACGGATAACAGCTTGATAAACCTCAGTTTTTCCACTTCCGGTGACACCGTGTAATAGATATTGATTTTCAGTTAGGTGATCTATTTGCTCCACAGCATCTGATTGTTCACTAGTCAGGATTGCAGGAGGTGCTGGGGATTGAGATCGATAATCATATATTGGGTCACGTTCGATTTTTATTTTTTCTATTTTTATCCAACCTTCTTCTTCTAATTGATGAAGATGTGTTGGTTGTACACCTAGTGAACGAGTTTCTTTTAATGTAAGGTTTTCGGTTTCTGCGAGTGCCTTTAATAATCGTGCTGCTGGCGATCTAAACTGTTTTTCAGTACGTGTAACCCCCTCCTTTAAGGTTGCACTTTTTGTCCGTAAACGTGTTATCTGCCTTTGGAACAGGGGTTGCCCTCTAGGCCTTGATAGACCCTGGGTCATTGTTAACAGTCCTTGTTTTTGAAGTGTTTCTAATTTTTTTAACGGGGTGGGTCCAATAGCTTTTCGGAGATGCTCTAAAGGAACCTGCCCTTGTTTTGAAAGGTAAGAGAGAATTTTTGCATCTTTGGGGTCTGAAGGTAGCAGCACTGGTATTTTTATAGGGGAAATTATTGTCAGAGATTTTTGACCGTAGCCTGCAGGTAAGCAGGTGGAGACGCAGTTCCAAATAGGTGCCTTATAGTATTTGCTCATCCATAAAGCGATATGTCTATGAGAAGAAGATAAGATAGGTAGGGGATCAGCGATTGCTGAAATCTCACGTATTTGCTGGGGTTTAGTGTTATGGCTCTCTGATAAAATTATTCCTTGCAAAATGCGGTTTCCAAAAGGCACAAATACAGCTTGTCCTAAACGAATTGATTTTTCTGGAGGAACTTTATAAGTGAATGTATTTTCAATGGCTTGGCCAGTGTTAACTGCTACTTCGACTAAATCTGATTGAACAAATGGGAAGCGCTCCATCAGAAGCATCCTTTTCGCGAACTTTAAGTAATAGTACTAGGAAGCGTACATGTCTCTGTCTACTATGGATTGTAGTAATCATTTTGCCAATTTGAAGTGTAAAAGTGATGTCCCAGAAGTACTTTAGAGAAGTAGAATAATAAATGAAATGCAGTAGGAGTTTGAATGAGTGACTCAAAGGATCCTGGTTTTTTCGCAACTGTTTATTCTGCACGAGCGTTAGGCCTAGGTGGATCAATTTTTAATATGCCAATGGTTGGGCACAAAGATGACATATGTGATCTGCTAACAATTCCCGATAATTATGAAGTAACTTGTATAGTTCCCTTGGGTTATCCCGCAGATAAACATGGTCCTCTTAAACGAAGGCCTGTTAGCGAAGTGGTGTTCCTTGATGATTTTGGGGAGGCCTGGGACTTTGCTGTAAAGCAACCTGAAAATGGATGGGAGAATCGGTGGCTGTAGATAAATGGATGGAGAAAGAATGTTGTTACCTTTAGAAGGCGTGCGTGTTGTTGAGGTAGCAAGCTTTTTAGCTGCACCTTCGGCAGCAGCATTAATGGCGGATTTAGGGGCAGATGTTATCAAGGTTGAGCCGCCTAACGGAGATACTTTTCGAGGAAATGGCGCACACATGCATGGTGATTTACCCATCAACTATCGATTTGAAGTTGATAATCGCGGAAAGCGTTCAATTGCTCTAAATCTTTCTAGTACATCTTCTGAGAAAGTATTAAAAAAGCTTGTGAGTTCAGCCGATATTTTTATAACTAACCTGACTACTAAAAGAACAAAAAAGTATGGATTAGATTTCGAATCAGTGAAGATAATTCAACCACAGATAGTGTATGGCCATTTAGTTGGTTATAGCAGCAAAGGTATTGATTCAGAAAGGCCAGGTTTTGATGCAACTGCTTTTTGGGGTCGCTCTGGTGTTATGGGCCTTATGGGTGACAAAGGTACTCCGGAGATACAGAGCCGTTCAGGACAAGGAGATCATCCAACGGGGCTTAATTTGTTAGCAGCGATCTTGGCTGCATTACGATTAAAGGAGAAGACTGGTAAGGCACAGAGAGTGGAGGTGTCATTACAAAGAACTGGACTTTGGACTATTGCAACAGATATGCAGCAAGCTTTAAATCTTCCGGAACATCAACCCTTTCGATTTGATCGTGCGGACCCTATTCAACCTATGCGAGGAACTTATGAAACAGCAGATAACCGCTGGCTTATTTTAACCATGCATAATGTCCCAAAGTATTGGCCTCGACTATGTAGAGCTTTAAAGCGTTCTGATTGGGAACAGGATTCTCGGTTCACAACAATTGGTGAATTACTTAAAAATGGTTCGAAAATTGTTTCTCAAATTGAAAACATTTTTCGAACAAAAGATCTTTCTTATTGGGCGAAAAAATTAGATCAAGAGGAATGCATTTGGGCTCCGGCAGCATCTCTCTCTGAAGTGGCTTCCGATCCCGTTTTACGCGAACAAGGTGCATTTGAAACGTTGCTAGATAGTGATGGAAATCCTTATGAAATTGTTTCAACCCCTTTTATGATTGATGGAGTTGATGTGCGTGCAAAGAAGCGTGCGCCTAGTGTAGGTGAAAATAACCTTGATATTTTGATGGAGATTGGATTTTCGGAAACCGAAATTTCCGATTTGGCAGGTGAAGGAATTTTTTTGGAAAGTGATAATTATGGATCTTAAATTAAAAGAAAAAAGTGCTGTTGTTACTGGGGGTAGCCGTGGGATTGGAAAAGCCATTGCTATTAGCCTTGCCCGTGAAGGCGTAAATGTTGTACTGGCTGCAAGGGATCAAGCAAGGCTGGAAGTGTCAGCAGCTGAAATAGGTAAATTAACTACTTCTAAAGTCATAGGAATACAGTGTGAAACAACTAATGAAGAATCTGTTGCGGACCTTATGGAAAAGGCGGCTCAGGAATTTGGTTCGATCGATATCTTAGTAAATAATGCAGCTCAACCTGGTGGCCCACGTCCGAAACTTGAGCAGTTGAGTTGGACAGACCATCTTCTACCCCAAATTGATACAAAAGTTATGGGTTATTTGAGATGTGCACAGTACGCTGTTCCATATATGAAAAATAATGGCTGGGGTCGAATAATAAATATTTCCGGATTGCAGGCGCGTAGGAGTGGCAGCATTGTGGGTAGCGTTCGTAATGTTGCCGTTTCTGCATTGACAAAAAATCTAGCTGATGAGCTAGGGCCTGAAGGGATAAATGTAAACTGTATTCATCCAGGTTTCACACGGACAGAAGCTACGAGGAATTCTTTCGAAGAGCAGGCGAAATTGGCGGGGAGTTCAGTTAAGGAAATTGAAGAATCGATGGCTCAGCAAAATAGTATTCATCAAATTGTAGATGCTGCTGATATTGCGGTGTTGGTAAGCTTTTTAGCTTCGCCTCTAGCCATTGCAATTACCGGAGAAACGATTGCGGCGGGTGGTGGAGCTGGGAATGGAATTTTCTACTAAACTTATATAACTAAGAAAAGTTGGCTGCCAAGCAGGGATTCGAACCCCGACCGAAGGCTTCAAAGGCCCGTGTGCTACCGTTACACCACTCGGCAGAGTGTTTAGTGTTGGTGCCGAAGGCCGGACTCGAACCGGCACGGGTTTAACCCCAACGGTTTTTGAGACCGCCGCGTCTGCCAATTCCGCCACTTCGGCTTTTATTATTATCCATCCAGTTCATCCACTATATTTGGAGCGGAAGACGAGGGTCGAACTCGCGACCTTCTCCTTGGCAAGGAGACGCTCTACCACTGAGCTACTTCCGCTCGTCGGAGGAGTATAACACTCCAGACTTTACCATTAGTACTCATAATATGAGAACTACTTTTAAGTTAATTGTTAAAATCCAAAGTATACCAACCTGCTTGACCAGGCATTTCTTCAATACCAACGGTTAATTTTGTAAATTTCCCTACGCGTGTTGACAATGAAGCGACTAATTGTTCTGCAAACCACTCAGCTATTTTTTCTGCTGTTGAATTATCGATAGGTAAAGCAATAACATCAGATTTTGGAAATATATAACGTTTTTCCAAATAGGAAATCTCCCAATCAGTGAGGTTCTCTTTGATTTTTAAAATACGACTGTCAAGTTGCAGGATAAATTTGTGATCTAGTTTATCTGCAATTTCTTTTGTTAATTTCTTTAGATCCCCAAAGTCCCATACCCAAGAATCTTCAGTCAACTCACCTTCAAGATCTACGGATATATCGTAGTTGTGTCCATGTAATGGTTCACACGCTCCAAGAAAAGTAGCGAAATGTGCAGCAGCAAAACGTAGTCGGTTTTTTTCAACACTTACTCGACGTGTAACGGCCATTGGGTAATCCACCTCTTCTCAAAGATAGCTTTAAATTTGCTAAGCGCCTATTAAGAAAGATCTGTTTTGTCCACGTCCCCAATAGGCCACTTTCCATAGCACGGCAATGTTAACAGTGCTGTGCTATGGAAAGTGGTTAATCAACGATGGCTTGACCTTCCCCACGCAAGTCACAGCCTACCTCAAGCCAATTTGGATAGATTCGTGCAACTGATGCTCTTCCCGTCCAGCCATCCCAGCTTTCTAAATAGTGAGCAGGACTCCCTTCAAATTGAAGTTTTTCACCTAATATATTGGGTGTTCTTGATTCAACGAATAACCCTTTTTCAGGATCTATGCCCCAACGTGGATCGTCAAGAGCGTCCTGTGGGTTTTTTTGTAAACGAATGAGTCCATCTAATATTTGTAAGTTGGTTTGTGGCTGTCGGAATGCCCCAGGCGTTCCACCTAGAGCATAAAGATTGTCTTCCTTATCTGTTACGAGGTAGCTATGTAGGGTATGCATTGGACGTTTCCCGGGGCTTACCATATTTGGATGGTTTTCATCTAGAACAAAACCTCTCATACGATTGTTTAGTAGGATTCCTGTTTCTGGAACAAAAACACCGCTACCCCATGAAGAGAAGATCGACTGGATTAAAGAAATCGAAAAGCCACTGTTATCTATTGCGAGTAGGTGTGTGGTCCCTCCATCGCTTCCTGCTTGTAGCTTTCCTGTAGATTGCTGTTCATTGGTAATTAGTTGATAGGCGTCGAAACCAGTCTGGTCTGGATCTCCAGCCAAAGAATCCACGAGCTTAGTGGCATAGATGAAGGATTCCATCGCTAATTGTTCTTTAACAGTTGAGTCAGCTTTCTTTTTTAAGAGAGAGTCATATTTTTTTAATGCGAGTAAAAGTACTAATCCACGTGAAGGAGGTGGTTGAGTCAAGACTTTATGACCAAGAAAATTTGTAGATAATGGTTCTTCCCATCTGGCATCGCCTTGCCAATCATCTTTTTTAAACAGTTGTCCATCTGCATTTAAGTGATTTAAACAGTGTTCTACAATTTCCCCATCATAAAAACCACTAGAACCATCACGCATGATGATGCGAAATGTATTAGCTAGCTCAGGTTGTATCACTTTTTGAGTATTGTCAGTAAAAGACTGTTCAAATATTGATAGAAAGTACTTGGATGGTTTTACTTTCTTTTTTCCACCAATTAATGCACGTATAAGGGCTTGTGAGGGAGGAAATCCTTCTCGAGCCAATTGCTCTGCAGGTTCAAACAATCTAGGCCAAGGAAGTTTTCCAAATCGAGTATGTAATGCCTCCCAGCCGGCAACACATCCAGGGGTAGTGACTGAGTTAACGCCGGATTCGGGAATTTCTTTAAGATCCTTAAATTCTTGAATTTTTGTATTAGAAGGGGCTGCTCCTGAGCTGTTGAGAGCGATGCTACCGTTTTGGGGAGAAAATACCATAGCAAATAAGTCTCCACCTAGATGGCTCATTTGTGGTTGGACTACTGTAAGTACAGCACTCATAGCTATAGCTGCATCAGCGGCACTCCCCCCTTCATGCAAAATATGTGCCCCGGTTGATGCAGCTATAGGATGATCAGCGGCAACAGCACTTTTGTTTCCACGAAAACTTCCTTTGCGTGGAATTGCTGAACTATTTGATTCGCCTGAACTAGATGCTACGTAAGGATCATTCGTCACAGAATTATGTACTTTGTAGTTCTTTTAAAACGGATTCAGGATTCTTTGCTGCTTGCGCGCGTTTCCACACTTTTTGGAATCTTCCATCAGGGCCAATGATAAAAGTACACCGAGTCATGCCTATGCTTTTTCGACCATATAAAACTTTTTCACCCCATGCGCCATACATCTTTGAAACGCTTGCTTCGTTATCAACAAGAAGAGGAAAAGGAAGGGAATATTTCTCACGAAATTTATCGTGGGATTCCTTAGAGTCTATAGATATGCCAAATAGGTGTGTGCCAGTTGCTATTAATTCTGTGTAATTGTCCCGAAATCCACAAGCTTGTTTTGTACACCCTGGAGTATCATCACGCGGATAAAAATATAGAACTACTGCTTCCCCCTTGTATGTAGATAGGGTGTGTTTTTTCCCAGCTTGATCGGCCAAAGTGAAGTCTGGTGCAAGATCTCCTTTATTAAATGTAACAGGCATATTTGCTCCTAAATATCAACGGATTACTCCGGACACACGGGCTGGGTGAATACGGAGGATGACTCGCTTGTTTTGCTCAAGCCATTGTTCTAATTCTGGTGGTTCGGTATACCCTGCTTCTTCGATATTCGTAAAAAGATTTTGGGTGGACTCTAGGATATCCGAACGCTCAATTGTAGTAGTTCCTTCTATGGTCACAAAATTGAAAAGTTCTTCATTGTTGATAATGCAAAGAGTTATCCGGGGATCTTTTTCTAACGTTTTTACCTTTAAAGTAGGGGCTGTAGTACTGATAATTAAAGTATCGTCTTCACGTGCGTATGCAACGACAGAGCTGCTTGGATGACCGCTACTCCGTAATGTTGTCACGATTGCCCAACGATGCTTTGAAATAAATTCATCAAACTCTGGTGTTCCGATCATATTTTCTCCTTATTTCTGTGAATTTACAGGATCTTCCCCTTTATGCCTTGATTTTTCTTTACAATATTCTCGATACAGGAGTAATTATGGGTCTTCCAGAGTTTAAATTGATTGCTGCGGATTCTGAAGAATATATTTTTCCTTCGGGGAAACACACGCTTTTGATATTTGTTAAAGAAGATTGTCCGACTTGTCATCTGAGCATGCCCTTGATTGATACTGCTTTTGAAGTCTTTAATTTAAAAATTAATGTTTTAATGATTGGGCAAGAAATAAAAGGAAATAAGGAACTTATCGAGAAGTATGCTCTCTCTGTGCCTGTACTTGATGATTCTTCCTTAAGTACTTCATTTTCTTATGATCTAGATACCGTTCCGACCATTATTTTAGCTGATAGCTCAGGGGAGGAAATACGTCGATTTGTTGGTTTTGGGCGTAATGATTGGCGTGCATTATATGCACACTTGGCAGAGTTAACCGGGATAATGCCACCAGAAATTAATTGGGATGAGTATCCCGAAAGTCGCCCGGGATGCGGATCGTTATCGGTAGAACCAGCTATTGCAGCAAGGCTGGAGGCTGAATCTACTGGAAGTCCGCTTCGTGCTCGGCATATGGAGATTGGTTCAGAGGACGATATACATGAGTTCTTTTATGACCAAGGATTAACTGATGGCTTACCTGTTGTCCCACCAACGGCAGAAAGAGTATTAAAGATGCTGTCGGGAACGCTTCGTGATGCTCAAGATATTGTAATCACGGCTCCGCCTAACCTCACTCCTGTAACGGTTGAGAAAATTGCGATCAATGCGGTGATGGCGGGTTGTCGCCCGGAATATATGCCTGTTGTGGTATCTATGTTGCAGGCATGTGTCACTGATGAATTTAACGCTCATGGCGTATGGGCTACTACGATGGGAGCTTCGCCTGGTTTGGTTTTAAATGGTCCTATAAGGCACGAAGTGAAGATGAACATGAAATTGGGTGCGCTAGGACAGGGTCATAGAGCGAATGCAACTATAGGTCGTGCTGTCCGTCTGATAATGCGTAATTTAGGTGGGGCAAAACCTAGCGGAACAGAACGTTCCACACTCGGGAATGCTATGAAATATACACATGGTTTTGCTGAGTGGGAAGAACGTAGTCCATGGGAACCTTTGCATGTCGAGTATGGATACAACCATGATGATTCTGTACTTTCGATATTTCCACTTACAAGTGGTCCTTATGTGGTTGTTGATCAAACTTCTCGTACAGCACGTCAGTTAGCAGGTTCGTTCGGGCTAACCCTTTGTGGTATAGGTAATCAAAATATTCCTACAGGCCACGTTTTGTTAGTTGTTTGTCCTGAGCATGCGGATACTCTTGCGCGTGATGGTTGGAGTAAGCGAGATTTACGGGAATATATGATTGAAGTGACAAGTAAGCCGACTAAAGATTGGTTGTCAACAAGTGATTATGGAGGTCTAGAGGTTTCAATGTTTGGTGCTGGCGGACCATCTGAGGAGCAGATGGATAAGCCGTTATCAAAATTTTCCAGTGTTGAGCATATTCATGTTGCTGTTGCAGGGAGTGAGGCAGGGAAATTTTCTGCAGCATTTGGTGGATGGGCATCACGCCCAGTACATCAGCTCATTGACAACAAAATTTAGACCAGAGGTGTGTCATCTCGATTGGCCCATTCATACATAGAACCATCGTATACACGAATGTTGGAGTGACCAAGCAATTCCAAAACAAATGCCATATGCGCTGCCCGAATACCACCTTGGCAGTAAGTTATAACCGGCCTTCCTTTATGAAACCCAGCTTTTGCAAGTAGCCTGAGCATATTATCAGCGCTTAAAAACATACGTTTGTCGTCTTGCTCAATCATATCTGTCCATTCCAGGTGAAGTGCATCAGGAATATGACCTGTGCGTAAGTTTCCACGACTATTACTCCCTTCCCATTCACCGTTACTTCGAACATCTATGACCGTACACTGCTGTTTTTCTTCAGTAGGCAACAAATCCTCTATCTGAGCTATACGAGATGGGTTTACAGAAACAGAAAACTTTTGTGGATCTGTGTGCGTACGATGAAATGACAATTCATGACCTTCTGTTAGCCACCTATGCCAGCCACCATTTAAAACACGTACTTTTGTGTGCCCATAATAATTTAAAACCCACCACAACCTTGTCGCCACTAGCCCATTATTGTCGTCATAACAGACAACTTCCGTATTATTGGAAATTCCCAATTCTCCCATTAGCGTAGCGAAATCATTAGGTGGCATTACGTACATTCCTGCTCCACCCTCGCGTTCGCCTTGCTCTTTGATGTAGTTGTGAACTGGTAAATGAATGGAACCCGGTATATGTGCACGTCGGTATGCTTCCAATGGAGCACAATCAATTAGACGTATATCACCATTCACGTTATTCAAATTGTCCAGTAACCATGAGGGTTCCGCTAAAAGTTCAGGTTGTGCATATTCCATATCAGTACTCGACTTTCATTCTCCTTATTATTGTAAGTGTTCTATGAGGTAAGTAAGGCAACGATCCTCAAGGTACTCCAAATCCAATTGTTTTCTTGGCATGTGACGTTCTTGAGGGAAAAGAATGAGATCGTAGTGTTTTTGTTGTTCACTAAGTGAATTTAAGAGTCGTGCAGTATGTCTGAAGTGGACGTTCTCATCAATGAGTCCATGGATTATAAGTAATTTACCTAAAAGCTTTTTGACATGAGGGAGAACTGAACCATTGGAGTAACCATCTTGGTTCTCAGATGGTTTTTGCATATATCTTTCGGTATATGCTGTATCGTACCCTGTCCAGTCGATTACAGGAGCTCCAGCCACCCCCACTTGAAAAACATCTGGATATCTCATCAGTGCCATACACGTCAGATACCCACCGTAACTCCACCCGTAAATACCTACTTTTGTGATATCAATGTTTTCATTTTCAGAGAGTGCCCGAAGAGCTGATACTTGATCGTCGATTTCTATTGTTCCCATATTCCGAAATAAAGGGGATTCAAAAGCAAGGCCACGATTAGCACTACCACGGTTATCAACTTTAAGAACTGCGAATCCTTCTTGGACAAGAAATTGTGCTCGTAAATCGACGGTCAATGACCATTCATTCATTACGCGTTGTGCATGTGGCCCTCCATACCCTGAAATTATTAATGGACATGCCTCTTTTTTATCAGGGAGGTAAAGGGCAGCATCAAGAAGAGTTCCATCTGCGCCTGGTAGTCGTAGGAATTTAGGTGGGTTTAGTCCTAAATTGATGCTAAGTAAGGGAGGCTTAGGTTCGATTTCCTTGACTTCTTTAGCATCGATTAAGTTGCTTAAAGTAACTTTCGGAGCATGTATAGTGGAGCTAAATGAATCCAATAAGTATTCGTTATTAGATGAGATTAATGTGGAATGCCAGCCTTCTTCTTTAGTAATTTTTGTAATAGGCCCACCATCAAAAGAAACTTTTTCAAGGTGGCGTTCGAGCGCACTTGAACGAGTGCTTTCAAAATATATTGAACGTGAATTCATATCTGCATGAACAATGCGTGTTACCAGCCAATTGTTTTTTTCTGATCCAGTTACTTGATTGAGTAAGGAAAATTCTTTGTCGTATAAATAGAGGTGTCTAAAGCCAGTTCTTTCGCTAGACCATAACAAATCCCCATCGTCCAAAAATTGAAATTGTCCGATATTGAGCCAAGGGGTGCCTTTTTCCGTCAATGTATGTGTTGCAGTTCCGGTCTCGGGGTCAAAGAGGTGGAAATTAAGTGAGGTTTGGTCACGTGATAGAACCAGGACTCCTAACATTTCATCTTCACGCCATGCAATTCGTGGAATATAGATATCAGTTTCATCACTTAGATCTATCCACTGAGTTTGTTCGCTTGCTAGATCGATGATTCCCATTCGAAGCTTTGGGTTTGCCTTTCCCGCAAATGGATATCGGTGATACTCGGTGGAGATCATTTCAGCACCTAGATGCACTATCGGAAAATTTTCAATATGTCGAGAGTCAGACTCAATATAGGCTATTTTTGTTCCATTTGGACTCCACCAGAAACCATTTGGCTGTGAAAATTCCTCTTGTGAAATAAAATCTGCTAAACCATTGGAAAATGCGGCCTCACCAGTATGTGTCAGGCGCACGGATTGTTGATCTGAAAGGTTCATTAGCCATAAATCATTTTCTTTTACGTAGGCTATTTGAGTTCCAGAATGATTTATCCGAGGGGCAACTGCTGTCCCTAAGTCAGGAATTTCTACGGTTTCTCCATCATTTTTCAATAGTCTTGCAGGTTGCCCTGGAATAAAAATAACTGGTTGTGTATTTTCTCCAGCAATCTGATAAGAAATAACGCCAAGGTTACGTTCACGTGTACGTTCACGTCGTAACTCTTCTGCAAGATTTGCTGTGTACTCTACTTTTTCAGGCCCAGCAATTACTTTTTTAATGTTACTTGTGATGTCATATGACCATAGACTTTGAATAAGGCTGTTTTGTTCTGATTTCAAAAAGGTAAGAGTTTTTCCATCTGGCAAGAATTTAAAGCTTGTGGGGATAGAAGAACCTGGACGGGGAAAAGTCGCAATTTCTTTAAAAGTGAGTTTTTGTGCGGATTCTTTCATTTAAGATTGCAATGCTGTTTCCCGTATATTTTCAATTTCGTTGATGGTTTTTGGTACCATTGGGCCAATAACTTTTCCTCCATTTGCGGTAACTACGATGTCATCTTCGATACGAATGCCTCCAAAATTTTGAATCTGGTCAACTAGAGTCCATGAAATGGTCTCTTTATGTATTTTACGAGTCTGAGGATCATCAAGAAGTGTTTTTATAAAATAAATCCCTGGCTCAATGGTAACAACATAGTTTTCTTCTAGGGGTAAATCAGCTCTCAAATTCCGAAGACTTGCCCGGTCACTAGGGGCACGTCCTTCTAGACAACCACCAGCATCATGTGTTGCTAAGCCTAATAGGTGACCGAGTCCATGCGGAAAAAAGATGGCCTGAGCATCTTGTTCGACTAATGCTTCGGGTGTTCCATTCAATATTCCCATGTCATTTAAACCTGAGGCAATTTCGAGGGAAGCATTTAGATGTAGTTCCTTATATTCAACTCCAGGTTTAATTCTTTGAATCGCATTCTCTTGAACAGAAAGTATAAGTTCATAGAGGTTTTTTTGAATGCCAGTAAATTTTTTACCTACCGGATATGTACGGGTTACATCACTGGCATACCCATCAAATTCTGCTCCAGCATCTACTAAAACCATTTCTCCTTCTTGGAATTTCTTTTTTGTAGGAACAAAGTGAAGTATGGAGGCATTGATTCCACTGCCAACTATACTTCCGTAAGCGGTCCGGCTAGCACCTTCCTTGAAGAACATAGATTCTATCTCTATCTGGAGCTCTCGTTCTGTCATTCCTGCTCGTGCTTTTGATAAGCCAACCATATGTCCTGCATAAGTTGCTTGGGCTGCCTTTTCCATGCGTGCAAGTTCACTGCTATCCTTCGAACGTCTATTTTCACTGACGAGTTGACTTAACTCTGCTCCAAGGTCGTGATCAATGATTGTTTCGTAAGAATTCCATTCAGGTATCCCATAGCGTTCTGGTTGTTTTTTGAAATCATCGTTACCCAAAAAACAGAACGAAGATCCTCTATTTTTTTCAAGCCAGTTTTTTAGTTCTTTGATTGGTTGTACTTCCATGCCTACACGTTTTGTAATTGCTGAAAGTGTTTCCCCTTCCCCAGTCCAAACGCGTTCTTCCATATCTGGTATTTGAACGAAAAGAGTCCATTCTGAATCTTTTGAATAAGTGAGAATACTTGCCGGTAAATGTGCTCCAGCAAGGTAAACATATTCATTGTGTGCATGAAAGTCATGAAATTGATCAGTGCCTGCAATAGGGATAGTTAATCCTGAGGGAATTAAGAGAGCACTTTGTTTAAGCGGACAATCTTGTATAATTCTCTCTCGGCGTTGGCGTATTCGTGTTGAATGAGTTTCCATTTCCGTGCTGCTTACGTTGCTATTGCTACACCTTAGTTTAATGCAATGCAGAGACAGTTTACTTTATAAGGGGTTATTTAATGCCAGAAACACAAGATCTTGGTTCTTTGCAACACATTTCTGCTGATGCTGTTGGTCAACCTGGCCAACGAAGATTTCGTTTGCGCTTGATTACGAAGTTAGTCGAGTATGCATATATTTGGCTGGAAAAAGAGCAGTTAGTGTCTCTAAGTGAAGCAATTGATACTGTGCTCGAAGAAGATAGTTCTGGATCAGTAGTTGGAAATTCTGACGACCCTGTGTTTCCTCTGGATGTTAATTTAGAGATAGATAGTAGATCTGGTAATTTATCCTTAGGTTTAAATAAAACTGATGAACTGATTATTCTTGTCGCGGTAGGTATTTCTGCAGAAGAGGCTTTTTCTTTGTCAATACAATTTGATTATGTATTAGCGAAGGTGCTATGCGCGCAGATTGAAATATTAGTAGCTGCTGGTCGTCAGCCTTGCCAATTGTGCGGAGGCCCTATTGATCCTGAAGGACATGTTTGTCCACGAAGCAATGGGTTTCATGAAATTGATCCAGGTTGAGTTTTAAAAATAAACAAATATACATCCAAAACTTTTAACTTTATTTAACTAGGACTAAAAAATTGCTATTAGAACGAACTGATATTAGAAATGTTGCGATTATTGCACATGTTGATCATGGTAAGACAACGTTGGTTGATGCGATGCTGCACCAGTCAGGATCTTTTTTAGCTCATCAAGTAATAGCTGAAAGGGTGTTAGATTCAATGGATCTTGAGCGAGAAAAAGGAATTACAATTCTCGCAAAAAATACTGCAATTCATCATGGTGATGTGAAGATTAATATTTTGGATACGCCGGGCCATGCTGACTTTGGGGGTGAGGTTGAGAGGGCACTCAAGATGGTAGATGGAGCTCTATTGCTTGTCGATGCGAGTGAGGGTCCTTTGCCACAAACTCGTTTCGTCTTAAGAAAAGCATTAGACGATAATTTATCTATTATTCTCGTCGTCAATAAGGTAGACAGGCCTGATGCGCGAATTCAAGAAGTGGTCAATGAGGTGTATGAATTGTTCTTTGATCTTGATGCCACGGAAGAACAGATAAATTTTCCCATAGTTTATTGTAATGCTCGCTCTGGACAGGCCTCGATGGAACCAGAGCTTTTAGGAGAGGATTTAACAAGCCTGTTTGAAACACTGATAGAAAAGATACCGGCGCCAAAATATAGCGATGATCATCCTTTACAGGCTCAAGTAATGAATTTAGATGCTTCACCATATCTGGGACGTTTGGCTTTATGTAGGATTTTTGAAGGAAATATAATTAACGGCCAAACAGTTATGCGTTGCAAAGCAGATGGCACGCAGGAACCGGTTAAATTAACGGAATTGTATGTTACAGAAGCACTTGAAAGGGTAACCGCTTCTGAAGCGGGGCCAGGAGAGATTATCGCGATTGCGGGGATACCTGATATTACTATTGGAGAAACGATAACGAGTATCGATGATCCGAAGCCACTGCCCGTTTTGACTGTTGATGAACCTAGCATTTCGATAACATTAGGAATTAATACCTCGCCCTTAGCAGGCCTCGAAGGGGCACAGCTAACAGGTAGATTATTAAAAGCTCGATTAGACTCAGAAGCTTTAGGGAATGTTTCAATTCGTGTTATTTCAGCCGATCGTCCCGATACATGGATTGTGGAAGGGCGAGGTGAATTACAACTGGCCGTGCTTGTTGAGACAATGAGACGTGAAGGATTCGAGTTAACCGTAGGTAAACCAGAGGTTTTGACTAGAGAGATTAGTGGAAAATTGTATGAACCAATGGAACGGTTAACGGTTGATATTCCTGATGATGCTATGGGTTCTGTAACACAGCTTCTTGCTGGGCGAAAAGGAAAGCTACAGGAAATGACCAATGTTAGTGGTGCTCGTATTCGTATGGAGTTTATTATTCCAGCCCGAGGATTAATAGGATTTCAAACTGCATTTCTCACAGAAACAAGAGGGAGTGGTGTTGCTAACCATATTTTTGAATGTCTTGAACCATGGCAAGGTGAATTGCGAACAAAGCAAACAAGCAGTCTTGTGGCAGATCGTACTGGTGTGAGTTCTAGTTATGCCCTGATTAGTTTGCAGGAACGTGGAACTCTTTTTATTGGTCCTGGAGAGCAAGTTTATGAGGGTATGATAATCGGTGAAAATCCTCGTTCTGAAGATATGAATGTTAATCCTACGAGATTGAAGAAACAGTCTAACGTGCGAGCCTCTAATAAAGATGAAAGTGAAAAACTTACGCCATTCCGTTCTCTTTCTCTGGAACAAACCATGGAGTTAATACGAGAAGATGAATGCTTGGAAGTTACCCCAGGTTATGTGCGTATGAGAAAACTTGAACTTAGTCAACTCGGTCGATCTCGTAAGCGCAAAGCAGACTAAATCAAAAAAATATTTATTTCAATAACTGTACCTAAATCGGTTAAACTATGCGTGGAGGTATATTATGCCGCGTATTTCAGAAATAGCACCTTATAAAGGATTCACTGGCGTTTATATGCAACGTCCTGAACTCCATAAGGCTATGGAGTTTACCTATGGAGCGCTGTGGGAATTCGGTGTCCTTGATCCCATGACGAGAGAACTATGTCGCCTGAAATCTGCTTTTACAATGGGTTGCCCCGTCTGAGTTCCTGCTCGTGACGCTGCGGCGCAGCGTGAAGGTATGAATGAAGAAATGGTTTCCAAGGTTGTAAATCATAACGCAAGTGATTTGCCAGAAATGTATAAACTCGCGCTGGATCTTGCAGAGGGTTGGTTAACAGAATATGGCCATGTGGATGAACAATTGATTGAGGATTTAAAACGGCATTATACGGAACCTCAAATTTTTGAGATTTGTATTTTTGTGGGAACGCTTGAGACTTCGCACAAGTTGCAGAATGTTTTTGATATGGATGCGGTTGTTCCTGAGGGGGAAACATATTCATTTGATGGAATCAAAACCCCATCAGAGATGCGCCATCATTTTGAATCATTAAATTTAGTTGAAACGGCGATCCGGGAGTGATCTAAAATTACTAGAATATTGATATAACTATAAAATTAACTTCAATTAAATTGCTGTGTCCCCGGCTATACTCCTATCGCTAAAACAAGGAGCTTTTTATGAAACAGAGCTGGACATCGGGCTTATTCGGAATCGCCCTTGCCGGTTTGTTCTGGTTGTTTTTTTGGCTTACTGGAAATATGTGGATTTCTATTGTGATAAGCACAGGTATAGGTATTGGTATAAATATCGCTTTATATGCCTTGGGCAAAAGAAAACTCTAGTGATAAATTGGAGTATCCCCTGAGAGAACAGTCTATCCATAAAGAAATCCTCCCTCGAATACCGCAACTTAAACTTACCTCTTGTGTCGGACTAAACATGTTCCTATTAGTAATACCCTAGTACGAGTTGAAGGAATTAATTGCTGTATTATTAATAGAGATGTTAAAGATATTACCGAATCAAATAAGGATGCCGAATGAGTTGTCATTCGAGGGAAGCGGCCTAGAAAGCATCATCAAATGGGAAACTCGAAGAGATTGGAAGGATGACAGAATTGCATCATTTGCAGCTGAAGGAATTCCCGATGGTTGGAAGCTATACGAGCGTGACTATCAGCTCGATATGCATAGGTGGATTGCTAGACAGCTTGCGAAAGCTGCTGTCGTAATTCCGGATTTCGATTCTGATTCTGATTCTGTGGAATCAGTAGATGCGTTTAAGTTTATGGTTAGAAGTTTTGCAGATAAAAATGGTGACTTCTTTACTAACGATGTAATAGCAAATACAACAGAACAAAACATAAAACAGTGGTTCAAAGAATGGGAGCTTATCGGGAGTTGGGATTTTGTCCGAGCAGATTCATCCTTTGAGCGTTCAGATTTAATGCAAGTTATCCAAAGAAAACTAAACCGCTACACCAGTGCTGAAATTGTCGCAAAGAGAAAAGGTACTGACAATTATGATGTGGCTATTCGCCCCAATAGTTGGGCTGGTTGGTGTTGGGCCTTAATTGCTCGTGATTTTTATGACGGCATCACGTACGAGCTATGCATCAATTACGACACATGTGGACGTGAGGTTGCAAGCCTCACCTTAAAAGGAAATAAAACCAATAAATGTAGTGACAGATGCAAAAAGGCTGCATATAGAAAAAGGAAAACAGGTAAGGAAATCGGTGCAGTAGCAGCAGCTTTTGAAGCGTTGAGTGATGTTCCAGGAAAAGGAATACAAAATGAAGAGGAGAGATAACGGACACGTTCCTACCGGTGGTGAAGAAACTGCTACTACTGCATTTGATGAGATGAATACGTAAGCTGCCTATAGGATTGCTTCTCGATGATGAAATTCCTTTTCCTTGGTATCTTAGCAATTCCATTTATATTACTTTTTGTTATTTCATGGCTTAAAGACTTATCGTAAAAACGTAAACCTTCAGCAATGATGTTTTCATGGAGGAAAATCTCGTGAAAAACATGATTATTGTATGAAAGTAAAAATACCTATTTCCTGTGACAAAACTAATCGGTTGCCTGTATTTTATCGCTATGGGACATAAAATTAAATCAGATCTACGCTTGAAATATATAAAACTAACTTCATTTAATATGTTCGTAACCGCCTTTACGTCTATTCGGGTTATTCTGCGCTTGTTTTACGGGGGTAATATGAATTTTTCCAAGTATTTTACTTTTTCAATAGTTAGTATTTTGTTCGTCTGTTTAGGTTTTGCTTGTAGTGCGGATAACAAATCTGAGAAAAGTAATTTTTCTGATGCAACTGCAACTGTAGTTGTAGATATAGCAAGTCTTTTGAATGAAGCAGCGATAAAACATGAAGAAGTAAATTCAGTCCATTTTCGTATTGAACATGAGAATGGTGGAACGATGGTTATTCCTGACACACTTATGATTTCTAGTGAAGGTGCAGTTAGGGGAACTGAGGCGCTTACATTAAAAATCGTTGCTGAATCCTTTGGTTTTCGAGTAAATTTAAGAATTCGTATAATAGATGGTAAGGGTTGGCTCACAAATCCATTGACGAATCAGTGGGAGGAAGAAGATTTAGCTATCGATGCCTTGTTTGCAAGTTCGCTTGCAACTCCGCAGATAGTACGTGAGATAGTTGAACCTGTATTTGCAGATGTGGAGTTAGTTAGAGGTGAAGATGCACAGAGAATAACTGGGACGATCGCTTCAGATCTAGCAGTTAAGATTTGGGGTATTCCTTCTGATGCGGATCTAAAAGCAAGTGATGTTGCAGTATCTATTTGGTTACGTAAATCGGATGACCGTATAGTTCAGCTTCAAATGGATGGCCCTCTAGTGGCCTTAGATGCGGATAATATTGTGAGACGTATTACCTTCTGGGATTTTGATGTGCCTTTCGAAGTGGAAGCTCCTAATTAGTAAATCTGTACAAAAAGCTGTGTATAAAAAGCTGTGTATAAAAAGAATGGCATAGAGACTATTTTATGAATGTTTTGAGCAGACGTGACCTGCTCATTTTAATTACTGTGGCTATGGGTGTTTTTTTTGCGGCAGATGATCAAACTTCTGTTGTAACGATTTTGCCTGCGATGGTTCCTGATCTAGGTATCGAAATTACAAAATTGCATGAAGCATTGTGGATTATAAATGCATATTTAATCGGGTTTGTCGTAGCGATGCCTATTGCAGGGAGGCTGGCAGATATATATGGATATGAGCGTGTGTTTGCCTTCGCTTTGGTTATTTTTATGTTCGGAAGTGCTTTTGTTGCATTATCTACTGATCTAGTGCCCTTACTTTTGGCACGTGTTGTGCAGGCTTTTGGTGGAGGTGCTGTTGTCCCTGCTGCTATGGCGATAGTAGTGGGTATTCTTCCTGTAAACCGAAGAACTTTAGGGCTTGGCCTAATTGCGGCAGCATCAGCGATAGGTGCGTTACTTGGTCCTGTATGGGGTGGTGGCATTACGGAATTGCTCTCGTGGCAATGGGTGTTTTGGCTAAATATACCAATGACCTTTCCTGTACTGTTGGTGTCTTTTTTCCTTATTCGTGATCGGTCCACACAAATTAAGACTCCTGTGGATTGGATAGGTGCAGCCTTATTAGTCTCTATGCTTACCCTTTTGGTCTTTACTATTGCTGATAATAGCTTGGATCGCCGTCCACATTGGATCACAGGATCGCTGTACGGGATCTCCGTGGCTTTAGTTAGTTTGTTTATCTGGTGGGAAAATCGTGTCGCCGAACCACTTGTCAGACTTACTATGTTCCGTTTACGTGCTGTGTGGACTTCTTTTTTGGCCACTTTTTTTTCAGGCTTTGGATTAATTGTCGCTTTGTATGCAATTCCATTTTTTATCTTCTTATTGGTTGGAGATTTTTCGGATCAAAATTCATCTACCGCTTTGGATGGAGGACTTGTGTTAATGCGTTTTGTTGCTGCTACTCCGATAGGTGCAGTTACCGGTGGTTGGATTGCTCAACGTATTGGCCTTCGCATCACGGCTTCGACTGGCATGTTGTTGGGTTGCATTGGGTTTATTGGCCTTGCTGGTTGGGATATAGAGATCAATGAATTTACCCGTACTTTGCCGCTGGTACTTGGTGGTTTTGGTTTTGGGTTGATTATAGCTCCGTTGGGATCGGCTGTACTTCAGGCAGTATCAGATTCAGAACGTGCTACTGCGGCTGGATGGTTAAATTTAAGCCGTATAATAGGAATGGTTATTGGTGCTGCAGTTGTAGGGTCTTTGTTTATTGATCGTTTTCTAAATCAACTGCTTGCTGAAGCTACAGACTCGAGCCTCAGTGTCGCGGTAGCTTCTATTCCCAATTTTGGCGTTTCGTCTTTCCAACTTATATTTTTAGTTGCAGCTGGGGTCACTGCTTGTGGATTTATTACGACATTGTTCATAGGTAAAAATACTGCTCTAGATGATGAATCTTCCTGGTGGACTCCACTCTAGTTTCCATCGCGAGTTTGCTGAGGGCTGCATAGGGTCATATACTAGCTCGGTTAGCTGAAATTCCTATGACAAGTAATTCGAAGGGCGAGTGGCTCGCTAAAACATACAAGAAGGCTGTAGAGCGAAACCCAGAACGTGCAGATGATTTTCGCACGACTGGGGATGTAGTTCTTGACCCTTTATATACATCTGAAGATCTTACGAGTGGAGATACTGTAAGCAATTTTCCTGGTGAGTATCCATTTACTCGAGGCGTTCAACCTACTATGTACCGCGGTCGCTTTTGGACAATGCGACAATATGCTGGTTTTGGAACGGCTGAAGAATCCAATCAACGATACCGCTATCTTTTAGACCAGGGACAGACTGGTCTTTCTGTTGCTTTTGATTTACCTACACAAATTGGTTATGACTCGGATGATCCTATGGCTGCCGGAGAAGTAGGTAAGGTTGGCGTAGCAATCGATTCCATTGACGATATGCGTATTTTATTCGATGCGATTCCCTTGGATCGTGTGACCACATCGATGACTATCAATTCTACTGCAGCTACTTTGTTGGCGTTTTATATCGCTGTGGGAAAAGAGCAAGGCGTTCCTCCCGATAAAGTCGGAGGTACTGTACAAAATGATATTTTGAAGGAATATATTACACGAGGAACGTGGATATTTCCTCCCGAGCCAAGCATGCGCTTAATTACTGATACGTTTCAATATTGCTCTGAGTCTGTTCCTCGATGGAATACGATTTCTATATCTGGATATCATATGAGAGAGGCTGGGAGTACTGCTGCACAAGAGATTGCCTTTACTTTGGCTAATGGGATTGCTTATGTAGATGCTGCGGTAAAAGCAGGATTAGATGTTGATGTTTTTGCTGGCCGTCTTTCATTCTTTTTTGCTTGTCACAGTAATTTACTTGAAGAAGTTGCAAAATTTCGAGCTGCTCGAAAACTTTGGGCTCAAATTATGAAAGAACGATTTGAAGCTAAAAGTGAGCGTTCTATGATGATGCGATTTCATACTCAAACTGGTGGGGCAACACTTACTGCTCAACAACCGGAAAATAATATTGTAAGAACAACTTTGCAGGCATTAGCTGCTGTGTTAGGTGGAACTCAATCCTTGCATACTAATTCGATGGACGAAGCCTTAAGTCTGCCAACTGAAAGAGCTGTTCAAATTGCGTTACGTACACAACAGGTAATCGCTCATGAAAGTGGTGTTAGTGATGTAATTGATCCGCTAGGTGGATCGTATGTTATTGAGGCTCATACCGATCGCTTAGAGTCTGAGGCACTTGAATATCTAAAAGCAATTGAAGCAATGGGTGGTGCACCTTCTGCGCTACAGCAAGGTTTTCAACAACGTGAAATTCAAGAAGCATCGTATCGTTACCAGCGCGAGATAGAATCTAATGACCGCGTAATAGTTGGGGTGAATGATTTTCAAGTTGAAAATGAACCGGCACCGGAACTTTTGCGCGTAGATCCTTCTATAGGACAGGAACAAGCTAAAAAATTAGAAAAATTGCGTGAATCTCGTGACAATGTGGCTGTTGAAATTACTATAAAACAACTCGAACATGGCGCAGCAGGAACAGTTAATCTTATTCCTCTTATTGTTGAATGCGTGGAAGCACGAGCAACATTAGGAGAAATAAGTCATGCACTACGACGTGTTTGGGGTGAATATCAGGAAATAGTTGTAGTGTAATTTATATGGTTGAGAATGATACTAGGACATATTCAGATGAAAGACGCAGGCTGATCGGTCAACTGGAAAAAGACCGTGCCCAATTGTTAAGAAATATCGAAACATGTCGAATTCGAGATATTGAGAATCCTATTGTTGGGGGATGGTCTTTGAAGGATATAATTGGACATGTTGTTTTTTGGGAAACCCAAAAAACTGAACAACTTACTGCGTTGCGTGAAGAAAATAAAATATCTTTTTTAAAACAAACAACTGAGGAAGTTGATGAATTGAATAAGAAGAATGTTTTAAGAAGACGACAGGATATTTTTTGGGAAATATTGGCAGAGTTGAATGATGGACGACATAAATTAATGTTAGAAGTTAACTTACTTAGTGATGATCAGCTTGGTGCGGATGATGCGGTTGAGCGTAATTTAGTAAGTGCAGTATCTTTACATGATCGTGATCATTGGCGTCCAATCGCTGCTTACCTAGCGGGGTTAGGTTCTCCCATTGAAAAACGAACCTAAATCACCGTAATTTGGTGTAGATCGCCTGAAACCGTTTAATCCGCTATTCTCAATCTTTGTATTTTTGATATAAAGGACCACTATGCTTACTCATATTCATCACTATGGGATCGTTGTACGTAATATTGATGACGCACTTGTTTTTTATAAAGATGTTTTAGGACTACCGGTTAGCGTAGATAAAGTCATTGAGGAGCAAGGTGTTCGCGGAGTTCTTCTTCCTATAGGTGGGGATGCTGAGATTGAGTTACTACAACCTGTGGCCGAGGGTACTGGAATCGCAAAATTTTTAGAGACTCGAGGAGAAGGATTTCATCATATTTGTTTTAATTCAACTGATGTTGCAAAAGATTTAAGACTTGCAGCTGATAAGGAAATTCAACTGATAGATGAAACTCCAAGGAATGGGTTGGCTGGTCTAATAGGATTTTTACACCCTAAATCCAATCATGGTGTATTGATCGAATATGCTGAGCCCCTAGAAAAATCGCAGATTTTTCCTAATACAGATGCACTTATAAAGTCAATAGATCATACAGGTATAGTGGTGAGTGATATTTTGTTAGCTGAAAAAAATTTTACTGAACATTTTGGGTTCGATCGAGATAATAATCGAGGTGGTGAGAATGAAGCACTAGGTATAAAAAACAGTTTTATAGATGTAGCAGGTAGTGCACTCGAATTAATTGTTCCCTTAGTTGAACAGGGGCCAGTTGCTAAGTTTGCGAGTGAGCATGGGGAAGGTGTTTTTCTGCTGTCGTTTGTGGTTGATGAAATGGACGAGGTAGTAGAAAAGTTACGTTCTGAGGATATTCGTGTTAGTGATCCTGTTGGTGGGGTTGCTTTTGTCCACCCTAAATTCACGAATGGGATTAATATGCAATTGATGATAAAAAAGGAGTCTTAATGTCAGCAGAAAAAAGTACTCAACCTAAAGTACGTGTGCTTATTGCTAAGCCAGGTCTTGATGGTCATGATCGCGGTGCAAAGATAGTTGCGCGTGCACTTCGTGATGGAGGTTGCGAGGTTATTTATACAGGAATAAGACAAACTCCTGAGATGATTGCAGAAGCTGCATTACAAGAGGATGTGGATGTTGTTGGTCTTAGCATTCTTTCTGGTGCTCATCTTGAACTTTTCCCCCGCATTGTTGAACAGATCAATGAGCGTGGACTTGATGATGTAACATTATTTTGTGGGGGTATTATCCCCGAAGAAGACACGGAAGCACTTACAAGGATGGGATTCACAGGCATTTTTCGACCAGGTACTAATACGCAAGATATCGTAGATTTTGTTCATCAAGCGGTTTTGGTTGACAAGTAATGGCAACGGTTTTTAAGTGAAGGATATTACTGAGCGTTTTTTCGAAGGTGATCGCCGTGCTTTAGCGCGTGTTTTATCTCGAATTGAGAGTGGTAATCCTACAGGTAGAGAGTATATGCGGGAATTGTATCCGCGCTCAGGGAATGCTCATACGATTGGAATAACTGGAGGGGCTGGCTCAGGAAAAAGTACTCTAACCGGTGCACTTGCTGCAGAATATCGGAAAAGAAACTTTAAAGTAGGCATAGTTGCGGTTGATCCTTCAAGTCCTTTTTCGCAAGGTGCAATATTAGGCGATCGAATACGAATGCAAAGTCTAATTCTTGATCCCGGTGTTTTTGTTAGAAGCATGGCAAGTCGAGGAACATTAGGTGGTTTAGCGCCGACAATTGATGATGTAATTGCAGCTATGGATGCTTTCGGATTTGAATACATATTGGTTGAGACAGTCGGTGCAGGGCAGGATGAGGTTGAAATTGCTGGTTCAGCATTAACGACTATTTTAGTAAATAACCCTGGCACGGGTGATGATATTCAGGCAATGAAGGCGGGTATAATTGAGGTAGCAGATATACTTGTTGTAAATAAAAGTGATTTACCTGGTGCGGATATGTTAGCTAGTCAATTGAAAGCGTTGCTTTCATTGGCTCCCCCCGCTGAATATGAAGTTCCATTATTAAGTACAATCGCGACTCGTGGAGAAGGAATGATTGAGTTGGCAGATGCCGTTGATAATCATCGAGCCTACCTAGACTCTTCAGGAATGTTGCAAATACGTAGAAAAGATGATGCAAGACATCAAATTCTCTCTATTGCGCAACGTATGCTTTTGGAGCATGTTCGAACAGGATCGTCAGAATCTAAAATTGAAGCATTAGTCGATGAAGTCGCAAAGAGGGCACTTGATCCACATACAGCTGCTGCAAAGATGGTTGCAGATAGTGTCCAGTAATGTAGCTGTCCAACGTTTGCGAATTGTTTTTCGAAAAGGTGAGCGAATGCGTTTCATTTCTCACTTAGATGTACTTAGATACTGGGAGCGTTCTTTAAAACGTGCAGAGATCCCCATCAAGTACTCTGAAGGTTTTACTCCACATCCGAAACTCACTTTTGCTGCACCATTGCCCCTTGGGTTTATCGGTGAGAACGAATTGTTAGATGTGCTATTAAAGGAAGATATAACTTTGAAAGATTTCACGGAAAGAATTCAAAATCAAAGTCTTTTGGATCTCGATTATATTTCGTTATTTGAGGTTGGTATGAGTTTGCCTCCGCTACCCACTCTTGTGAAACGTGCGAACTATCGTATTTGTATCCCATCCAAGACTAGACAGGAAATCCAGTCGGCAATAGATTTTTTTTCCGAGAAAAAATCCATTCCGTGGAAGGAAATTCGAGATAATAGAAAGCCAAAAGAATATGATTTAAAACAGGTGGTGAGCAATCTGCGCCTATCTGATTTTTCAAGTGATGTTGAGGAACCTGAGTTTCAGGTTTCATTGGAGGCATCTTCGGATTTAACAGTAAGACCTGAGCAAATTGTGAATGCATTATTTCCTGTTGTTGAGGAAGTGAAATATTGTCGTACAGGATTTGTTCTTGATGAGTTGTCTACTGCAAATCGTATTTGGAAACAGAAAGGAAGATATCTATAGTGACGAGGGTGTACTTAATCAGGCATGGTGAAACGTCTTACAATCGAGATAATATTGGGCTTGGACGTGCTGATATCCCACTCACAGAAATGGGACGAAGACAAAGTATGTTAGCAGTTGATTATTTAAAGACAATTAAGTTCACTGCAATCTATACAAGTCCTGCACGCCGTGCAGGTTATTTGGCAGATCTTTTGGCACAGCAAGGAGATTTGCTTCCAGAATATCTGAGTTCTCTTGTCGAAATGGATGTGGGAGAAACGGAAGGAATGAACTTGATTGATGTTGCAAAAAGGTTTCCTGATTTTATGGAGGAGTGGAGGAGTCTAAATCAACCTCGTATACCTATGCCAGGAGGGGAGAGTTTAACGGATGTTCAACAACGAGTTAATTTTATATTTTCCATTTTGAAATCTTATAAAGATGGAAACATTGCCGTAGTTAGCCACAATTTTGTACTTAAAATTTTATTATGCAAGTTGTTAAATTTAGAAATTGCATCTTTTAATTCTATTGCCTTAAGTCTTGCCTCGATTAGCGTAATTGAAATGTTACCTTACCCGCGGATTAGTAGTCTAAATGAGACTTGTTATTTAGAAGGTGCCAGTACTGGATAAGCAGCTTATCAATTGTTGTTCTTCATACAAGCTTCGCTTACCATGAACCTGTGTATGTAGTTCGACTTGGCAAGATACGATTACTTATGATTATAGCTTTATTTGTAGCTGGAACATTTGTGTACACAGCTTCAACTCGATTAGTGGATCAAAAACGTGTTGGCAATGATTATGATGATTTGGTTAATGAAATTAGTATGTTACGGGAAAATAAAACTGAACTCGAAACAGCTCGTGATTTTGCTATGACTGATTTTTTTGTTGAGCGTGAGGCTCGTCTTTTGTTAGGAATGGCTCGTGAAGGCGAAACGTCTTTTGTTATTATCAATAAGAATTAGTAGAACAATTTGAAATATGACTTTTCGAAAAGATAGTGAACTCGATTCTGTTTACCAACATGTTTCTGAGTTTGTTGTAAAAGAAAAGTTATTAACTGGGGTTTCAAATTTATTGGTTGCTGTTTCTGGAGGACCAGATTCTTTAGCGATGCTGGAAATACTAAAGCATTTGAGCCAAGACTTTAATTTTACCATTAGTGTTGCCCATTTTGATCATAAATTACGCGATGATTCTGTCGATGATCTGAACTTTGTTAAAGAGCTTTGCGTTCATTCCAATATAAAATTTATAAGTGGGGAAGGAGATGTGAGAGAAGCTATGAAGGCTTCAGGGGGAGGAGTTGAGGAAATTGCAAGAAGATTAAGGTATGATTTTTTAGCATTTGCAGCTGAGCGACATTCAGCTGAAGCTGTTGCAACTGGTCATACTTTTGAAGATCAAGCAGAAACGGTATTGCAACGCGTATTAAGAGGCTCTGGTATCCGTGGAATACAGGGTATTTTACCTAAAAGTTCTTTACCTAGTGCTCCATCAATCCATCTTATTAGACCGTTATTAGAAATTGGCCATGCCGAAACAGAGATGGTTTGCAAAGTTATGAACTTAGTTCCTAGACGAGATGTGACCAATGAAGCAATGGATACTCAACGTAACAGATTACGTAGCATAATTTTCCCGAGTCTACGAATTGAAAATCCTTCAGTCGAGGATGCACTAGGTACATTGGCTTCAAACGCTCGTGATTTATTCAAGATAGTGACTCAAATGGCTGACACAGTGCAACCTATTCGGAGAATTCGAACTCAATCAGCCCTTTATGAAGCAAATTCATTTAAAAAATTACCGACTGAGGCAATGGTTCTTATAATTGAGCGTGAAGCTATAGTTCTCAAATTCGAAATAGAGGTAAACCGAACAAGATTGGATAATTTAAGAAATATCCTAGAAAAAGGTACTGGAAAAGTAATTTTCGGTGCTATTGAATTGGAAATTTCTGTAGGCATCGTTCGTATTGGAAAGCCTTTACCTGAACTAATAAACGAAAAAAAAGAATGTATTGTAGATTTTCCAGGAATTACTACTTATGACGAGTTGGAAATTAATATAACGAGCTCTGTATGTGGAGAATCCTCCAGTTATGAAAAGATTGTAAGCGGGCCTTTTCAAGGTGCGCTCAGGCTTCGATTGATTAATGGAAGTGATCAAATGCTATTCCGTGAACAGTATAGAAAAGCTAATGAAATTTTTTCATTGCTCCGTATTCCGGTTTGGGATCGTCGGGAAATGATTGTCTTAGCTGATCTGAAATATGTTTATGCTATTATTAGCCGCAATCATCTAATTGTCGAAAAATCATTAGGTGATAAATCCCTTTTCATACAAGTTAAATCTACCAACTAGCATCCGACATGAGAATTAATTACCTGTAGTAAAATTTTGGAAATCATGGATTTTTTTGTGCAGTTTTGGTTCTGCTGCTAATAAACCTCGAATCGAAGGCATAGGTTGATTAAAATTAAGTGAATCACCTAAGAAATCAGTAACTTGAATCCCACTGGCTAGGCATAGTGCTGTTCCCGCAGCAACATCCCATTCTTTTCTGGGATGCCAACTTAGAGTTAGATCGTATTTGCGAGCAGAGATTAGCGCTAATCTATAGGCAACGCTGCCTAGTGGTGTAATTATTGATTTTCCAGGAAGAGGAGGGATTTCCCGAAGTTGGTATTCCCCCCGGGATACAAGTGTATTGTACTCATCGGGCAATTCTTTTTCATGGTTGTTTTGCGTAATTATTTCTGTCGTTGTACAAATTTTTGCAAATATTTCTTTCGTGGCAGGGTTAGCAACGACACCGAGTACCGGCTGCCCAGCTACTGTTAATGCAACTGAAATAGCATATTCGGGAAGCCCTTGTAAAAATTCCCGAGTTCCATCTATAGGATCAACAATCCAGACACGTTCCTTTTGAAGACGTTCAGCTGTATCAGTGTCTTCTTCACTAAGCCAGCCGGTATCCGGAAAATGAGAGGTGAGCGATTCCCTCAAAATTTCACTGGCACGTAAGTCTGCTTCACTAACTAGTTCACGACCAGACTTATGACCGTACCTAATACCTTTACTTCGCATAGATAATACTTCTAAGCCAGCCTTGTTCACCGTTTCCACACATATTTGCAATTCTTTTTCGTACATTGTTATCTATTCTCTACTCATATAATGAGCATGCAAGTAAAGTAATGACTGTGAAAGTACGTTCATTAAGCTAGATGTATTTAATAGGTGGAATTAATTATGCCTAATAGGCTAATCTTTGAGACTAGTCCGTATTTGCTACAACATGCAGAAAACCCTGTTGATTGGTTTCCATGGGGGGATGAGGCTTTTGCAAAGGCTAGTTCAGAAAATAAGCCTATTTTACTTTCGGTCGGTTACAGCACTTGTCATTGGTGTCATGTGATGGCTCATGAATCTTTTCAAAATCAAGAAACCGCTGACCTTATGAACAGTTACTTTGTGAATATCAAGGTTGACCGTGAAGAACGACCGGATGTTGATAGTTTATATATGGCTTCTGTTCAGGCAATGACTGGGCAGGGAGGTTGGCCTATGACAGTTTTCCTCACTCCTGATCTAAAACCTTTCTATGCAGGGACTTATTTCCCTCCTCAAGATGGATATGGTAGGCCTGGCTTTCCTCGACTTTTGCAGACTATCTATGATGCATGGGTTGAGAAGCAAGATGATGTTCAAGCTTCAGCAGAAGAAATTGCTAGTCAATTGGCATCTATGGCCGACAAACTTTTTGAGAGTACTAATTCCACAAATGAATTAACTGAAGATTTATCCACGGCTGCGATTAATAAATTCGAAGCTTTATTTGATTCAGAATGGGGTGGATTTGGAGGGGCTCCAAAATTTCCAAGTCCTTCTAATCTTGAATTCTTGCTGGCCCGTCTTTCTAAGGGGAATTCGTTGCCAGATCAAGAAAAAATGATAATTGAAGAGATGTTAAAGAAAACACTTGATTTTATGGCAAGTGGCGGGATGTATGACCAGTTGGGGGGAGGTTTTGCTCGATATAGTGTTGATGAGAGTTGGATGGTCCCACATTTTGAAAAAATGTTATACGACAATGCACAGCTGGTACGTATTTATTTACATGCTTTTCAGCTTTTTAATGAGCCTATTTATGCTCAGATAGTACGGGAAACGCTAGCATATCTTGAGCGGGAAATGCTTGATTCTCAGGGTGGTTTTTACAGTGCGCAAGATGCAGATAGTGAAGGTATAGAAGGAAAGTATTTTGTTTGGACAAAACAAGAAGTTTTGGATGTTTTAGGTGAGGATAGTGAAATTTTTTGCGAAGTAATGGGGGTAACTGAAACTGGAAATTTTTTCGATCCCCACCATCCAGAGTTAGTAAATAGAAATGTTATTTCAAATAGAGCTAATCTTGATGATGTTGCTCGAAAATTTAAACTAGATAGAAGGGACTTGCAAAAATGTCTTGCGAGTTGGTCTCAAAAACTTTTTGAGTTCAGATGTCAGAGAATCCCCCCTGAAACTGATGCCAAGGTACTAACTTCTTGGAATGGGTTAGCGATGGCTGCTTTCGCTGAAGCTGGTCGAGTTTTAGGGGAAAAACAGTATATTGCGATTGCTGCAAATATTTCAGATTTTATACGACAAAATCTATGGAAAGATGGCCGTTTAGCGCATGTTTGGAGTGCTAACGAGCCTCGAATTTTTGGAATGTTGGAGGATTATGCTTACCTAGGGTTAGGTTTAATTGAACTATATAAATCTACTGGTGATATGCATCAGTTAATTTGGGCAAAAGAATTAAATGTTGTTCTAAGTGACCATTTTCAAGATACAAATAAGTTTAGTTTTTACGATACGCCTGATGATGCTGAAAAACTTCTTTTTCGACAGCGTTCTTATTATGACGCTGCATATCCAAATGCAAATGCTTCGGCAATCCAATTAGGTATTTGGATTGCTCGGTATTTTAATTTTTCTGATGGGGTGGTTCGTGCACATGACTTTTGTAAAATGTTAGCGTTCCGAATCGCTGAATCGCCTAGCGGCTTTGGATCTACATTGTTGCTAAATGAGATGTTACTTGAAAAAAACCGTGAAGTTGTAATTGTTGGGGAACAAGAGGTAAGGCATTCGTTTGAACGTTTGATATCAATGAGTTATTTCCCATGGCTCGTAATAGCCTCTAGTGATTTTTCTGACGCGAACCTGCAACTTTTTAAGGATCGGCAGCCCCCAGTAGAGGGTGCGGCTGTTTGGCTATGCGAAGACATGGTATGTCAATTGCCGGTTTATTCAGAAGAAGATTTAGAAAGTAAGTTATTGCAATTGAGATAATTACTTAAATATCGTTTCGATTGGAGTGATACGTATTTTTTCAAGGTTCACTTCTATATCTAATGCTCCAATTACAAAGTCATCCTTTATCAAATCATCTGGCTTTAGAGAGTCGTACGAGAGAGTTGCTGGTTTGTTTTTGGTTAAGATTTCTTTAAATTGTTGAGCATTATCAGTGATTATTGTTGCTGCCAAGTTTTTTCCAGAAAGATGTTTTTTAATTGCTTGATTGACCGATTCTTTTGTGAGTGTTTTTAATTGCTTTTGACTTTCAGTGATGAAATCCCCAGTGTTATACCATTCGCTATCTAGTGCATATCCAAGCAGTTGGTCTTGAGTTTTCGTCATGATTAATACGTTTTTCTCCAAATAGTTTCTGGTTCTTTCAAAGGCTTCCTCGGAAAGTCCCTTCTCTATTAATTCACGAAGTTCATATAGTGCTAGTTTTAACGAAAAATAAGCATTTTGATGTAAAACAGGCCGAATCCAGATTTCAAATATTTGATTTCGTCTTCCCAAATTAGGATTTGGGAAAAATTGATACATTGCATGTGGGAAAGCTTCAATGTAAGCATAATCTCCATAATTGAGCCCGCGGAGTTCGCGTATTTGTTGAAAGAGACGACCTGTGGATGATCTATGTTCACCAAGCCAAGCTCTAGCTAACCATAGTGCGAAGAAGTCGGGGTGAGAACGTGTGACAGAGATGGGATGACCAATTGATATGGATGTTGCACGAGTATCTTTTTCAACAATTTGGACTTCGAGCCCTTTGATTTCCCTTCCAGTGACTTTAAGTTGTTGTATTTTCTTCCCAAGAGGCAATTTATTTAACTGGGTGTTTATCTCAGTTATAATTTCTTTTGAAAAGTCACCTGCAAATCCCAACTGCAGATTTTTTAAAGAATAGTGTTTTAAAGCAAATGTTTTGATGTCCTCAATTGTTATCTTTTCGATACCACTAAGTGTTCCAAGAATAGTATGACCATATGCAGTTCCCATAAAAATATTGTTTTGCAATTCTTCTTTTGCCAATTCTTCTTCATTATTTGCGCGAAGATCTTGAAGTAGTCTATTTTCCTGTTGATTTTTTAGACGCTCAAAATCAGGTTCTTTAAATCCTGGAGATACTAATTGTGGTAAAACTATTTCGAGAAATTTACCAATTTGTTCTTTGTGGACAACACCAGTAAAAACAGTCATTTCTTTGTCTACTTGTGAATCAAAAGAACCTGCCATCGGAAGCAGTGCGCGACTAATTTCCTCTGTAGACATAAAAGAACTACTTGCATCTGTAATCATTGATGCGGTTAAAGCAGCAACTCCCTCTTTTGACTCATAATCGTTGGATGAGCCAGCGTTAAACAAAAACTTAAATCTTAAAAGAGGTGATTGGGTTTTTTGTAAGATATACGGAAGTTCTTGGCTTTTAGCTTTCTTTGGTTTCAAAAATTTTAAAGGAGAACCAAAGGTTTGAGGTAATGGGTCATGAGAAACAGTAGCAATAACCATTCTTTCTTCAGTTAAATATTTTCTTGCCACGTCTACCAGATTTTCTTGAGTGAGTTCCGGATAAAGTTCGTAGTAGTTATTGAGTGTTGAATATGAACGTTTGAAGTGGACAAATTGAGCGAGAGTTGAAGCGATTGACTCTGAATTGTCAAGTGTTCTTACAAAACCATACTTAGTATGTGATTTAGCATCATCGATCCGTTGTTGTTCCGGTGGTTCTTCACGCAGTTGCGAAATTTTTTTAAGAAGGCTATCACGAACAAGAGTTAAGTTTTTAATGTCTCGGACTCGAGCAAGAATTGTTGTCAATGATGGATCTACATGCGGGCTATGCATTGTGAGTAGCTGGTCAACCAATTGATCTTCTTCAACCAACTGTCGATAAATCTCGGAAGTCTCTCCGAATTCAAGATCTGTGAGGATATCAAGAGCTGCGAAGTCTTTTTCTGTTTCAGAGAATGCAGGCCCGTGAAAACCAATGGTAACCCAAGGGAGGGTGGGTGTTTCCCAAATTAAATGTGTAGTAATAGGTTTATTGGCAAGTATTTCTTGAGGAATTATGTTGGTATAACTCCCTCTTTCCCAGTCACTCCAATATTGTTTGACTAGCTCAAAGGTTGGTTCCGGTTCGACATCCCCTGCGATCAAAATACTGGTATATTCAGGTCGATACCAGCGATTAAAGAATTCACGAGAATAATCAAACTGATTAGGCATGTCTTCGATATCGGGTAAAAAGCCCATCGTTGTATGTTTGTATGTGTGTTGCGCAAATGCGTGATCACGTTGAATTTCAAACAATTTAGCTAGTGGATTTGCACTACTTTTATTGTACTCACCAAGTACAGCTCGAGATTCTGTTTGAAAATCTTCAATTGAATATTTGAGATTTTGGAAGCGATCGGCTTCAAGCTCTAAGACTGTGGCTAAGTCTTTTGCAGAAAATGTTGCATGGTAATTTGTGTAGTCGTCTGTTGTATATGCATTTTGGCGTGCTCCAACTCGAGTCATCACTTCTTGATATTTGTGGCTCGGGAATCGTTCTGTTCCACGAAACATCATATGTTCAAAAAAGTGTGCAAACCCAGTTTTCCCTTTTTCGATTTCATTGCGAGAACCCGTTTGAACAGGAATCTGCAAGGAGACGAGGTGAGGTAGACCTGTTGGCACAACTATTACTCTCAAATCATTTTCTAAAGTTCGTTCGACTGCATCGAATTGCAGGACACCATTTGGGGAAACCTTCTGTGTTGTCATTTTTACTCCTAAGACCGTGATACAGTGTACGCGAAGGGAACAAATTGATGAAAGACTTTAAAGATAAGATTGCTGTTGTGACTGGTGGAGGTAGTGGTATCGGTCGCGCTGCAAGTTTAAAATTTGCGGCAAATGGTATGGATGTTGCTATTGCAGATGTGGATATTGAAGGTGGAGAAGAGACTGCTAGAGGGGTACGTGATTTAGGTCGGAAGGCCATTGTTGTACGAACGGATGTTTCTGATAGGACAAGCGTTGAAGCATTAGCAGATGCTGTAGTTGGAGAACTAGGGATACCAAGCCTAATTTTTAACAATGCAGGCGTAGTTACGTTTAAGAACATTTTTGAAATGACTAGTACTGATTGGTCTTGGGTTATGGGTGTGAATCTTGGAGGGGTAATCAATGGTGTTAGTGTTTTCCTTCCATTGATGGTAGATGCGAAAAAAGGAGGTCATATAGTTAATACATCTTCTTCTGCAGGGCTTTTTGGTATTCCAGGACTTGCGTCATATTGTGCATCGAAGACTGCCGTGGTGGGTTTATCTGAACATTTAAGAGGTGATCTTGAAGAACTTAAAATAGGTGTTAGTGTGCTTTGTCCAGGTGGCGTTGCCACAAATATAGTTGATGCGGGTCGCAGCAGGCCTAGTCGCTTTGGTGGACCGGAATCACTTAATGAAGATGCCAAGCAAACTGCAGTGGGGATTGCGCAAGGACTGGGTCCAGATGTTGTCGCTGAGATGATCATGGAAGGCGTTCGGAATAACGAGCTATATATTATGACGCATGCAGATCTTCGTATTCCTGTTGAAGCTAGACTTGAAGCTTTGAGGTCTGCATACAAGGTGAATGCTTAATTTAGATAGGAAGTATTGTTATGCCAGCAATTGATGTTTCAGATGATTCTTTTGATGCACTAGTAATAGACGAATCAAATCGTCGTCCTGTTGTAGTTGACTTCTGGGCTCCGTGGTGTGAGCCGTGTAAGATCCTTGGCCCTACACTTGAACATGTTGCTGCGCAAAGAGGACAGGCTGTACGACTGGCAAAATTGAATACTGATGAGAACCCTGAAACAGCGGCAAAATTTGAAATTGAAGCTATTCCAGAGGTGAAAGCTTTCAAAGATGGTGAAGTGGTAGGTCAATTTACTGGCGTTTTGCCCGAAGAAAATATTTTTCAATTTTTTAGTGAACTTGCTCCGACTGATGCAGAACTCGTTATTCGAGAAGCAGAGACTTTTGCAGATAGTGGAGATTTTAAAGCCGCGGAGTCTGCGTTTCGAAAAGCTCTTCAAGAGAATCCTAATAACGTAGAAGCATTATTAGGATTAGCTGCTATTTTGTTAGATAAGAATGAAAAAGAAGAAGCTGAACAATGTATTAAGCGTGCATTACCGGATAGACGTGCAAAGGTAATGCAGCATGAAATATTTTTTCATGAATTTGCTCTGAAGCATGAAGGCAAAGAACTCGACAAAGAGATCCTTGAGGAACCAAATAGTCCACGAGCACACTATCGTTGGGGAGTTATGCTTGCAGCAGATGGACAGTTGCTAGAATCTTTGGATGAGTTACTGATATCTGTTTCAATTGACAGGAATTTTTCTGATGAAGCTGCAAGAAAGGCTATTTTAGCAGTATTCGATATTCTTGGCCTGGAAACACAAATTGTGCGTGAGTATCAACGTAAATTAGGTGCTCTTCTTTTTTAAATGAAATTTTAAAGTATCGCGTTGTGTCTAGCTATAGGACAATAACTGTTCAATTTTGTAAACATATAGGTAGTGAAATGATTATTCACATGGTAGAAGGATCCTCTGAGATCGAAGCAGATCGAGTAGTCGAACGGATAAAAAGTGATTACGGTCTTTTTTGTGAATCGATAGTTGGTACAGGAAGTATTGTTATAGGAGTGAAGGGAATTGCTGGAGTTATTGATGAAGGCAGAATTTCAGAACTTCCTGGTGTCGATCGAGTGATTCGAATTACAGAGAAATTTAAAGATGCTAGCAGGTCATTTCATCCGGAAGACACGATTATAGATCTTGGTGATTTAAAAATTGGCGGAAAGAATTTAACTATTGTTGGTGGTCCATGTGCTATTGAAAGTGAGAAGCAAGCAATTGATTCAGCACGACTTGCACGAGATGCAGGAGTAGATGTAATCCGAACTTTTGTCGATAAGTCTCGTACCAGTCCGTACGATTATCGAGGTCTAGAAATAGAGAAGGGCCTAGAAATAGCTGCTGCTATGCGAAAAGAAACGGGCTTACCGATAGTGAGTGAATTAATTGATTTACGTCATTTAGAGGCATTTTTAAAAGCAGGAGTTGACATAATCCAAGTGGGTGCACGTAGCGCACAATACTCACCATTATTGGAAGAATTATCATTGTTAAATGTACCAGTAATCCTTAAGCATGGCATGGGGAATGATCTAAATGAGTGGTTGTGTTCAGCGGCTTATATAATGTCGGGACTTGATCGCCTCGGTAGGCCAAGTCATCGCGGTAACCCAAATGTAATTCTTTGCTATCGTGGTATTCGTGCTTTCGAATCAGCCACGCGTTTTTCTGCGGATATAAGCATGATCCCACTTGTCCGTATGAAATCACATCTTCCGCTATTAGCAGACCCCTCTCATAGTAGCGGTGACAAAAAACTAGTTGAAAGAGTTGCATATGGTTTTGTCGCAGCAGGTGCAGGGGGTTTAGAGTTCGATATCCATAGTAATCCTGAAGAAGCCCTTTGTGATGGTAGTCAGGCTGTGACAGATGAAGCGGAACGAATTGTGTCGACTTCACGTGAGATCCATGCGCTTTTACATAATTATGGCATGGAGACAGGGAAATCAACTGAACTAACCTCTTCTATCAGCTCGTAGTTTTAAAATGATTATTCGTGAGCGATTGGTAGAAAGTTTTCTTGATTTAGTAAAAATAGATTCTCCATCAGGTGAAGAAGAAGCAATGGCTCAAGAGATGGTGAAGCGTTTAACTGATCTAAATGTCGAGGTTAGGCGGGATAGTCATGGAAATGTTTTAGGTTGTTATCCGCCATCTACAAATGAGGTGTTTGGCAATCCTATTTTGCTCTCAGCTCATCTAGATACAGTTGAGCCAGGGAGAGGTATAAATCCCGAATTTGATGGATTGGACATTATCCGTTCAGACGGGACAACAATTCTTGGGGCAGATGACAAAGGGGGATGTGCGGTGATTTTGGAGGTTCTGCAAAGTCTTCAAGATGATCTTCCTGCGCATAGGCCAATTGAGATCGTGTTAACACGTGGTGAGGAAATAGGTTTAGTTGGAGCGGTTCATCTTGATTACTCTGAATTACGATCAACTATTGCAATAGTGATTGATGCAGGTGGTCCTCCTACGACAATACAGAGCGCTTCGCCTTATTACTATGGATATGATATTCAAGTAAAAGGCAAAGCAGCGCATGCAGGTCTAGAGCCAGAGAAGGGTATACCGGCCATCCGCATTGCATCCGAGATCGTTGTAGGATTACCCCAGGGAAGATTAGACGATGAGACTACTGGAAATGTGGGAATTATTTCTGGCGGTCACGTAGTCAATGCTGTTCCTGATAGTTGTCGCGTTCAAGGGGAGATGCGTTCAATGAGTAAGGAAACTGTTGAATTGTTGGTAATAGATGCAAAGATCCATATGGACAAGATTCGAAATATTTGGCCTGATGCCATAATTGAATCTGATTTTGATTTAAAAATGCCAGGATTTAAGATAGATCCCTCCGATCCTGCAGCGAACTTTATTTTTAAAGTCTTAGCGAAATTAGATATGGAACCTGACCCACAAGCTTTTGGTGGTGGTACAGATGGTAATATTTTTCGAGGACACGGTATTTCAAGTGTAGTAATAGGTCGTGGTGGTTATGAACAGCATACTGTAGATGAGTATCTAGTCATTCCAGAGATGTTTGACTGTGCAAGAGTTGTCGAAACTGCTTGTATGACTATCTAATATGTATTTTTAAGCAGGAGATATCTTGGATGTAGGAGCTATAATTCTTGCTGGTGGAAAAAGCAAAAGGTTCGGATCGGACAAAGCTTCTGCTTTGCTCCAAGGCCAAACTTTTTTAGATTGGTCTATTCAGTCTGTAACTGATCTGTCAAAAAAAATAGTAATTGTAAAAGCAACAGATCAAAAACTTATTTATAAAAAACAGGAACTCCTAATCAGGGATGATCTATATCCAGAAAGGGGTCCTTTAGCAGGAATTGTTACTGGTTTTGATTCGCTTGATACAGAATTAGCAATTGTTATAGCTTGTGATATGCCGTTAATTCGTCCGAATCTGTTGGCATACATTGTTGATTCCATGAAAGATTATGATGTTGTAGTTCCACGAGTTAATGGTTTGCTTCAGCCATTAGTAGCTGTATACCGTAGGGACCTTTGTAAAAATAAATTTTTGTGGGATGTTGAAAATGGAGAAAATAAGATTATCAATTCATTTGATGGACTTAATGTCCATGAAGTGGATGAAGATGAAATTAAATTAATTGATCCATTGTTAATGAGTTTTTACAATGCGAATACCCCATCTGATTTTCAAGAAATAAAAAACTTTGTAAAAAGAGAGCATGAATAACAATAAGAAAGTAGAATCGGAAAGCATCTATTTAAAAAATTCAGGTGCTTGGGGAAATAATGAAGGTAGCCGGTTCTTTTGGTGGTAGTTGGTTAACTGAAGTAGAAACTGCAATTCAGTATGCTGAAAATGCAGGTTTTGATTTTGCAGGAACCCCTGAGACATCGCATGATGCCATGTTGGCAGCAGCAATTGCACTTAATGCTACTTCGCGTATTGAGGTCCAGACGGGCGTTACAATCGCCTTTCCTCGTTCACCTATGGTACTCGCTATGGAGGCTTGGGATTTACAGCACTTGAGTAAAGGGCGGTTTTCGCTTGGGCTAGGAACACAAGTTAAGGGACATATACAACGTCGGTTTGGCGTTCCTTGGACAGCTCCAGCTCCACGGATTAAGGAATACATTCGAACTATGCGTGCCATATGGGATAATTTTCAAAATGGTGGAAAACCCGATTTTGTTGGTGAACATTACCAGTACACGTTGACGTCTCCAACCTTTAATCCTGGGCCAATTGATTACCCAGCACCAAAAGTATTTTTGGCCTGTGTTGGTGATGGGATGGCACGTGCTGCTGGTGAGGTTGCTGATGGTGTATTACCTCATGGCTTTATGACGGATAAGTTTATGAGAGAGGTTGTTCTTCCAAATATCGCCGTAGGTTTAAAACGTTCAGGACGTACATGGAGTGATATTGAATTGTCGGGTGGTGGCTTTACAGTATTTGGAGAAACCGAGTCTGATATTGAGCAGGGATTAGAGAAGTTGCGTCAGCCAATTTCATTTTATGGTTCGACGCGTTCCTACCATGAAGTTTTCGCAATTCATGGCTGGCTTGATGTAGGAAAAGAATTGCACTCGCTATCACTGCAAGGAAAATGGGATGAAATGAAACAAGTGATCCCTGAAGATGTTTTACATGGTTTCGCCCAAACTTCCACATATGATAATCTGCCGAATTTTCTGTCTGAAAATCGTGAATATGCTACGAGAATTGGACTCGCTATGCCAATGAGCACTCCTGCTGAGCGTGAAAGATTTGCAGATGTGCTTAAAAAAGTTCAAGAATTAGATACATCTGGAATCCCTCGAGGACTTGAAGATGTTTCAAAAGCAGAGATTCCTAAACCTGTAGAACTTGCTTAATTAAATCACCTTGGCCCGTAGTATTCTCGTCTAGGCCAAACAAAGTCAATGCGGGTTCGTTCGATGAGCCACGTGTTATTTATCTTACGGTAGACATCATCATAGATACCGAGGAGTCCAGTTATAGCGGTTTGAGTAGGATCTCCAAGCGCGAGATCTAGAAGATACCAACGTCCTTTAGCGGTATCTTCACCTGTTATTTCTATCCAGGGATTTGTGTTCGCGTGCATTGCACCTGTGAAGGGCTCTCCGATATAAGCACTGTAGCCTTTTTTTATTTCTTCTCGACCTACCCAGTCACCTCCATATTCTGGTCCAAATTCACAAATTGCATCTTCACAAAATAAAGAAGACAAATTTTCAAGGTCCCCCATATCAAAGTAATGGGAGTACATTATTCGAATATTTTTAATCGCTTCTTTTTCAAGCAATTCTTCTATTGGTGTCATCTATTGTCCTACCTATTAATAATAGGATGATTATAACCAATCCCTGTACCAGAATATTAAATTATTTCGTGTACACTTCTATCTAATATCCTATGAGCAAACTAAGCTTTTGAAATTATGCGTTTAATTGAAACAACTGATACGTTCAATTTTCGTGATTTTGGTGGATATACTTCCAAAACAGGGGAACTGGTCCGGTCCGGTCTTTTATTTCGTTCAGCTTCCCCCGATCTGATTGGGAATGCCGAGGCGCAGATCTTGCAAAATAAAATTTCCCTGAAAACGGTTATAGATTTACGGCACCCGGAGGAATTGAAAGATAATCCATCCCGAGGTGCTTTAGTTCAGCTTGTAGGGAACCGAAAGAATATATCTGTGATGGATTCTGAAAAAAGTATGCGATTCCAACGCTCGGAACTCGATGTCATGTTTGGGGTTGGTCAGTCAGGCAAGCGATATTTAGCACATTTGGAAAGAGGAAAGGAAAAGTGGAGGGAAGTATTCGAATTATATTTTCAATTTTCGTCGTATCCAATACTTGTGCATTGTACTGCCGGGAAAGATCGTACAGGGATCATTGCCGGTCTAATTCTTGATCTAATTGGCGTGGATCACAAGACAATTGCGCAAGATTATACGGTAAGTTCTGACAGTGTTGATAGATTGCTGGAGTATCTTGATAGATCTGGTCGTTTCCCAGAGGGTTCACGTGAAGAGTTACGTGAACGAATGTTATCCCGGAGTTTGTATATGGAAGATTTCTTAATTTTGTTATATGAAAAGTATGGAAATACTGAGGGTTACCTTCACTATTTAGGGTTTTCTCAACCTGATATTGATGGACTTCGTGATTACTTACTAAATTGAATTAATTTACCGGTAGCTAGGAATTAAGCTTTTTTTGTTTGGGGAGACTTGAGTAGAACAACGAAGCTATAAATATTAGTACTAGTGTTAATGCAATGGAAGGGCCTGAGGGCAGGTCAAAGATATAAGAAATAATAAGACCTGTAACAGAGCCCACTATTCCAATTAGAAGTGTCAAAAAAATTGTGGATTTAAAGGAAGTACCGATTTGGTTAGCTGCTAGAACGGGGGTAATAAGGAGAGCTGAAACAAGTATCACGCCAAGCAGTTTCACTCCAGCGATTAATGCAATTGCTGTTCCAATAAATAAAAAGTACCTGGTTCGCTTGATTGGCATTTTAAGTACTCGTGCAAGATCTGGATGTACTGTTGACATAACTAAAGTGCGCCACTGGGAAATTAAAATAATGCAGGTTATAACAAAAAATCCTGAAAGTATGTATAAATCGACCCACTGAATACTGAGTATGTTTCCAAACAAGTAACTAAAAAGCTCTGGTTTATAGCCAGGGACGAATGATAGCAATATGAGTGCTCCACTCATTCCACCAGTTAATAGGATCCCTATCAAGCCATCCTCAGTGATGCGACTATGCTCGCTCACTTTTGCAAGAATAAAACCAAAGATGGCGGCAGCTAAAAATGCATAAATTAAAGGATAGGTTCCGATAAAAAGACCGAAAGCAATACCTAAGAGCGATGCATGACTGATTCCATCAGCCATAAAGCTAACTCGCCTCGGGACGATAAATGTTCCAAAAAGACCGAACAAGAGCGAAAGTAGAATAGATCCGACTAATGCACGAATCATAAAAGGAATAGTAAATAGTTCGAAAAGTTCCATGTTAAATATTTTCAATATAACAATATCCAGGATGCGAACTTTGGGGGTCGGGAGTTGCTTTTTGGATATTTTTTATATTTATTTTAGATAGTGAATTTTTACATATGCAGTTTGATGAAAGTTCACAAAGGAAATTTGTATTAAGGCAAATCACATGATCTGCATAGGACGAAACCATTTGCCAGTCATGGGTAATAATAACTATTGAAACTCCTTGATTTTTAATTCCTAAAATGACGTCGATAATATGTTTTTCACTTGAATTGTCAACATTAGATAGTGGCTCATCCAAGAATAAAATATCTGGGCTTCGAAATAGTTCTGCAGCCAAAAGTAATTTTTGAGTTTGCCCACCAGACAATTCAGTTAAGCGATTGTGTAGATGTGTCTCGGGGAAATCTACAATATTTAGTGTTTCCTCGATTAAATCCGATGGTACGGAGGCACTGTATTTAAGGTATTCAGAAACAGTCATCTGTACATGTTTTGAAAAGTTAACACTTTGTGGAACATACCCAAAAATCAGATCTTTTTCTGTATCGGAATGTAATTCCATTTCACCTTCATTGATAGGAAGGAGTCCAAGGATACTCTGAACTAATGTTGTTTTTCCTGACCCATTTTCCCCAACTATAAAAGTTAGTGAATCTTTTGGTATCGAACATGATGCATTGTGCAATACTTCATGGAAATCGCGATAGATCGTGAGGTTTTGACATTCAATTATATTGTCTGTGAACCCAGGATTCTCAATTCTTGTCATCTTATGACCATCCTATTATTTTATATCGTTCTTCAAAGTCTGCAGGAGTTCGCGGCAATTAAAGCGAATTAATTCTTGATAATTGTGTATGCCGCTACTACTGCCAATGGGGTCTAATGTTCCTATTGAAAGATTGTTATCTTTGACGAATGAGTCTAGTGATGATGTTGATAATTGCGGTTCTGAAAAAATTGCTTTGATATCAAAAGTGTAAATAATTTCTTGAAGTTCTTTAAGATAACGCGGTGTTGGTTGGTTTGCGGCTGTTGGCTCAAAACTCCCTTTGATTTGTAAATCAAAGGCTTTTCCAAAATAAGGCCAAGCATCATGGAGTGTTATGAAGGGAGTTGATTGAATTGGCTTTAATAACTTAATCATTTCATCTAATAATTTTGTTAAGTCTTTACGTAATTCTCGTGCATTTTTCTGGTAAAAATCTTTATTTAGCGGATCTAAAACACTTAATTCATCTGCAATAACTTGTGCCATTAAGCTCGCATTTTCCGGGTCTAACCAGTAATGCGGATTGACTTCTCCATGCGCATGTTCATCATATTTTTCTTCATCAAATGTGATTAGATCAATTCCTTTATCCAGCACGACGATGTTTACTTTGTTAGAAATTCCTTTCATAGCCCATGAGTCTAAGGTATGTCCAATTATAAAAATTAAACGTGACTTTTCTATTCTCACTCTTTCTTGTACTGACGGATTATAAGTGTGGGGAGAATCATTTGGTTGCACTATCAAGTTGACTTCCATTTTTCCATCAACGATTTGTCTTACAAGATCGTAGATAGGGAAAATGGTGGCCGAGACCATGGGTTTAGTTTCTAGTAAACTATTTTCTAAATTATTAGTGGTCGTACATGCTGCTGAAAAGCTAAGTCCTGCTAGATAAATGATTATTAGAAGGATAATGAACCCGTTTTTGCGACTGGGAAAAGTGAATGTATACATCTATTCTTTCACGTAGATTTGATACTAGATATCATTAGGATATCCTATTTGATACTAGATATCAATACATTATTGACCTCGTTGATATATCTGCCTACCATGCCGTATGCGTAATGCTACTGATTCACTTGCCTGTTTACAGGAAAACGGTTATCGAATAACTACAACTCGACAAGCAGTAAATGATGTGTTGTATCGTCTACAAGGTCCATTTACTATAGAAGAACTATCCGATGCTTTACCTGGAATTGGTCGTGCAACGGCCTTTCGAACTGTGCGGTTATTTCAGGATTTGGGGATTATCTGCAGGGTTAACCTGGAAGATGGATCGGCCCGTTATCAATTAGCTTCAACGGGTGAGCACCATCATCATTTCATATGCACGGAGTGTGGTGTAGTAACAGAATTTATTGATGCTCATATAGATCAAGCAGTAAATAGACAAGCTCAAGGAGCTAATTTCGAATTGAATGCTCACACAATAGACTTATACGGGATAGGTTCATGCTGCAGCAAAAAATGTTCTACTAACTCCTAATGGGAGTTAGTAGGAGCATTTCGTTATTAAGAAGTAGCTGTTAATCTCATAGTATGCTTTCACGTTATCGGGTTCCTGATTGTACCCGTGAACGTAATTTGATATGTGATCAGATTCAAGTGATTTAGGGGCTGAAATTATACACGTCGACCTTCCTACTGTTTCTCCAGAACGCTCGTTTGCATGGGAATCATATGCAAAAAAATAGCAAAAGTGTAGTAGTTGATTTTGAAGATTTAAAAAACATATCCAATTTGAATCTTTTACAAAAACTTAGTGAAGGTTCGCAATTTAAGCTATTGCGAACACCTGTAGTCTCAGAGCGCCCTGCTCCAATGCTTGGAGAGCATAATTTAACTATACTCAGTGAATTTTTGAAATATGATGATGGAAAGATAGCTTTTCTTACAGAATCAGGGGCATAGCTAGTTAAATGACTCAACGGAGACGTAGGCAAAAAAAAGAAATACTAATATCTGATGAAGACCGTCTTCAGACTGTTGTAATTGAACAGATCGTAGCGGGAGGATACGGATTAACACGACGAAGTGATGGCAAACGACTTTTAGTGGCCGGAGCAGCTGTAGGTGAAAAATGTATAGTCTCGCTAGAGCATGAATATAAAGATTATGCAACAGGTATTGTCGTGGAGGTACTTACAAAATCTACGGAACGTATTGATCCGAAATGTGAAATTTTTGGAGAATGTGGTGGTTGTCAATTGCAACATATTAGCTACAAAAATCAAATATTAGCGAAAGAAGAAATAGTGCGTGATACTTTCAGTCGTATTGGCGAATTCGAAAACCCAAATATATATCCGATGGTTGCTGCCGTAAATCCTTGGGCATATCGGAATCATGTGCGTTTTTCCACTGGAAAATTATATGGTGATGCAGGTTTTGTTCCTCGTACTCGAAGAGGTCTGGTCAAAGTTAATGAATGTCCCGTTGCAGTGCCTTGGATAAATGACCAAATTCCAGATTTACAGGGGAAAGTTGCTAATTTACATCAAGTGCAATTGCGGCACAGTGACGCTACTAATGAGTCATTGATAAACCCAAAAATTGAACAAATACAGACTGCTTCCGGACAAAGTTTTTATCATGAGGAATTAGCTGGTTTTCATTTCCGTATTAGCCAATCCTCATTTTTTCAAGTAAATAGTATGCAAGCTGAAAATTTAGTTCGTTTGGTTAGTGACGCCTTACCAAACGAAGCAGAATTGTTGGTTGATGCATATGCAGGGGTTGGGACGTTTGCAGTAATTTTCTCCTCTCGATTTCGTTTAGTAGTAGCAATCGAAGAATCTCATGGAGCAGTAAAGGATGCCGAATTCAATGTTCGGGAATTTCCGAATATTGGTATCCAAAAAGGAAAAGTTGAGAACGTATTACCTAATTTGGGAGAACGTGCAGATGCGTTAATTTTAGATCCTCCTCGTGTTGGCTGTGCTCCTGCTGTTTTAGATTCGATCATTTTGAATGCGCCGAACTGCTTAGTTTACGTATCTTGTGATCCAGCAACGCTTGCACGGGATTTAGCAAAGCTAATGCAAAATGGATTTAGGCTGGATTATGTTACTCCAATCGATATGTTTCCCCAGACTGCCCACATCGAGTGTGTTGCAAAGCTCACATTTTCTGGAACAAGAACAAAAGATTCTGAGTATTTAAGTAGAATTACTTCTTAAATATTTGTACTTTATTTAAATAGCAAGGCAATATGGCAGCGCTAATTTTGCAGCTGTTGCAGCCCGTTCAAAATTTGGGAAAACTGCAATTTTTTGCTTGGCAAATTTTTGACGAATTTCTACAACAAAGGCTTCTTCATGTGCAGGATGCATAACTATGAAGAATGGTTTTTGAGAGTTATTTCTATGTTCTACTAGTGTGTCTAGCATGGCATCTAATACTTCAGGTTTGTTGCGCCATTGTCTGGCTCCAAACATTGCCGATTGCTCCATAATTAGTGCATCAATTTTTGGATCTGCATCTAGAATCGTTAAAATTCGCTTGAGTGTTTCAGTGTTTCCTTGAAGAGTTCCTGCCATATCTAGAGGATTCCGATAAGAACCTCCAACTATATTAAAAAATGATCCCAATTCCTCGTAGGATTGTTCACTAAGCGCAGGAACATCAAAACCAACTTTGCAGAATGCATCTGTGATTGAAACTGATTGCCCACCTGTCATCGCCATAAGGCCTAAGTTACGACCCATTGTGGGTTTAGAATTAAGTAAGAGTTTCACTACATCAACTGTTTCATCCAAACTGGTTGTTGAAATTGCACCACATTGCTTCATGATTCCTTCCCATATTGGTTCAGGTGAGGCCAGAGAAGCTGTATGTGATTTTGTTGCGAGAGCGCCTGCTTCGGTTTGCCCCCCTTTCCAAACAACTACAGGTTTGTGACGACAAGCTTCCTTTAGAGTACGGACGAAGCGAGCCCCATCTTTGACGCCTTCAACATACAGACCGATAATTTTAGTTTCGGGATCTTCTATTAGGTATTCAAGATAATCACTAATGTCGAGTACAATTGCATTTCCAAAAGATACACATTTAGAAAGATGCATCCCTTGAGAAGCCATTACCAAACTAAACATGATGCCATGAGTACCTGATTGTGATAAAAACGAGACCACTCCATCATCTGCGATTGGAACATCAGGACTGAATCGAATGCCTGCCTTTGGTAGGTAAAGACCCATGCAGTTGGGGCCGATAACATTAAAGTTTGCAGTTTTTGCTGCTTCTGTTAGTTGTTTTTGTAGTGCGATTCCCAGCTCTTCATTAGTCTCAGCAAAACCGGAAGTGAAGAATGCTGCGCTAGCAGCTTTTGCATCAATAAGATCATTAAGTACATAAGGAGAAATATGTCTTGGAACAGCTACGATTGCGTAATCAATTGGCTCAGGAATATCTGCTAGCGAAGTGTAATTCTTGAAACCAAGCTCTTCAATACCTTTTATTTCTGACTCATCAATTTGAACAGAATATAAATTCCCTCCTTTTTCTTGAAATGGTTGGTTGTTTTTTAACCACATATAATTCGGACCCTTGTCCCCGATCACAACTGTAGTTTTTGGATTAAACATGCGTTCAAGTTTATGTCCAGGAACACTCATGAGTTTGTCCTTTCATTTATCTCATCATTTAAAATAATGCGTCCATCTACTGCTATGGCTCCAGAGCTAGTCGCAATAACCGGATTGAGGTCAATTTCTTTAATTTCGGAATACTTAGTAACAAAAGTGGAGACACTTAATAACATCTTATATAACGCATCGAGGTCACATGGTGTTTGCCCCCTAATGCCATTAAGTATTGGTCGAGCCTTAATTTCATTAACCATTTCTACGGCATCTTTCTGTTCAAGGGGAGCAAGACGAAAAGAAACATCGTTAAGGACCTCAACAAGTATTCCTCCTAGGCCAAACATTATTACTGGACCAAATTGCTCATCTGTTGTCATTCCTATAATTACTTCAGTTCCAGTGGCTATCATCTTTTGCACAGAGACACCTTGGATCGATATTCCAGGGTGCTTGTTCTCAACGGTATTTATAATGTTCCTGTAGGCATCTTGAACAGCAGCACTATTTTTGATATTTAATATGACACCACCGACGTCACTTTTGTGTGTTATTTCGAAAGCAACAATTTTTAAGACAACAGGATAGCCAATAGTTTCGGCCTGCATGACTGCATCTTCAGCGGATGTAACCAAAATTGTTTGTGTAGCTTCAATCCCTGCTTCTGTCAAAGCATTCTTGGATTCTATTTCTGTTAAAAGAGTGCGGTTTTCTGATCTAGCATGTTTTACAAGTTCCAAAAATGTCATTGTTCCCCCGAAAATACTTTAAGGCGCCGACCGGATTCGAACCGGTGATAAAGGTTTTGCAAACCTCTGCCTTACCGCTTGGCCACGGCGCCATGATGGTGCCCAGGGTGAGATTTGAACTCACACGCCCCAAAAGGGGCACTGGCCCCTCAAGCCAGCGTGTCTGCCGTTCCACCACCTGGGCCTAAACGAGATAGTAGGCTGGGTTGCCGCATGCGGCAAGTTTTTAAAAGCAAGAATTTTGACGAAGATATCTTGGCAGGGGTGGCAGGATTCGAACCCGCGACACTCGGATTTGGAGGCCGATGCTCTACCAACTGAGCTACACCCCTACTTATATGATCCTACCTAAAAGATTTGTAATGCGGGAGTAAGTTTGGTTTAGGTTATCGAATTGCTATAAACTTTTTAGATGGCTAGCAATATCAGACACCTTTTAGCATCCAAAGATCTGAAATCAGAAGAGGTTGATTTTTTGCTTAAATTTGCAATCAAGCTTAAGGATAAGCCTCGTCGAATATTAGAGGACCGTCAACTTGCACTTTTGTTTGAAAAGCCTTCATTACGGACGCGTGTCTCATTTCAAGTTGCAATGAGACAGCTCGGAGGAGAAACAACTTATCTTGCCCCGCAAGAAGTTGGACTTGGAGAGAGAGAGGCAATAAAAGATGTTGCTCGTGTATTGAGTCGTTATCTTGATATTGTTGCAGTCCGTACTTTTGCGCAAGAAATCATAGAAGAGTTTGCACGATTCTCCGCTGTTCCTGTGATTAACGCGCTAACGAATGAGGAACATCCATGTCAAGCCTTAGCGGATCTACTAACTCTTCATGAACGATTTGGTGATCTGAAAAATTTTCCATTGGCTTTTGTAGGAGATGGAAATAATGTTGCTGCTAGTCTCATAGTAACAGCTGCTTCACTGGGGTTAGATATTCGTTTAGCTACGCCAAAAGGATATCGCCCTTCTGAAGCTGTGCTTAAAGAGGCTAGTACCCGAGCAAGCGAAAATGGAGGGAAGTTTACGTTGACAGAAAGTCCCGAGGAAGCTGCTGCTGGGGTGCAGGCAATTTATACAGATACTTGGATTTCTATGGGACAGGAACGTGAGGCAGAACAGAGGCGTATTGATTTCGCAAATTATCAGCTAAACAAAAATCTTCTTGCAAGTGCAGATCCCTCAGTCTTAATTATGCATGATTTGCCAGCTCATCGTGGCGAAGAAATTACAGATGAAGTTTTTGAAAGTGAGAATTCAATAATTTTTGATCAGGCTGAAAATAGAACTTGGGCTCAGGCTGCAGTTGTTGCATTTTTATTGGATGTGATTTAGCTGGAATCCGCTAAACTTAATTTAATCTGATTGCGAATATAAAAAATGGATGATTTCGGAACTCTACGTGAGGTACTTGGACAATTAGGCTTCTCAGCAATAATCGACATAATGATTATTGCCATAGTTGTGTTTGCGATTTTCCGAGTATTGAGAGGTACACGTGCGGTAACGTTGATGCGTGGAGTACTGGTATTAGTTTTAATTTTATTCGTATTAAGTAGATTATTCAATTTACTTATAGTCTCATTTGTTCTTGAAAATGGTTTATTCGCATTAGTAATTGCAGCTGCTATTGTTTTTCAGAGTGAAATTAGAAGAGGACTTGATCGTTTAGGACGTACAAGTTTGCGAGAATTACTGTTTCGTCAGCCAACCAGTGTGTCGGCAGGAATAATAGCATCTGTTGCTAGCAAATTGGCTCATTCCAGACATGGTGCACTTATTGTAATTGTTAATGAAACTGGTTTACAAGATGTTATTGAAACAGGTGTTCGTTTGGATGCTCGATTAACGGTCGAGTTACTTGAATCTATTTTCTATCCAAATTCTTCTCTACATGATATGGCTACACTAGTTCAGGGCAATCAAGTTATTGCAGCCTCTTGTGAATTGCCGCTGGCACAATCTAATAATGTAAATTATAGTCTTCGTAATTTGGGTACTCGACACAGGGCTGCTATTGGGATTACAGAACAGACTGATGCGGTTTCAATAGTTGTTTCTGAAGAAACTGGTTTAATTTCTCTTGCTAGAGGCGGACGCTTAGAGCGTGTAGCTGGTGAAGCAGCCTTGCGTGATAAGTTAAATGAACAACTCACAAAACCGATTCAAGAGATAGTTGGCTCTTCAGAAACTTTTGTTTCGAATCCAACCCAGGAGTAATTGCAAGGTTGCAAAAATACAATGAAACTTTTTGAACCACAACCGAGTAGTTTGCGTGCTTTTTTCAAAAGTTTATTAATTACTACAACAAAAGGTGCAATTAAAAATTGGGCACTTATTATTTTTAGTTGTGCAATTGCATTTATAGCTTGGGTTGTTGTGCAGGATTATGAAAATCCAAGAATACAGTCGTTAGTTCCTGCAGAAGGTGAACCGGCAATAATAGTATTGCCGGTTAATGTTCCTGATGGATTAATTGTTGAAGATCTACCGACAGTACGTGTTTTAATTGAGGCACGTGAAGAAACGATTAAAGATCTACAAGCAGCTGATTTCACTGCGGAGGTAAATGCTGTGGCAGTTGCTCCTGGCCATTCAATAAGTTTATCAGTAGAAGTAAGGACTGAACTCAAAGGGGTTCGCATATTGAAAGTTGAACCTGAGACAGTTGTAATTCCTGTATCTGAGGCAGGTATACGAGAGATGGAGATTTATGTGAGAACTATTGGGGAACTTCCAGCAGGTTATATTTTAATTGATGAAAAAATGGAACCTACAATTGTTATAGTTAGAGGTTTGCCTTTTTTGGTCGAAGGAATCGATCGCATCGAGGCGACTGTAAGTTTATCTGGACTTAGGGATACAACAATCTTTGATCGAGAACTTGTTGCAGTTACTGCGACTGGAAATCGTGTTTCGGTTTCCATTGAACCTAGTAGGGCACGTGTACAATTGCAGATTGCTGAAAGGATTATGCACAGGAGTTTGCCAATTACAGTTAATGTGACTGGTGAACCTAGAAAAGGTTTCGCTGTAGAAGGCATCACTTTTCTCCCTCCAACAGTTACGATTTCAGGAGAAAAAATCTCTTTGCTAAAACTTCAAAAACTTGAAGTTTCACCTGTAGATGTTACGGATGCAGAGGGGTCGATTACCGTAATTCGTAGCATAGATTTACCTAAACAGTTACGTTCTGAAATCGATACTGTGGTAGTTGTGGTAACAATTGTTCCGCTTAATGGCTCGAGAACTTTGATTGTTGCACCAGAATTCATTGATTTACCTGAGGGTCTTCAAATGGAAAAAAAGTACTATGGTGTTGCATTGAAGGTTGAAGGCCCAGAATCTTTCTTAAGTAATTTAGAGATTGATGACATTGTAGTGCGTGTTCATTTGCAGGGGGGTACTATCGGGTTCTCTTCTTATCCATTGGAAATATTTTCTCCAAATCAATTAAAGGTTAGTGCTCCTGAACAGATATCTGTTTTGTTGAAGCTAGCAGATACAGGTACTAATTAAAATGCAAAATACAATGGAAAATGAAATTTACAATTTGCCAAGCGTCGTGATAGTTGGTCGTCCTAATGTTGGTAAGTCATCACTATTTAATCGTATTATCGGTGAAAGACGAGCAATTATCGAAGATGAACCAGGCACCACGCGTGATCGATTGGAAATAGAAGTTGAATGGAAAGGAAAATTGTTTCGATTAGTCGATACTGGTGGTTTTGAAGTCGAAGAAGAAAATACATATTCTTCTTTGATCAGTGATCAGATTACCCAAGCAATAGATCGAGCAAAATTAGTTTTACTGTGTGTTGATGCGCGAGATGGATTAACTGCCAGTGATTTTGATATAGCTCACAAGGTTCGAGTTGCTAATAGTCCAAATATCTTAATAGCTACCAAGGCAGATACGATTGAAAGGGAAACTCAGACTATTGCAGAAATAACCTCTTTAGGTTTTGGAAACCCTCTTTCTGTGAGCGCTATACATGACCATAATATTGGTCTTTTAATGGATCGTATTATCGAATTTTTGCCAGATAACTTTGAGCAAAATGATGCGGAGTATACAAAAGTTGCAATTGTAGGAAGGCCAAATGTAGGAAAATCAACTTTAGTAAATGCAATTCTTGGACAGGAACGTGTAATTGTTAGTGATATTCCAGGTACAACACGTGATGCAATTGACACAGAGGTCGTAACTCCTGAGGGGTTATTTAAGTTAATTGATACAGCAGGCGTAAGACGGCCGGGTAAACGTGAATACGGTGTTGAGAAGCATTCTGTATTGCGAGTGATTCAAGCTCTTGATCGCTGTGATGTCGCGGTTTTAGTTACAGATGCGAGTACGGGTATTTTGGCGCAGGATACCCATATAGCTGGTCTTATAAAAGATCGTTCAACAGGGGTTGTGCTCGCAGCTAACAAAATAGACCTCTGGGATTCAGTCGAAAGTGATCATGAGTCTTTTGACGAGCAGATTCGTTCAAGATTTCGATTCATGCCGTATGCTCTTATGGGCTATATTAGTGCAGAAAAAAGCCAGGGACTTTCGAAAATACTCGAACTTGCCCAAATGGCGCGCATAGCCCGAAGTCGTAGAATTCCTACCGGGCAACTAAATTCCACCTTGGGGAAAGCTTTCCGAGATCATTCACCGCCTGTTATTCATAATAAACGGTTAAAATTGCGATATGCAACTCAAGTTCAGGTTGATCCACCAGTGATTGTATTATTTGTGAATGATCCTAATCTCGTACATTTCTCATATCATCGTTATCTGGAACGTAGCCTACGCGAGGCATACGACTTTGAGGGTACATCAATTAAATTGCTTTTCAAACACTCTACCGAAGATAGGCATACCAATTGATAATTGTAGAGTATTTACTTTTCATTTGTGCTGCTTACCTATTGGGGTCTTTACCAACAGGTTTAATTGTTGCTAAGGTTTTCGGAAAAGGAGACCTTCGAGAGTTTGGTAGTGGAAAAACTGGTGCAACTAATGTACTTAGAACTGTGGGTAAGCTAGCTGCGTTGATTGTTGTAGTGTTTGATTTTGCGAAAGGAGCTATACCCGTAATAATTGCCTATTACCTTGCAGGAGATACACCACTTGCTATTACCGGAGCATTTGCTGCTACCTGTGGTCACGTATGGCCGGTTTTTTCGAATTTTCGTGGAGGCAGAGGTGTTGCAGCTATTATGGGAGGATTGTTAGCTTTGCTACCGTGGTTGGGTGTTTTGATTTTAGCGATCGGTGTGCTTTTATTAATTATATTTAGAATTGCTTCAGTTATGTCTTTGGGTGCTGCTTTTTTAGGGATGGTAATTTCAATTGTACTTTTAGTACTCGATCATTTGGATTTAGCGATTACTTTGTACGTCGCACTCGGTACAATGTTTCTATTTTTTACACACACTGCAAATTTAAAACGTTTGTTTTCAGGTGAAGAGCCACGTGTCGGGTTAGGTGGCGATAGAAAGGTGGGAAACTAGTTGTGCATTATTGTGTGATTGGTGCTACTTCTTGGGGCTTAACGTTAGGAAATTTATTGGCTAGCAATGGTTCTAAAGTTACGGTGTTAACACGTACTGATGCGGAGGCTCTAACAATTAATCATAAGCGTGGTTTAGAAAGATTTTCAGAGTTAGTACTTTCACCGTTAGTAACTGCGGTATCTTCAGATTTTCTACCTACTGATTTGGACGGGTTAATTGTTGCTATTCCTGCACAAAACTTTCGTGTTGCGGTAACTGACAAACGGCTTCCTAGGAACATTCCAATTTTAAGTGCAACTAAAGGTATAGAGTCCGGAACATTATTTTTGATGAACAAAGTTTTAGAAGAAGCTGGCTGGGAAACTGAACAGATCAGTGTTATTTCAGGTCCAAATTTTGCACGTGAGATTGTTAAAAAATTACCTGCACTTGCTGTTATTGCGTCAAATTCTAATGAAAAATCTACTTTTTGGCAAAAATCATTAAGCACTGAGTATTTTCGTGTATATACCTCATCTGATGTGATTGGGGTAGGCATAGCTGGCGCTTTGAAAAATGTAATTGCAATTGCAGCAGGTACGGTGATAGGGCTGGGTTTTGGTAACAATACATGTTCTGCGCTTCTGACAAGGGGACTTGCTGAAATTACACGGCTGGGAAAATCCTTGGGAGCTTCATCTGAAACATTTCTCGGACTTGCAGGTGTAGGTGATTTGGCAGTTTCATGTTTTTCACCACTTAGTCGGAATTTTCAATTAGGTCAAAAAATTGCCGAAGGTAGAAACCCTACTGACGTGATTAAAGAATTGGGAGAGGTTGTTGAAGGCTATACAACCACTGCTGTTGCTTTAGAATTAGCGAAGAAACAAAAAGTTGATATGCCTGTTACTGCTGGGGTTTTAGCCGTTTTAGAAGGGGTGATTAGACCTGATGAGGCTGTTCAACTTTTGTTAAACCGTGATCTAAAATCTGAAGATTAAGTTTAGGTATGATGGATAATTCAGAACTGACCCCTACAATTTTAGATGAAATGATTAATGAGTTTTTAAATGGAGGGCGTCCAAGTGAAAGTGATGTACAACGCTTTTCTGACCTTACTTTAATTAATTTTGAATTTCTTAAAAAAGTTTGGGATACGATACCTACCGAAACTCGAAAGAAACTTCTTCTCGAAGCTGTAAAATTCTCAGATGAAAGTATCAAGTACGAGTATTCTCGTTTAGCTAAGGTGGCTTTTGAAGATCCTGCTCCTGAACTTCGGCGATTAGCAATAGAGTTAGTTAGGGAATCTGAAGATCGTGCTACTGCACGTTCGTTAAGAAAACTGTTAGTCGATTCCGATCATGCAGTAGCAGCTGCAGCTGCAGAAGTTTTAGGAAACTATGTTTTACTTACAGAATTTGGAAGTTTTGATGAAGATGAAGGTGGTAAAATAATTGAAGACTTAAGGTCTGCAGCATTTCAGGATAAGCCACCTGAACTACGAGCAGGAGCTATTGAGGCACTTTCTTCTCGTAATCTAGAATGGATTCCATCGCTTATATTAGATGCTTACTACGATGATGATGAGCGCTTGAGATTATCTGCTATCAGAGCCATGGGTCGAACAGGAGCTAGTGGTTGGCTTGAGTATATATATGAACAGCTCGAAGTGAGAGATTCTTTTTTTCGTATGGAAGCAGTTCTAGCTGTATCTGAAATTGCAGATGAGAGTTCTATAGAACGACTATCAGTACTCTTTGAGGATGATGATTCGGAAATTGCGGAGGCTGCCGTGGAATCAGTGGCACTTATAGGGGGTGAAGTCGCTGTGAACACCTTAGTGGAATTTTCGAAAATAGCTAATGAGACACGTTCTAGCGAATTAGAGGAAGCTATTAAAACTGCTTCAGGTGAGATTTCAAGTAACCCTTTTGAGAACTAGGATACTGCTAAATGAAAAATTCGAAATTAGAGGAAGCTTTTTCTGCTGGTGGTGTGGTTTGGCGTAATCAGGGCTCAGGCATTGAGATTGTTATTGGCTATACGGGGAAAGATAACCGGTGGGGATTGCCAAAAGGTACTGTTGAAAAAGGTGAATCCTTTGAGGAAGCAGCTATGCGGGAGGTCCAAGAGGAAACAGGCCTAATTGTTCGTATGGGTGAGAAGGTAGGGATCATAGAGTATTGGTTTAATTCGAAGCAAAATAAATTTCATAAATATGTACATCATTGGTTGATGGAGCCTGTTCGGGGAAAATTTTCTGATCGTGATTACGAATTTGATGATGTTGTGTGGAAATCAGCAAAAGAGGCATATGAAATGCTAACTTTTAAAACTGAGCATGAAATATTAAAAAAAGCTGAAGTGATGATTAAGGAGCAAAGTGGCAAGTAAAGAAATAATTGTTGAAACTGTTCGTTTGCGGCTTCGTGTGAAAAATATTGAAGATGCAACCAATGATTTTCGATGGAAATGTGATCCCAAAATCGCACGTTATGAAGGTTCTGTACCGCTAGTTCAGTCGTACTACGTTTATTTGCGCAGATATGCAAATGATTTAAATGTAATTGGAGAAAATCGAAAGACCCTAGCAATTGATACAAAAGACGGCCAACAAATAGGAAATATAATGTATTACAATGCCCGAAACTCCGTTGGAGAGGCGGAATTAGGAATTGTAATAGGAGAGTCCCAGTATCGTAATCAAGGTTATGGATTTGAAGCAATCGTTGAATTCCTACGATTAATTTTTAACGTAGAAAGGTTTCATCTAGTCTACTTGCATTCTTTAGTTTGGAATATACGTGCACAAAAATGTTTTGAACGTGCAGGGTTTCATGTTGTCGATCAAGTTGCACGTAGAGGTTACGATTTCGTACGTATGGAAACGACTAGAGAAAAGTGGTTATTACTTGATCTAGAAGGTTTTTTTACAAAAGAACGTGATAGCTAAGTGACTAGCCAGGAATGTCCCCAGTAACTGTTGTTCATCAGTAATGTTTTGGTCATGAAAAATTAAGACGCCTAACTGATTAATTCCCTTTTTACTACAGTCAGATTAGTTGGAGTTACTTCTTTTTGCAGATCGATTACATTCACTTCCCCCACAAAACCAGATACGATCGGGTTTAATTGCATTTAACTCTCTTCTTTACGATTATGTGCCTCTAGAATTGCATTAGCAATTAACTTTGTATGTGGGTAAGGTTTCCACCCTTCCGGCGTGTTGTAATAACGTGTTCCTATTTGGACTTCCTCAGGTGGTCTATCTCCATATTCGACATCTTTTCCGTCAACACGAATACTCGGGGTTCCTAAAAATGATTTCCTAAGAGCTTCCTCTATATCTGGTATTTCTGTGTATATAAGTTTGATAGGTATTCCTGTTATCTCGATAGCAAGATCTAAATTCTCAGATGCAGGACCATCATGTCCATCTCTAGCACTATAAAGATACTCAACTTTAATTTCTTCCAAGATGACTTCCTTTTGAGCAGTTATAGTACATCTTGAGCAGCTTCTAGTAGATGTTTAGTTATCTACTAGTGTAATTATGGTTACACCCTCCCCACCATCTTGTGCTGGTGGGGAATGATATCTAGTTACAAGGGGGTGCGTACTCAATGTTTCGTGTATTGCCATACGCAGCGCACCTGTTCCTTTCCCATGGATTATACGTATAGATGAAAGACCGCTTTCAAAGGCATCGTCTATAATTTTTACTGAATGTAAACAAGCTTCCTCTACTCGTTGACCTCTTAAGTCAATCTCTAGTGGTAGTGCTGAGGGTTGCTTTACATCTCTGCTTAACTGCCGTGACTCTTTTGGGATATGTTCGATTTTTTCAATGTGATCAATAGAAACCTTTATGTGCATTGAACCAAAAGCAACTTCAACCCTTCCATCATCTCCTATTACACCTAGCGCTTCCCCAATCTGATTTATATCTCTGACATGGATAAGATCTCCAAGTTCTATCTCTCTTTGCACGGATGGAGTTCTATAAGCTGTTGTTTCTTTTTCTATATGTTTTAGTGTTGCCGAAATGTCTTGCAAATCATTTTGTATCCGAGTAGTTTCCTCAACGTTAAAACGATTTCGATTATCTTCGGTTTTTTTCAAAATACGCTTTGCCTTTGCAACGATTTCTGAAGCCGTCTCCTCCGCAACTTTTAAGGCTTGTAGTTGTTGTTTTTTGTTATTATTCCGTTCATTTTGTAACGAGCTTTTCTCAGTTTCTAAATCAGTAAGTACAGCTTTTGTTGCGTTCTTAATTTTTTTTACGTCTTCAAGTTCCTTCCGTATCTTTAAAAAAGCTGAATCGAGTGTTTTTCTATCTGGAGAGATTTCTAGGGCAGCTTTCCGAAGAACTTCTTCATCAAGTCCAATTTTACTTGCAATTGCTAGTGCATTTGATTCTCCAGGTAGACCAATTTCCAAATGAAAGGTTGGTTGTAAAGTTTCCATATTAAATTGAACTGCTGCATTTCGTATCTGTTTATTTTCAAGTGCAAGTGTTTTTAATTCACCATGATGTGTTGTTGCAATTATCGTTGCTTTTTTAGCTAGAAGTACTTCTAGGATGGCTTTCGCAAGAGCAGCTCCTTCTAATGGATCAGTTCCTGCACCAAGTTCATCAAGAAGAACAAGAGAACGTGGATTGCTTAACTCCAATATCTTTTTAATATTGGTCATGTGCGATGAAAAAGTGGATAAAGATTGTTCAATAGACTGCTCATCTCCTATATCAGCACTTATATATTCATACACATTGAATCGACTACCTTTTTCGCAAGGTACTAAAAGTCCTGATTGAACCATCAAAGCTAACAGGCCTACGGTTTTCAGAGCTACTGTTTTTCCTCCGGAATTTGGACCAGTTATAAGTAAACATGGGTGAGCTTTTCCAATATCTAAATTTAGTGGTATGACAGCTCCTTTCAGTAAAGGGTGTTTCCCATTTTTAATGGTGGTTTTTCCTGATTCATTCAACCAAGTTTGGTTTTCAGAGGGTATTGCGCAATCAAGCTGTTTTGCCAATTTGGCCTTTGCCTGGATCAGATCTAGCAAACCAAGTACTTCTATGCCCGTCGCAATTCCCGATTGATATGAGTCAAGAGAACTAGAAATACTTTTTAAGATTCGCGTAACTTCACGCTTTTCTGAAAGCTTTAATTCTCGTAATAAATTACCATTTTCGATCAACCCTAATGGTTCGAGAAATACGGTAGCACCGCTTGCGGAAATATCGTGGATAATACCTTTAACTTGACTGCGGAAGTCGTTTTTAATCGGAATAACTACGCGATTATTTCGTTCTGTGATTAAATTTTCTTGGGCATAGCCATTCGTCAAAGCATTTTTTAAAATTGTATGTGCTTTTTTTTGTAGAATGCGTTCCTCTGAAAAAATGTCTGTCCTAATACTAAAAAGTTTAGGTGATGCAGAATCATCAACTTCACCTCTTGGCGTAACCTTTTGATCAATTTCTGAAATTAATTCTGAGAAATTTTCAATTCTTTCACATATAGAATTTAAAACCGGAGTTTTTTCTATTGCACGTTTTATAGTTTTGTGTGTATAAGTGAGCGCACGTAATGTATTTGCGCAGCTTCTCAAATCTAATGGATTAAGAATCTGACCTATAGAAGCTGCTTTTAACATAGGCCTGATATCTTCGATGTTTCCCCTGAGTACACTGGTATTAGATCCAAGCAAAAAGTACATTTCTTCAGTTTCTAATTGTGTTTGTTTCACTGAGTTATAGTCTGTAAAAGGGGTAAGGGCCACAGCTAATTCATAGCCCTTAACTGAAATGGTTTCGTTAGCCAATTTCTGTAAAATTTTCGGATACTCTAATACACGAAGTGTATGTGCATCTATTTTTTTAGACTTCGGTGACTTTATCAACAGAAAATCCTTACCCAACTAAATTGCAATAAACAAGTATCCTAATAAATGTAGTGGAGTACCAAGGATAGCAATTATGCCTTTTAAAAAAGTTCTTGTAGCAAATCGAGGTGAAATTGCTATTAGGATCATACGTGCTTTGAAAGATTTAGGCATTAAGTCTGTTGCTGTCTATAGTGATGTTGATCGACTTGCGCGTCATGTTCGTTATGCTGATGAAGCTTTTCTATTAGGTAATGCTCCTGTTCATGATAGTTATTTAAATATTGAAAAAATCATAAAAATTGCTTTAGATTCAGGGGCAGATGCAATTCATCCTGGTTATGGATTTCTATCTGAAAATGCCAATTTTGCACAGAAGTGTGCTGATGCTGGTGTGGTTTTTATTGGTCCATCAGTTGATTCAATTAATTTATTGGGAAACAAGGCGAATGCTCGTGAATTAGCCAAGAGTGTGGATATCCCGGTGATTTCAGGTACGAGGGATTTCGTAGAGCTTGAAGATGCGTTTTCTTTAGCTGAAGGATTAAGTTATCCAATTGCTGTAAAGGCATCGTTTGGGGGTGGAGGTCGTGGTATCCGTTTTGTAAATTCTAAAGATCAATTAGCAGCAGCTACTGCAATTGCACAAAAAGAAGCTTTTGCAGCTTTCGGGAATGGCACGCTTTATCTTGAATCACAACTTAGGAATGTCCGACATATTGAGATTCAAATCATTGCAGATAATTTTGGAAATATTATTCCGTTAGGAGAGAGGGAGTGTTCTATTCAAAGGAGAAATCAAAAGTTAATTGAAGAATGTCCAAGCCTAGTTATTTCACCCGAATTAAGACGTACTCTAAGCCGTGCAGCAGTTCGTCTTGCACGGGCTGCTAATTATCAAAATATTGGTACGGTAGAGTTTTTAGTAACACCAGAAAAGAATTTTTTCTTCTTAGAAATGAATACTAGACTTCAAGTGGAACATCCAGTTACTGAATTTACTATGGGTGTTGATTTAGTTAAAGATCAAATATCAGTCGCTTCTAATGAGGAACTCTCCTATGACGAAGGTGACTTGTTATCTCGTGGATGGGCTATCGAATGCCGTGTGGTTTCCGAGGATCCTTTCATGAATTTTAAGCCTTCAATAGGACGAGTGGTTTTTGCCCGTGAGCCTGCAGGTCCAGGCATACGCGTTGAGAGTGCCTTGTATGATGGAGTTGAAATCACTGCATATTATGATTCTTTGCTTGCAAAAGTGACTGCTTGGGGTCCAGATAGAGAAAATGCTCGGTTACGCTTACAACGAGCTTTGAAGGAATTTAAAGTTGTCGGTGTAGCGACGAACATTCCTTATCTACAGCAGATATTGGATAGTCCTGATTTTATATTAGGAAATGTGGACACGTCTTTTTTGGATAGTCATAAGTTAACTCCTCTCGAACCGGATGGTAATGCTCACTCAATTGTTGCCATTGCTGCTGGATTAATGAAGCACGAAGAGAGGTCTCAAAAAAGATCTAAAAATTCCAATGAAATGAATCAAAGATCTAGTAAATGGCGTGATGCTCAAGGAGCATTTAAAGAAAGGAGTATGGGGCGGTGGATAAGAAATATTTAATACAATTAAATGAAGATCTTATAGCTCTAGCTATAAGGGATGAACAAGGTGCTTTAGAAGCTTGTGTCGGAACTGAGATAGATGTTTTAGAAAATAAGAGTTGGCAAAAGATTAAGCTAGAACCAGTGGGATTAAGCGGGTTATATCTACTTTTTCTTGATAACGTTCCTTATGAACTTCATATTGAGAAATTGGCTAGTGGGTATGAAATTGTTTTCGGCCGTGAAACATTTAAAGTAGACCCGATTACCTGGAACGGAAATTTAACCGACAAGCCTTTAAAAGAGGTTGGAACTGTTGAGCCAATTGTACGGGCTCCTATGTCTGGAATCGTGAGTGAGGTTCGAGTAAAACTGGGTGATTTTGTACAACTAGGTCAAGTACTAGTGATTCTTGAATCTATGAAAATGAACAATGAAATAGTGGCTCCTATTTCCGGAAATATATCCGATATTAAGGTGATACCTGATAGTCGTGTAGATGAGGGAGATATTATTTTTGTGATTTCTGAAGTGTAAAAAATTACTATTGAGATTGACCCTGAAGGATAAGACAGCCTACCTTAGAGTTTGACCGTGCTAGATGGGGAGTTAGCGGTATCCTGAACCCGCAATCCGCTTAGCGGGGTTGAATACCTTTTTGAGGATGCTGTCCTGAGGACTATCCTCGCAGAGCAGTAATGATGATTTAGTCCTACGCAGCAATATTCTGTGAATCTGGTCAGGTCCGGAAGGAAGCAGCCATAAACAGTTGTATTGGGTGCCGTAGGAAAGCTGAATTTGAACTAGCTAGTGAGTGTATAAGCTTGGTAAGTGATTCGATGATTGGTGCACGGTCTTTAAATTTAATAACGGTACTTGCCTCCGTAAAGAGTTGTCATTGAAAAAGACATACAAAAACAAAAGCAATCGTCGTCCTTTAGGACAGCATTTTTTAGAAGATGAGTCAGTTCTGAGGCGAATCGCTGATGCTGTTAAGCCAGCCGGAAATCTTGTTCTTGAGGTTGGACCCGGGACAGGTAATTTAACCGATGCTTTGTTAGAACAGAGTTTTGAGGTTTACGCATTAGAATTTGATCCTCAGTTAACACGTCGTCTAAAAAAAAGATTTAAAAGTAATAAAAATGCAATTGAAAAACTTCATATAATTGAAGGTGATGCACGAACCTATGATTTGTCTAGCATTTTGGAAGACCGTTCCTACTCAGTAGTAGCAAATTTACCTTACTATGCTGCTAACCCAATAGTCCGACGTTTTTTGGAAATTAAACCAAGGCCAATTGACATGGTAATAATGCTGCAGCGAGAAGTTGCACGCGAACTCGTAGCTGATCAGGGAAAATTATCAATACTTGGGATTTCGGTTCAAATATATGCAGAGGTGTCATTTTTATTTGATGTACTACCTGAATCTTTTGTGCCACCTCCGTCAGTGTTTTCTTCGGTGGTACATTTACGTTTACGTCCAAATTCTCTAGTTATAGAGCCACATTTGACACAGTTTTTTCAATTAATTAAAGGGGTGTTTAAAAATCCCCGAAAACAATTACATAATGCATTAATTGCCGCACCTTGGGCAGGAGAGAATTTCGGATCGCTTGAGGCAAAGAGTATTCTAGAAAACGCTGGAATCCACTATGAACGGAGGCCAGAAACATTAACGATTAGCGAATGGATTGTAATACTTGAGGCATTTATAGATTCTGGAAATTTAGTGGAGATACTTACAGATGGCAAAAATAAAATATAAAAATAATGTTCATTTTAAAACTAAGGCCTTTGCAAAAATTAATCTTGGCTTGGAAATTACGAATAAGCGTCGTGATGGATATCACGATCTTAGAAGTATTTTGCAAACATTAAAATTGGCTGATCGAGTTGAAATAATAAGAGATGGGTTAGGAAGAATAGAGGTTGTCGGGCCATATGCAATTGGAGTTCCGACTAATGAGGAAAATTTAGCGCATCAAGCACTTTGTAGTCTAGCTGAACTCTATGATCGAGATCCTAGTGAAGTCTCGATCGTAATCGAAAAAAATATACCTTTAGCTGCAGGCTTGGGAGGAGGATCTAGCGATGCTGTAGCTGTACTTCACTTATTACAGAAGTGTTGGCCAGAAATCGAAAAAAAATCAATTGCGGAAGTAGCGACTTTAGTCGGAAGTGATGAAAGCTTTTTTCTAAAAGGTGGTACCGCCTTAATAGGTGGCCGAGGGGAGTCGATAAAACAGTTACGCCCTTTGCCAGTGCATAAAGTTCTTCTATTTGTTCCAGATATTCATATTGAAAAAAAGACGAAAAAAATGTTTGAAGAAATTAAAGATCTCCCATTTGATACGGGAAAACCGACCTTGGATTTTTCAAAAAGCTTACCTAGACTTATCGAAAGCAAAGAAATCTTTAATTCTTTTGAGCGCGTAGCCTTTAATTTTTTTAAAGGCTTAAGTGATCTTAAATCAATAATTGAAAAGCAGATTCAGATGCCTGTTCATTTGACGGGAGCTGGGCCCACTTTATTTTGGATTGGAGAAACGAAAAAGAACCCCATTATGAGACTTGTGGAAGAAGATCTCCCCTGTACAGTTATTGAAACAATTACTTCTAGTGATTTAGTGAGATGAGGACAATTTTAGCTGGTTGGATTGCTGGATATATTATGGCTATAAGCGTTACTGTTTCTATGTCTTGGTTAATAGTTAAGACCCCCGCTAATACTAGAGTTGCTAGTATTAGCGGATCTGATGTGGATTCTCGTATTGCATATGTGTTTATACATCTTGGGGCAGGACTTGCTTGTACAATTGTAGGATTAATTGTTGGTACTATTTATCATATTACGGTGATTCGCCAAGTAGGTGTTCAATCATCTGAACCTTTTTTTTTAATTGGTGTATTGATACTGACTTTAGTTTCACTGATTCTACTTGTTGCTCTGTGGCCTAAGAGATGGTTTCTATGGCTGACTCAATGTGTTGTTTTTGTTGCTGTCTTTGGTCTGTTAGTTCCTTTTTTAGCATCTCGTTGAGTTTTCCCCCTCTAGCGTAAGACAAGTTAAAATAGATTTTTGTGAGCGATTTTAAACTTAAAGGAACCTTAATAGATATGCATTTGCATACTACTAAGGGTGCCTCCGATTCTATGTTACAGCCGGATGTTCTTGTTTCCGAAGCCACAAACATTGGTTTAACAGGAATTAATATTACAGAGCATGACCGGATGTGGGATCGCTGGGATATAAGTCCATTTAGAGAAAAATATCCGGATATGTTCATTAATAATGGCATGGAAGTTGCAACAGATATGGGGCACATCTTAGCAATTGGGTTAAATGGCTATCAGAGCGGCATTCGAAAGTTGGAAAAGTTAAGGGAAATTGCTGATCAACAGGGAGCATTCTTAATAGTGGCACATCCTTTCAGGCATTATTTTGATCCGGTTTATTTTACGAGTAGAGGCTTAGAACCTTTTGCGTTGTCATCGGCGGAAGCAGCAGAGCTTCCTGTTTTTCAATTGGTTGATGGTATTGAAGTTCTTAATGGGTGCAATACACCAAAGGAAAATTACTTTGCACTAGAAGTTGCAAGAATTTTAGGAAAGCCGGGTACAGGAGGGTCAGATGCCCATTCTAGTCAAGGAATTGGATATTTTTCAATAGCCTGTGATGAGGTAGTTCAGTCGCCAGAGCATTTTATAAAATTGTTACATTCCGGAAAGTTTTGTCCAGTGGCTGGCTTACCAGAAGGGAAGCTTAGTAATTTTTATGATGCCTCTGAATTGTATGTTTCTGATGTTTCATAAGTCGAAAATTTAATCTGTAAGGAGTTAAGATGTCTCAAGAAATCTGGCAGTATGCACGAGTTGTTGTAAGTGGGCTCGATCAGCCAATAGCAGTAAATTTTAGCCATAATGAGGAGAAAGATACCGAATATGGCGCAAGTGATCTGGCGCTTATTCTGCGTGACCTAGGTAATGATGGGTGGGAAATGGTTTCGGATGCGCGTGTCGAGAATTGGATTGGGCCAACAATGCTATTTAGGGAAATCTTATACTTTAAGCGGAAAAGTTTTATTGAAAATAATTCTGAGTAGGATTTAATAATGGGAGAGCAACCTTTTACAGGAATTACGGTATTACAGTTTGGACAATTTGTTGCGGTTCCCTATGCAAGTCAAATGCTTGCTGATGGAGGAGCAGATATTATTAAAATCGAACCACTTGAAGGAGAATCAGCTCGCTTTCTTGGCCCATCAGTCGATCATGTGACGAGACATTTTTTAATCCGTAATCGTGGATCACATACTCTACCGATCGATCTACGTAGTAAACATGCAAAGGAAATAATCAAAGCATTATTAGATAATTGTGATGTAGTTCTTACCAATTTGCGTCCTGGGCTAACTGAAGAACTTGGTATTGACCATGCTTCTCTCTCGATAAATTTGCCTCAGATAATTTCTGGAAATGTTACTGCATTCGGTAAGAAGGGGCCGGATGCATCCTTGCCAGGTATGGATTTGGTGGTGCAAGCAAGAAGTGGCTTAATGGCAATGAATGGAGGAATGGAAGATGGACGGCCTTCTGCAGGTGGTTCACCCATTATTGATTATATGTGTGCTGCTGTTTTGGCCTTTGGTATAGCCTCTGCCTTGCTTAGGCGAGAAAAAACAGGGAAGGGAGGAGTAGTTGATGTTTCGCTTCTTATGTCGTCATTAGTTTTGCAAAACAATATGATTTCAAAACTGGAGAGAATTGATTCAGAGAGATATGACGAATTTTTGAAATGGCTTGAACAAGCGAAGAAAGACAATGTTTCATATTCTGACCAAGTGCAAAGAATGCCTGCTATACGGGATAGTCGTTTACAAAGTGTTTATTATCGAACATATCAGACAAAGGATTCTGCTATTGCCATTGCGTGTGCTAGCGTTTCATTAAGAAGGCGCCTTTTAGCAGCACTTAATATGGATGATAAAGTTCTTGATAAACTAATTGCTAAAGAAGACATTCAGACCTATTACCAGAGAATGGCTCAGGATTTGGAACAGTTATTTTTGACTAAAACTACTTCTGTATGGGTATCTTTTTTTGCATTAGATGGAATTCCTGCTCAACCAGTCAAATTTCCGATCGAAATGCTTACAGATGAGCAAGTAAATGCTAATAACTTAGTTATTGAAAGAGAACATCCTGCTGTCGGTAAAGTTAGTTTTCTCAATACACCACTTTCATTGGATGATGAAGGATTTGTAGCAGCTGATTTCCCGCAACGTTTTGGTAGTGAAACAGAAAAAATATTAAGTTCCGTAGGCTTTTCTAAAAAACAAATAAGTACATTTCTAGAAGATGGTGCAATATTTATTGCAGAATAAATGAAATGTTATTCTTCGGTAGCTATATCAATAAGATCGCTATTTAACGTAAGTGCTTCGGTTTGGGATATGTCTTGCTCTAGATTTCCAAAATGAGTTATATAAAGATACTGCTTATAGGCCGTTATCATAATATACCGATTCCCACCAGTTGCTAACTTAATTTCATACATCGAAAAGCTTAACTTATTGAGTACAGGGTCATGATATGCATCTACTATAATTGCTTTGATAGATTTCGCATTAGCATAACCAAGGCCTGGTCCAGTTATAGCTAAAATTGCAGGTGCAGGTTTAAGTGTTTTTTGAAAGATTACTGTATCTTCGGCCGTTTTGAATTTTAAAGTCTGACATAAAAATTCAGAAGGTGCCTTGAAGGGAGGCTTAGTTACTATTTCTTTATAATAATTAAAATATCCAATCTCTATTGTTTCGTTGTTTACTACAGTAGGTAAATCAGACTTGCGTAAATTTTGAGATAATTTAATAAGTTCCTCTTGTTGAATAAACCCACCTGTTTTCCAGATGAAACGTGAAATTCGTTGATCTTTAGAGCAAAGGTCTTTACTAAGTTCAGAATGAGAATCATATTTCTCTGGTACGCAACTGTACATTAACGTCGCTATTAGTAGTGCAAGAATTGCAATTGTTGGCTCAATCTTCTTCAGAATTGTCAACCTCGGGTCCAATCCAGCCCTTGGCTGTTGAATATTTTTCAATTGTTATGATCATAAATAAGAAAGGGAGAATTGCGATAATTGAAAAAATTCCCCATGAGATGAGACCACCAATAAAAAGTAATATGGCAGCTGCAGAAAAAAATGACAATCCTATGATTGCTATAATTCTCCCAGTTACAACATAAGGTGAAATCGGCGGTTTTAGCATATTCTCCAACTATTTCAGCAACCAGAGGCTAAAAGTCATTGTACCTATAAGAAAAATCCAGGCAATAACTGACAAGGTTGCATTTGCATCGTCATCAAATCCTCTTTTCATCCATGACCAAGCAAGGAACGGTAAGAAGAATAACCAAAGTATAATGGTTACCATAGGTATAGTTTACTTGAAGCTACTAATTTTCTGTTTAGGTGGATATTGTGGATTTAAAATATTGTCGTTATGAAAAAGAAGGGCATTTAGCTCGAATAACTATTACAAGACCCGCGGTAATGAATGCATTACATCAATTTGCGCATGCTGAGCTTAATGGGGTTTGGGATGACTTTGCCACTGATGATGATCTTTGGGTTGCAGTTTTAACCGGAGAAGGTGACAGGGCATTTAGCGCAGGCAATGATCTAAAATACTCGGCTGAACTTAGTAAAATGGATCCTAAAGATCGGCCAAAACTAGCCCATCATCCTTCTCAAGGATTTGGTGGTATCACGTCAAGATTCAATTTGAGCAAACCAATTATTGCGCGTGTAAATGGATTTGCACTAGGCGGAGGCTTAGAGATGGCGCTTGCATGTGACATAATAATAGCTGCTGATCACGCATACCTCGGTTTGCCGGAACCAAAGGTTGGTCTAATAGCTGGTGCTATGGGTGTACATAGATTGCCTAGACAAATACCTTTGAAGGCTGCTATGGGTTATATGCTTACAGGTCGACATATTTCGGCACAGCGTGCATACGAGTTGGGTCTCGTGAGTGAAGTTGTCCCTTTAGGGGAACTCGATGATACAGTTCAGATGTATGTTGATGATATTTTAAAATGTGCACCACTTTCAGTAAGGTCAACTAAGGAAACGGCAATGAATGGGTTAAGTATCGGTCTTTCAGAAGTTTCGGAGGTTAGTTTTCCTCAAGAAGCACGTCGACGACAAAGTCCAGATGCAATCGAAGGACCAAGAGCATTTGCAGAGAAGCGTTCTCCTAATTGGGTTGGAAAATAAAAATTAAAAATAAAACCATAGAATTGTTTAAGTAAAGAAGAGTTCATGAAACGTTGGCCTACTGTATTTAGTAGCCTTTCACATAACCAATTTAGATGGCTTTATGCGAGTAATATCTCTTTCATGTTCGCGATGATGGGGCAATTTCTAGTACGTTCTATTCTTGCCTATGATTTAACCCAAAGTCCTTTTGCACTTGGTGTACTTAGTTTTGTTGTTGCAATCCCAATGTTATTCATATCACCTATAGGTGGCGCACTAGCAGATCGTGTTGATAGAAGAAAATTAATTTTGTTAGCACAATCCTTAGTCGTAATTGATGAAGTGATAACGCTAATTCTAATAGCAACAAATACAATTAACTTGTGGCACCTCCTAGTACTGAGTGCAATTTTGGGTGCACTTTTCCCTCTGATGATGCCTGCAAGGCAGGCAATTATTGTTAATGTCGTAGGAAAACAAGGTTTACCTAATGCAATGGCTATGCAGATGGGTGGGATGAATCTTACCAGAGTACTTGGGCCAATTATCGCTAGTATTCTTGTTGCTTTTGTAGGGTATACAAGTACGTTTAGTGTCGCTTTAGTTCTCTATTTTTGTGCGATTGCATGCATGTTTAAAGTTCATCCATCTTATCCAGATGAAGATATGAATCAACGCTCATTTTTTGGTGACATACTTGATGGGTTTAAGTATTTAAAAGTGAACCGGCCAGTATTCACATTATTAGTTCTAGGACTTGTTCCAACATTACTCATCATGCCATTCCAAGCATTGTTGGTAGTATTTGCTCAAGAGGTTTGGGGTGTAGGAGAGATTGGGTTCGGAGTACTACAAGCTGCAGCTGGAATTGGTGGTATCGCTGGGGCATTTTATGTTGCTTTGATCAGCACCTCAAACAGACGATATAAAAGGATGTTGGTTTCATTAATTGTTCTTGCAGTTACCTTAGTTGGTTTTGCATACAGTCCTTGGTTTCTGCTTGCACTACCACTTGTTTTCATTGCTGAAATTGGAGTGACCGTATTTATGACCTTGAACAATACAGCAATTCAATTGCTCATCCCGGATGCTATACGAGGACGCGTTATGGCCTTATTGATGATGTCCTTTGGCTTAACCCCACTAGGGACACTTCCAATGGCTGCTCTTGCGGAAAAATATGGCGCACCTATTGCAGTAGCTTCTGCTGCTGCTTTAATGCTTTTGGTAACAGGACTTTTCTTTGGTTATAGTAAAAATCTTCGAAAAATTGATTACTTAAGTGAAAAAGCCATTCAAGAGGACATAATTAGAGGTAATAAATAGTCGTGAGGTCTTGGCAAATATCTAAAAAGAAAGTAAAAAATGGTGCTGAGGCGCAGAATCGAACTGCGGACACCCGCGTTTTCAGCGCGGTGCTCTACCAACTGAGCTACCTCAGCACAAAGTAATCCTATTTACTAATGCTCGTGATAGTCAAGAATACCATTTTTTAGTATTTTGGAGCGCTTCTTCTGGTTTAAGAATATATGATTCCTCATCTGAACGAAATTTCAATTCGACACCACCCTTTTCAATCGATCGAGGACTAATTGTTATCCGAATTGGAATACCTAATAGATCAGCATCTTTAAACTTACTCCCGGGAGATTCATCCCTGTCATCAATGAGTAAGCTTATTCCTCGATCCGTAGCTATTTTGTTAATTGTTTCAAGCAATTCTTTTACTTCAGGTTGCTCTGGTTTGATGACTACTATATGTGATTTGTAAGGTGTGATTTCTTTTGGCCAAATTATTCCTTTTTCATCATGATTAGACTCAATTATCGCGGCCAGCAAACGTTCTATGCCAATTCCATAACATCCCATAACTGCAGGCTTTTGTTGACCTTGGTCATCGAGATACAAAACATCAAAAGTTTCAGAAAAAGCAGTTCCTAATTTAAAAATATGTCCTAATTCCATTCCGTTACGAAGTACAAGGCTGGAGGGGCACTTCGGGCATTGGTCACCTATTTGTGCAAGGGTGATATCCGCCTCAATATTTGCTTTCCAGTCACGCATGTAGTTTACATTTATTAAATGTTTATCTTTTTTATTTGCACCAGCTACCATATTTTTGGAACTGATTAGTGTTGTATCCGCAACGATAAAAACACCTGTCATATCTACAGGTGAAGCATATCCATCTACAATTCCCAATTCTTCAAGTTTTTCGTTAGGAAGTAACTCTAAATGGTTTACAGCAAGTATATTTTTTAGCTTGGTCTCATTTATTTCATGGTCACCTCTAATGACCGCAAAAACAATTTTTTCATCAGCCTGATAAAAAACTGTTTTTGCAATTTGATATTTCTTTAAATCCAAAAATGTTGATATATCATCAATTGTTTTTTTATTTGGAGTTTCGATTTCTAGCATTTCCTTCTCTGCTTCCTGGTTTTTTTCTAAGGCTGTATATGCTGCTTTTTCTGAATTTGCGGCATATCCACAATCAGAACAGAGTAAAATACTATCCTCACCGTACTCATTCAGATATATAAACTCTTGACTATCTTTCCCCCCTATAGCACCAGAATCAGCCTCAACCGGAATTGCATTTACTCCTGAACGTTCAAAAATTCTGCTATATGCTTGAAGTGCGCGGTTGTATGAATTGTCTAATGATGACCAATCAATATCAAAAGAATACGCGTCCTTCATCGTAAATTCACGAACACGAATTAAGCCACCTCTTGATCTTGGTTCATCACGAAATTTTCTCTGAAATTGATATAGAAGAATCGGTAAATCACGATAGCTTTGTATTCCCTGTGCAGCCAATATCGAGACAGCCTCCTCATGTGTAGGTGCTAATATAAAAGAACGTTTGCGTCTGTCTAGGAGTTGGAATAATACCTTTCCAAATCCAGTATTCCTTCCACTACGTTCCCAAATTGAAGATGGTTGTAGTGCGGGCAAATGAATTTCTTGTCCATTAATTCGATTCATTTCCTCTCGGATTATGTGTTCGATATTTTGAAAAACACGCCAACCTAGTGGTGTAAAAGAGTAAAGTCCAGTAGCTAGTGCTGAAATTAAACCAGCTCTTAGTAATAATTTATGGCTCGGTAACTCTGCCTCGGTAGGCGCCTCTTTAAGAGTTTTGTTAAATAGGTTGCTTAAATACATAAGAATAACTTTCGCTTAATTTCGACGGGGGAGCTTTAGTTCGCTGCTATCGATCATCAAAGTTACTGGACCACTATTGACTGAATGAACAGACATATTAGCACCGAAAATGCCTTCTGCGCAGCGAATCCCGTTACTTCGTATAGCTTTACAAAAATGTTTCCAGATTGGGAATGCGACATCAGAGGGTGCAGCTTGAGTAAAAGAAGGACGATTCCCACGACGCACATCACCAAAAAGGGTAAATTGACTAACACACAAAATTGATCCTCCAGCATTTAAGCAATCTAAATGTTTTTTACTTTTGAAATCATCAAAAAGACGTAATCGTGTAATTTTAGAAGCCATAAACTCTGCCTCTTCAATACTATCGTTAGCTTCAATCCCTAAAAGAATTAGGAAACCTTTGCGTACAGATGCAATTGATGAGTTATCGACTTTTACTGAGGCAGTTTGAACTCTCTGAATAACTGCTCGCATCATCAGGATGAGGAATCAGAAGAAGAAGATTTGTTATCTGAGTTCGAAGTAGTACTTTTTGCATCGGAATTATTAGGAAGAGAAGTTGATTTTGTAGATGAATCAGACTTGCTCTTATTTTTACTATCTGTGACATAAAAACCACTGCCCTTAAAAACTACTGTAGGCGGATGAAGAATACGTTTCGCAGTTCCCTTGTTACATTTCTCGCAGACATGTGTAGTTGTGGCAGAAAAACTCTGACGAAGATCATAGTTCACATTACATTCATTGCATTGATATTCATAAGTTGGCACGATGTTTATCCTAAGAATATATTGAGCTAACTATTTGTAGACGTCAAAGTTCAGAGTGAGCTTTTCATATTAACCGCTACAATAGTCTCTAGTGGAGAGGTGCCCGAGCGGCTTAAGGGACACGTCTTGAAAACGTGCGTGGCAAAACCACCGTGGGTTCGAATCCCACCCTCTCCGCCACAACCTAAATATTTAACTATCGATAATACCGCGTGTCCAAAAAGGATCAAGTGATTGCAAAACAGCACTTTGTTCTTCAGATCTAAGGATCTTTTCATCCACGTTAACAATATCATTTTCAAGGTTAAGTCCTTCAGCATGCGCTAAGGGTGCAGTGTCGGGCTCCAAGATATAAATATGGGAACCTGGTCGCATTTGTTTACGATATGGTTTATCCATCAAATTCCCTATGATTTTTTAAATTCTACGTGTAAAGCCCAGAGACCTTTCATTATGCCTGGTTGGTGACGCAAATCATTCTTACCAGGAGCAAGAGTTAATGAATCAAGTCTCTTAGTTAACTGCTCCCAAGCAATATTCTGCTCAAGACGAGAAATGCCAGCACCTGGGCAAACACGAATACCTTGAGAAAACGTCATATGACGACCTATATTAGGGCGATCTAATCGAATTTCTGTGTGATTCTCAAATTCTTCTTCATCAAGATTTGCTGCACCATAACGTAAGTGCAAAATGGATCCCTTGGATATTTTTACTCCTCTAATTTCAACGTCTTTCGCGGCCATTCTTGTAGAAAGCCCTTGGGTAGGCGCATGTATACGCATCCCTTCTTCGGCAAAAAAACGTATCTTCGAAGGATCTGCTTTTAGTTCAGCAAAAACTTCGGGGTTCTGAGCGATTAACTCCGCTTGAGCAGCTATTGCATACTGTGTCGTTTCAAGTCCCCCAATATGCATTCCAAAGAGAACTCCAATAACTTCTTGGTCTGTTAATTTCCGTCCCATTGCTTGATATTCGACCTGTGTAAGGAAAGTGGTCATATCATCACCAGGATTTTCACGTTTGTACTTCACCTGGTCATGTACGTACTCCATGAATTTACCAAGATCTTCTGCATTTTCCTGCTCTTCCTCAGGGGACATCATATTTCTATGTCCCTGGCCAAATACAAACCTACGCACTTGGGCCTCTCCCCACTGCCTAAGCATAGGAAGATCTTCAAGAGGCCATCCAAGAATGGTTGTCATAACAAATTGAGGAAGTGGGGCAGCAAATTCTCCAACAAATTCAACTTCTCCCTCATCAATCCAGTTATCGATAAGTTCATCGACAAAACGAGTAACCATCTCTCGATGTCTAGGAGCACCTATATTTCCAACCCAAGGATCTGTTAACTCAATGCGATGCTGCTTATGCAAATCAAGTGTTGGTCGCAGTGTATTCCGCGCCATTGCATCTGAAAGTTGTGATGAGTTTTTTCGCATTCCTGTATTGGACTTTTCTTCGCCTGTACCGGGGTAACTAGGCTGGGGAAAGGTGATTGGGTCACGGATAATATCGTAAATATCGGCATACTTCGAGATCACGAATCCATCAGTATCTGGGGTAGTTCCTTCTCCGGGAATGCGATAGACAGGAGAGTCTTCATGAAGAATTTCATAAGCCTCTGGCCAATGCTCTTGTGCTCCTGCTGCAAATAAATCAACCTCATTTAGATTCATCGGGCATTTTGCTTCTGCCTCAATCATGTCTTTGTATTCTTCTGGAGGTGTTTCTAACGTCCACCTTGGATCTTTAGATGCTGTGCTGACCATAATTCTCTTCCTTTTTTGAAGCGAGTAATACGATTAGGATAACAAGCCCATGCGAACAATGCGACTATTTTTTAGATTACTCCCTTGTTTGTAGAAGATCTAAGCATCCTTGAGTAGTCGCAATTAAATTCCATAAAGTTTTTTTAATGGATCGTGGGTACAGATATTGAGCCAAATCGTATGGCCTAGGCTGGATTCCATTTTTTATTGCTTCTGCAATTTTATCTACTCTTCTTTCGATACGTATTAACGATGCTTGAATACGTTCATTCGGGTTTTGAAATGGGAGATCATGTCCAGGGAAACAATATTTGAATTTATAAGGCAAAAGTTTTTTGAGGGATTCTACGTAAGCAGGTAGTGAGTGGAACCGGGTGAAGTCACCATTTTTGTTTTTCAAAAATTGAACACTAGGCGTCGGATCAAAGTTTGGTAAAAGTTGATCGCCGGAAAAAAGCCATCCTTCTTCAGGAACGGCAACAACGAAGTTTCCAACAGTATGTCCAGGACATGGGATTAGCGAAGCTATATCCCATGTAGTTTGATCTGTAATTGTGCTATCTGGTGTAAAAGGAATGAAAGCAAGTGATGTTGGCCAGCGACCTTGTGGAGTTTGATGCTGCAAGCCGAGAGATGCTTTTTCGGCTAATTGTTTACGTCTTTTTAATAGGTTGTGCTGATCTACAATTAAATGTGCAGGAACCCCAGATCGTGATAACCAGTTCGTAATAGCCGATATTTCTGCTGATGTAGAAAGAATAGGCCTTTTCACCAATTCTTGATCCTGTTCTCCTATGAGAATCGGAATACCAAAATCTTTCCATAAGCTACCCATGCTGGCGTGATCATGATGCCCATGAGTGATAAAAATTTGATCGGGCATTTCACTTTTTATTTCAGATTGTGCATGTTCCCAGGCACCGGTGTAATTCGGACCAGTATCCACTAACAATCGTTCTCCCTTACGATTTAACAAGTAAATAGAATTATTTGGAAATGTGATAATCCGAACATCGTTCATCGGTTAAGGTTAACTCACTTCAAATCATGAGATAAGGAAAAGAGGTTGAGATGGATTCTGGAGCAGAGTGGGCAGGCCCTCCTAAGGAAGCTAATACAGCTAAACAAAGTGAAAACCAGGAAAGGGTTCAGGAAACAATCAACCCTAATAGATTGTCACAGGATAATGTTTTACGTATTAAAAGTATTGCTGATCGATTACACGATAACGTTGAGCGTGTAATCGTAGGAAAAAGCGAGACGGTTTCCCTGGCACTCGTCGCTATTCTCTGTGAAGGCCATATTCTTTTAGAGGATGTTCCGGGAACAGGGAAGACGATGTTAGCAAAAACATTATCTCGTTCAATAGGATGCTCTTTCAATCGTATTCAATTTACACCTGATCTGATGCCATCGGATGTAACTGGAATTCATTACTTTGATCAAAAAAGTCAAGAATTCGTTTTTCGAGAAGGACCATTGGTCAGTCAAATTGTACTTGCAGATGAGATTAATCGTGCAACTCCACGTACGCAATCAGCTCTTTTAGAGGCTATGGAAGAAGGGCAAATAACTGTTGAAGGCAAAACCAATAAATTGCCACGGCCCTTTATGGTAATTGCAACCCAAAATCCAGTTGAACTAGAAGGGACCTTTCCGTTGCCAGAGGCACAATTGGATCGTTTCCTTCTGCGATTAAACATGGGGTATCCATCAGCAATCGAGGAGGATTTTATATTGGAACGATTCGAACATGATGATCCACTTATTAATCTTAATTCGGTGGCAGAGGCGGAGGAAATTATGGAAATGGCTGCTGCCCTAAAAAATCTACATGTAGATATTTCAATACGACAGTATGTGGTGGAGTTAACTCGAGCGACTCGGGAAGAGTCTGCTTTTGAACTTGGGGCAAGCCCAAGAGCTAGTTTAGCTTTATTTAAAGCTGTACGAGCATATGCAGCGATTAATGGACGAGATTATGCTTTGCCCGATGATGTTAAGAAAATGGCTCCACATGTTTTGGCACACCGTCTAATACTTTCATCTCAAGCTCGATTACGTGGACGATCAATTGAAGATTTCTTAAGTGAAATAATTGAGCGTGTGCCTGTTCCGATAACGAATTAATGAATTAATGGTGAAGTATGAGTTTTCGTTCTTTGTGGGTTTTTCTTGGATTACCATTAATCATCGTCGGGCTTGCCGCGGAAATACCGATGATTACAGGGATAGGCTTAATAATAACTGTAATTATCGCGTTATCTCGAGTTTGGAGTCGTCGTCTTTTTGATCGCTTTAACTTAAATATTTCTCTGAGTAGTACGCATGTGTATCAAGAAGAAAAACTTTATATCGATGTAGAGATAGAGAATCGAAAATTTCTCCCCTTACCCTGGCTTCGAATTGCTATCCAACTAAGTAACGAAATCATTGTTGAAGGAAAAAAATTAAAAACTGTAGCGGGGGAAATGTCCCAAACAGTTACGCTTAGCGGATCAATTGGTTGGTATGAAAAAAAGAATTGGCGAGTACCAATTTCATCCAAATACCGTGGTAATTTCCCAATTGGGCCAACTTCAATCTACTCATCAGATTTATTTGGTTTGTTTGGGCAGAAACAACAATTTAATGGTGTTACTAGACTAATTGTATATCCAAAAATCATAAGTGTAGAGAATTTAAGTTTCCCGTCTGATCGTCCGCTAGGAGATCTAAAAGGGAGAAATCAACTATTTGAGGATCCCTTAAGAATTACCGGTTTACGTAACTATGAACCAGGGGATCCTTTACGTCGTATCGATTGGAAGGCAACAGCTAAAACCGGTGAAATGCAATCAAAGGTTTATGCTCCCTCTGCATCACAGCATCTTTATATTTTTATGAATATTGATACGTTAAACCATTCGTGGGAAGGTTTCTTACCCGAAGAATTAGAGACAACAATTTCTGTTGCAGCTTCGATTGCTGTATGGGCAAACACTCAAAGATATGCAGTCGGTCTTCTTGCTAATGGTTCGCTTCTCGGATCTGATAGTTCCCTCCGTCTTCCGCCTTCTAGATCAAAAAGCCAGTTACCAAAAATCTTGGAATCATTGGCGGCAATTCAGCCACTTACAATGGGGACTTTAGCTAGTAGTGTAAATCGAGAGGTGCAACGCTTGCCGATTGGCTCAACTGTCGTATTGGTAGCTGCATTTATTCCAGAAGATTTGTCTTCCCAATTAAAATATCTACGAAACTTGGGATATCAAGTTAATGTTGTCTTGACTGCTAAACAATTAAATGAGATGGATTTGTTCCCATTACCTGTTCAGGTAGTGGGTGATCGATATCAGGAAGAAGCAATTAAATGATCGCTTCTATTTCAGTTATTTTATTAATTTTTTCGGAAGCCTTAGTTTTGTTTATGATCGGCCGCTTCCTGGGACTCATGCCTGATGAAGTGGCAAGAAACCCAGCCTCTCTAATTGCAATATTTTCAATTACTTCTATTGCTTTTTTCTTGCCTAAATTGGTGGAAAATATTTCTATAAGTTGGGTTAGAAAAGCAGCATTCCCTGTAATAATAGGTTTACTTGCTCTAATAATTTGTTTACGCATTGAATTTGCAGGCGATTTATATCTTTTCGATTTTTCTTGGATTTTAAGACTTATTCGAGCTGAAGCGGATATCGGCGCACATACTGTCGCTTTTTGTGTTTCAAGTATTGTTCTTTTCGTAGCGTGGTTACGTGCTACATATCATGCCTCAAATGGGATAGAGTTAGAAAACCTTCCTCGTGTTGTTGCTTTTCCCTTTTTAATCGTAGCTATTTTGCTAGCAGTTTCCACAGTTGCCGATGTCGGTACAATTACAATTTGGAGTGGTATAGCATATATAGCTTTAACACTGTGCTCACTCGCTGGAGCACAGCTATCTAGGAGCGGTGCAGAGTTTGGTGATGTTCGTGCAGGTGGGGTAACAAGTATTATGCTTGCCCTCACATTAGCGATTACCATAGTTCTTGTACTATTTTCAGGTTTTGTTTTTGAGATACTTGTAGATAACCTAGCACCTTTCTTTACTGGGCCATTTATTAATGCAATTGGGACAGTTTTTTACTATGCCTTAATCGTTCCCATCGGCTGGAGCATGATACTTATTGTTGATTTTGGTTTTTGGATCCTCTCTTTACTGGGAGGAAATGAACAAGAATTTCTTGAAATACAACTACCAGCTGCTTTAGATGTACCGCTTGGAGGATCTGAAGTGGGCGAAAATCAAGGAGAATCAGCCTGGAATCGATGGGGAAGATACGCTTTTGGTGGTGGAATGCTTGGCATCGTAGTTACGATTGTTGTACTAGTAATGATTTTGACCATGCGTTGGTATAAACGCCATATTAACGAAGATGATACTACTGGGAATGCTGAGAGGGCTGGTAGCTTAATGGAGGACCTAAAGTCATTTGCATCTAATTTTAGATTTCGAACTGGCTCTAATAAAAAGGCATCAGATTTTTCAGGGGCAATAAAGCTATATTTGGATTTATTAGATGATGCAAGTAGTCGTGGTTTAGATAGACCTGCAAGTAGAACCTCTAGTGAATTCGAGCCTGAACTTGTGGAAACATACAAGGATAACTTTCCAAAACAAATTACGAAGCTTTTCGAAGAAGAGCGTTACGCAAGCAGACATGCCCGTCTTGAAGATGTGAACAAAGCTAGAAAGATTTGGGAGGAGTTTCATTCTCGCTAACTTTTAGTAATGCAGAATTTTCGTCTGCCGTAACAACATAAGGTACTAGTGAGGAAGTATTTTCAGTGGTACAAAATTGTAAATCTGCTGAAAATCCAAGCTTTGCAAGTTCTTGTCCATGTGTTGTACCTGTTATGAGGCGAGAGCTTGGGGTGAGGTCGCTTGTAAGGCTGGATGCTATCCAGCCTTCATAGTTACCCAGTTCTATAGCTAGCCTTGCCCCATCATTCAATTCTAAAGGAGAATACTCTCTGGCCATTTTATGAATATATCTAGCAGCAACTGCAAAATCTTCCAGTGCAAAACGATTCCCATTGCTCTCCCCTGAACAAATAATACTCAAGCTTGTAAACTGTCCTGCCCATTGAATTGCTGAGCTTATATTGGAAAGTGCACCTGCTGCAGTTACCCCTTTTTTTGAAGCAAGGCATAGTGCACGAGTTCCGTTTGTTGTAACTAGAGCTGCTTTTTGATTATCAAGTTTAAGTGTTGAAATTTCACTTGGAGAATTACCATAATTAAAATCTTGTGGAGGTAAACCACCTACTTCTCCGAATAAAATTCGTCGTTCTTTTTTTGCCCTCACTCGTGCTTCGTTAACGTTATTAACGACCAATAGATTTGAAAGTCCCGATTCAAATAAAGCAACAACAGAAGTGGTAGCACGAAGAACATCGATAACTAAATAGGCTTCCGTCTCAAGCGAATCTATCTCGCTCGGCAGCAATGCTAATGAAAGATATTTTAATGACATAATTCCTCCTCTGTAAGTTTAAATATTTTTTTACGGTTACGCATTGATCTTTGTCAGCTATGCTGACAAAGATGTTGTCCAGTGATAAACGACCAATCGGAATTTTCGATTCTGGAGTAGGTGGCTTAAGCATATTAAAGGAATTGCGTAAGCAAGCCCCAGCTGAAAATATTGTGTACTTTGCTGATTCTAGATATTTTCCATATGGAACGCGTTCAGTACCTGAAATTCGCAAAAGAGCCTTTGCAGTAACACATCAATTGTTAAAGGCTGACGCAAAGTTAATTGTCGTCGCCTGTAACACTGCTTCTGCTGCTGCTTTAGATGATTTGCGCAATGTTTTTGATGTTCCTTTCATTGGAATTGTCCCCCCTGTAAAACCATCTGTTACGAAATCCCTTTCTAAAAAAATAGCTATCTTAGCTACTTCTGGAACATTAGAAGGTGATTTGTATAGAGATGTTGTGGCTAAAAACGGTAGTGATGTTGTTATTTCAAACATCGTGAGTGAAGACTTGATTACTTTAGTGGAGACAGGTGAGTTACAGAGCCCATTGCTTTCCCAAATGATCCAAAAAGTGTTAGGTAAAGAAATATCTAATGGAGTAGATACAGTAGTACTTGGTTGTACTCATTATGAATTGATCTCAGAAGCTATTGAAAATCAATTTCCCAATGTCAACGTGTGTGGTGCCTCAGCAGCTGTTGCCAGACAAACATGTGCAGTAATTAAAGAAAATCAATGTGGAAAACTTGATGATCAAGTAGGAATGGTAAGGTTTTTTACTAGTCATGATCAAGATCACTTCATGGCGATTATCCTTAAGTTAGGTTTCGCGGAATCTTATGACTAGTTTTTTTGAGAGAATTGTAAAAAGAAGTACGGAAATACAAAGTCTTCTATGCGTAGGACTAGATCCCCATGGGGAACAGCATTCAGTTAGTGAAATAGCTTCCTTTAACCGCGAGCTTATTGAAGCTACAAAATCCTTTGCTGTTGCATACAAACCCAACTTTGCGTTCTATGAAAGTTATGGAATTCCAGGTCTTATTGCACTTGAGGAAACTTTAAAAGCTATACCCAAGAACATCCCAGTAATCGCGGATGCAAAACGTGGTGATATTGGTTCTACAGCAGAGGCTTATGCTAAAGCATTGTTTGAAGAGTGGGCATTTGATGCGGTAACGGTGAATCCTTATATGGGAAAAGATAGCGTCGAACCATTTTTACAGTATTCAGATCGAGGCATTTTTATTCTTTGCCGTACCTCGAATCCTGGGGCTCAACAATTTCAAAGTCTAACGCTTAATGATGGACAATTCTTGTATGAATATCTCGCAAAAATAGTTATAACGTGGGGTTCGAATGTGGGCTTAGTTGTTGGCGCTACTGCTCCCGAAGAGTTACAAAAAATACATAGACTCGTACCCAATACACCCTTGCTTGTTCCTGGCATAGGAGCTCAAGGAGGGAGTATTAATGATGTGATCCAAGCGGCATACAATGGCTGGGGAAAAATGCTCATAAATGTATCAAGAGGAATTGCCTATGCTGGGATACATCCAGATGACTCGGCTAAAGAGGCAGAAAGAATCTGTACTTTAGTTAAACGTTCGATAAAATCTCTAGAGTCGTGAGTATGACCCCAGAGATTTTAAAGATTTCTGTAGGTGATCTCTGGTTGATGAAGCGAGTACATGCATGCGGTGGTAATAGGTGGGAAGTTTTCCGAATTGGCGCTGATATAGGGATGCAATGCCTTAAATGTAAGCATCGGGTGCTGATAGCACGAAAAAAATTCACAGCACGCGCAAAGATACGAATATCTAAAACCAATGACTTGCCATAATTCAGTCCAAATAATTTAGAGGAAAATATTTAAAAAATGAATGGCAAATCAAAAACAAATGTTAAGCTTAGCCCAAGAGGTGTGTGATGCAGGAAATGGTCATTGAAAGTATTCGACTTTCGCTCACAAGTTATCAACGTATGTTGATTTTGAGGGAAAAAGATACTCAAAGATACTTAACAATTTGGATCGGTCCCTCAGAGGCGGAAAGTATTTCAATGCGCCTACATAATGTTTCACCAATTCGTCCTTTGACCCACGATCTTTTGCGAAACTTACTTGAGGAATTTGGTGGTTCTGTACATCATGTTCTCTTGAATGAGATTTCGAATGATACGTACTTTGCACAAATTATTTTGGATATGAATGGTGAAGAAGTATCAATCGATTCCAGGCCATCTGATGCAATAGCTTTAGCTGTTCGCGCTGAAGCTCCTATTTATGCAGACGACTCTGTATTAGATCGCGCAGCTACTGTACTAACTAGTGATGAAGAATCTGGAATCGCTACTCGTGATGTGGGTGCGCCCATAGATCCTGAGGAGTTAGAACGGTTAGGGGCATTTAAGGATTTTATCGAAGGTTTGGATTTGAGTGATTTTGATAAACCAAAAGGATAATTAGGAATATAGCTTGCGTGTTATTTCCGAAGAGTCTTATTATTCTCCCGCTGAAGACTGCTTGAAGGAGGTCAAATGGGTGGATGGGTTGTTCCCACTGCCTACTTGATGGGTGCCGGGTGGTATTTTGCGATCTGTGTTATCGCCGGTATCGTTTTCGGTAGCTGGTTAGATGGGCAGACTGGTCTTAAACCGATGTTTACGATTATTGGAGTTATACTAGGTTTGGCGCTTTCCATTCTTGGAGGGTATAGCTTGCTAAAACCTTTTTGGCTGAGGCTCAATAACGATAGTTTGGGTAAGGGGAAATAAGTAGTTGAAAAAAACTTGGTTAGCACTAAGTGTAGTAGGGATTCTTACGTGGATCGTAATTGGCTGGGTTGTTCTATCTGGACCTAAACCTGAAATTATCGTTGCTGCAGAAATTATTGTGCATGGTCCAAGTTCGATAGTGGGTTCATGGCATATCACAAATACGATGATCACCGCATGGGCCGTAATCATTTTTCTTGGCATTACCACATGGCTTGCAACACGATCAATGAAATTGTTACCTAGTGGTGCACAAAACTTTGTTGAAGGTTCGTTAGAGTTTTTAGTTAATCAAGTCGAAGATATAGCAGGTCGTGAAAAAGGCAGGCACTTTTTTACAGTAATAGCAACCTTTTTTATTTTCATCTTAGTTTCAAACTGGTTTGGCTTGCTTCCTTTTTTTAATGCGATTGGAATTACTGAAGATGTCGGACATCATGTTTTTCATGAAATAGAAGAGGCCCATGAGCACAACGAGAACTTTGAAGAGACTACAAGGTTCGGAGCGTTTGTTATGGAAGAAAGTGGCGGTGTTGGGCTAGTACCAATTCGGGTACGTGGTATTGATAACCCAGGTGATGCAGCGGTTGATTTTGAGATAGAAAAAGGATTAAGTGGGGCACAAGCACTTGATCATTATGTTGTTTTCTTAGCAACTACATTTGTAGATGGTTTCGAACTTTCTTCACACGAAAATCATGAACTAACTGAAGCTGATGTACAAGCAGCACTTACCGCTTTGAATAATGGTGCAACTACGCCAAATATTATCCTTGATGAACATCATGCTCATGGTGTACCTAGTGCACTTTTAGGAAATGCTATGTTTGTATCTGCGATTGACTTTCCAGGTGAAAAATTAGCATTAGTCGTGCCGGTATTTCGTTCTGTTTATAGTGACGTCAATAATACCTTGGCTCTAGCATTAATTTCATTTTTCATTGTTGAATTTTGGGGACTACAAGCTTTAGGTTTTGGTTACTTAAAAAAATTCTTTAACTTTTCGAGTCCTCTTAATACATTTGTGGGGCTTCTTGAGCTGCTTTCAGAATTTATTCGTGTTCTTTCATTTGCCTTTAGGCTTTTCGGTAATATCTTTGCAGGGGAAGTTCTCATTTTAATGCTAACTTTCCTGATACCGTTCGTTATTGTAGACATCATCTACGGTCTCGAACTTTTTGTTGGTTTCATCCAAGCTGCAGTCTTTGCACTTTTGACTTTAGTGTTCGCCATGATGGCAGTGGAACACCATGATGATGAAGAGCATGATGAGAATGCAGCGCCAGAAAAAGAAGGAACGTCAATTTAACGTTGTCGTTCTCAGAATTATCAAATAGGAAAGAAGGAGTTCAATAAATGGACATTTTTTTACAGGCACTTACTGACGGAGCAGGTAAAGCGCTCGGTGCTGGTATAGCTATGGGACTAGGTGCTATAGGCCCAGCTATCGGTATTGGTATGTTAGTAGGCAAGGCTATGGAAGCGTTAGGTCGCAATCCAGAAGCTCGTGCTTCAATTCAAACAAATATGATCTTGGGTGTTGCGTTTGCGGAAGCAATTGGTATTTATGCCTTGCTTACTGCGATCATCATCGCCTTTGTGATTTAATTTCGAAAGGAAACCCGCATGGGTGAAGCCTTTTCTGCCTTAGGCATAAACTTACCGCAAGTAATTGCACAAATAGTAAACTTTGCAATTTTGCTAGTTGTGTTGAGATTCACATTATATAAGCCAATTCTGCGTATGTTAGATGGTCGACGTCAACGGATCGCAGAAGGCTTAGATGCTGTTGAAAATGCACGTGTAGAGGCATCTGAGGCCCAATCTTCTATAGAGGGCCAATTAGATGAGGCTAGGCAACAAAGCCAGGAAATTCTTGCAAATGCACAGCAAATTGCTACGCGTATTCAAGAAGAATCTCGCTCTGAGTCTGAACGTAATCGTGAAACAGCGCTTGAGCGTGCTACTCAAGAAATTTCTTTAGAACGAGATAGAGCTATTTCAGAATTGCGAGGTGAATTTGCTGATGTCACAATAGCTGCAACTGAACGTGTTATTAAGCAATCAGTTAACCGAGATGATCATGAAAGAATCATCGAAGAAACGTTTGCTGAATCAGAAATTACGAAGCAAGGTAAATAGATGGCGGACACACAAGTTGCGCGTCGCTATGCACAGGCAATTCTAAATATTGCGCTGGACGAGGATTCTATATCTAAGTGGCGATCAGATATAGATGATGTAGCCTTCTTGTTGAGCAAATCAGAAGCTGCCCAGGTGCTTCTATCTAATTCCATTTCACTTGAAAAGCGATATGTAATAGTAGATAAAGCTCTTAAGGATGTTTCTAAGAATGCTCGGAGTTTTACAAAGTTGCTAATAAAAAAAGGACGTACTAAAGAAGCACAATCTATAAACGAAACTTTTAATAAATTAGCTGATGAAGTAGAAGGTATATGTCATGCTGAAATTACAACTGCTGTTGAATTAAAAGGAACTAAGTTAGATGAAATAACAAAGAGAATCTCTGATTCTCTAGAAATGAAAGTGGAAACGACCTCAAAGGTGGATGAAGATCTCGTGGGAGGTATCATTATCCGAATTGGCGACCACTTAATAGATGGTAGTTTACGTACTCGATTACGCGAACTACATAGTGAATTAAAAGGGGCGCAGTAGCGCAAAGAAAGAGGGAAATATGGCCGTTCGTCCTGAAGAGATTGCATCAATACTTCGTGAACAGATAGAACAATTTGAATCATCTACCATTTCAGCAGATGTCGGTGTGGTAATAGATGCTGGTGATGGAGTAGCGCGCGCGACCGGTCTTGCAAATGTAAGATACTCTGAGTTACTTGAATTCCCCAATGGCTCGATGGGGCTTGCTCTGAATTTAGAGGAGGAATCTGTAAGTGCTGCGATCTTAGGTGATTATCAAGATATTAAAGAAGGTGATGAAGTTCGTTCAACTGGAAGAATTATCGAAGTACCTGTTGGAAAAGAACTTGTTGGACGTGTTGTAGATGCTCTTGGTAATCCTATTGATGGTAAAGGGCCAGTAGGTACAACTAAAACGAGACCTATTGAAAGAATTGCTCCTGGCGTCACTCAAAGATCGAGTGTTAATAGTCCTGTACAGACCGGAATAAAGGCGATCGACTCAATGATCCCTGTAGGTCGCGGCCAGAGAGAGTTAATAATTGGTGATCGTTCTACAGGTAAAAGTGCCGTTGCTATTGATACAATTATCAACCAAAAGGATGGGGATTTGATATGTATCTATGTAGCAATTGGTCAAAAGGCTGGGAAGGTTGCACAAATTGTTGGCCAGCTTGAAGAAAATGGCGCTATGGAACACACCATTGTAGTTGCTGCTAGTGCATCTGAATCTGCTGCATTACAGTACCTTGCGCCATATGCTGGATGTGCGATGGGTGAGGAAATTATGGAGGGTGGTCAAGATGCACTGATTGTTTACGATGACCTAAGTAAGCATGCCTGGGCATACAGACAAATTTCATTGTTACTACGCAGGCCTCCAGGAAGAGAAGCTTATCCAGGTGATGTCTTTTATTTGCATAGCAGATTATTAGAAAGAGCTGCAAAATTGGCTTCGGGAGGTTCATTAACGGCCCTTCCAATTATTGAAACACAAGCAAATGATGTTTCTGCTTATATCCCGACGAATGTTATATCGATAACGGATGGTCAAATTTATCTCGAGCCAGATTTATTCAATGCAGGAATAAGACCTGCATTGAATGTAGGAATTTCAGTTAGTCGTGTAGGTAGTGCAGCGCAAACAAAAATTATGCGGGCTGTAGCTGGTCGATTAAAACTTGATCATGCATTATTTCGAGAATTGCAGGCATTTGCACAATTTGGAACAAGTGATTTAGATGCAGTAACAAGACGTCAGTTAGAGCGAGGCCTGAGAACTAATGAAGTCTTAAAGCAAGGCCAATTTGTTCCAAAAAGTTTAGCTGAAGAAGTCGCGATTCTATTTGGTCTTACCGAAGGTTTAATCGATGATGTGGAAGTTGAGAAAGTTCAGTCTTTTGAAGCTGCATTGTGTGCGTATTTACACAGTAATAAACCTGAGATTCTTTCAACAATTGAAACAGAGAAGGATTTAACTGATGAAACTCGTGATTCATTGACTACAGCTATTAACGAAGTAAAGGAGACAATTCCTTACTAGGAATAATATGCCAACGATTCGTCAGTTAAAAAGAAGAATTACTTCCGTTAAAAACACGGCAAAGATAACTAACGCATTGCAGCTAGTTGCTGCCTCAAAAATGCGACGTGCCCAGGATCGAGCAACTGAAGGGCGACCATATGCTGATAAAATTCAAACTGTTTTGGCTGCATTAGCTTCGGCTGGTGATAATGTGGATGATGAATCGAAACATTCTTTCCTTGTGCAAAGGCCTGTTAAAAATATAGGTGTCCTACATATAACTCCTGACCGAGGACTTTGCGGTGCCCTGAATTCCAATTTAAACAGAGAAACTGCTGAATTTATTGCAGACTTAAGTGAACCGGTATCAATAGTTACTGTTGGAAAGAAAGGCCGTGACTTTTTTTCGAGATCGGAAACAAACATAAGTGCTGAGTTTACTGAAATAGGTGATTATCCAGCACTAGCACAAACTCAAGCCATTGCAAAAATTGTTATGGAAGATTATCTAAATGGGGTGGTCGATAAGGTATACATCTCTTTTGGTAAATTTATAAATACCGTAAATCAACAGCCAATATTTAAGCAGCTCCTACCAGTCATCCCCCCTGATTCAACTAACGATGAAGCAACGGAATCTTTACAGCAAGAGTATATATTTGAACCAGATCCTTTGCTCGTTTATGAACGTTTGCTACCTCGCTATGTGATTATGCAAGTACATGCAGCTATCTTGGAATCTGCGGCTTCTGAGCAATCTGCGCGCATGGTTGCAATGAAAAATGCCACTGATAATGCAAGTGATATCGAATCCGAGTTAACTCTGACATATAACAAAGTAAGGCAAGAGCAGATCACAAGTGATTTACTTGCAATAGTTGGCGGAGCAGAGGCACTTCGAGAATGACTTCCGTAACACCTCTTTGGGGGATGACTAAACGTTTACCATTACGAATAGGATCCTCTGCAACAAAAGAATTGATGTACACAGGAAAAAAAGTTTCTGATAGAGAAGCTTTAACCCTCGATTTAGTAAACCGCGTAGTTGATGATGAAATGCTTACTACAGAAACCCAAACATGGGCGGAACAAATTGCAAAAAATTCATGGCACACCCTCAGGGAAGACAAGCGCTTATTGAATGAAGGTTTGAACTATCTCTATAAAGATGGCCTTCAATTTGAAAGAAAAACAAGTTTAGGTCCAGATGACGATATGGCTGAACGCCTCGCGAAATTTGGACCGAAATCAAAGAAAGTCAAATAAGGAGTAAACATGGTTACCACCTCTAATTCAGGTCGTATATCTCAAATTATCGGAACGGTATTAGATATCGAATTTCCACCCGACAGTCTTCCGGCTATAAATAATGCCCTTAGCATTGAACGTGAGGATGGAACATCCTTAATTGCTGAAGTACAGCAGCATGTGGGCAACAATTGGGTTCGTGCTTTAGCGATGGATTCTACTGACGGATTGAGGAGAGATATGGCTGTAATTGATACAGGTCGGGCAATATCTGTACCTGTCGGTGAAAAAGCTCTTGGCCGTATGTTTAATGTTTTAGGTGAGCCAATTGATGATCTCCCTGCTCCTGAAGGGGCACCACGTTGGGAAATACATCGAGAAGCCCCTGCCTTTAAAGATCAGGAAACTGAACCTTCAATTTTGGAAACGGGTATTAAAGTGGTTGATTTAATAGCGCCACTTGTACGTGGAGGTAAAGTTGGTCTTTTAGGTGGTGCTGGTGTAGGCAAGACGGTTACGATTCAAGAATTAATCAATAATATAGCTCAACAGCATGGTGGCTATTCAGTTTTTGCCGGCGTAGGAGAACGATCAAGAGAAGGAAATGATCTGTGGAATGAAATGAAGGAGTCCGGGGTACTACCTCGTATGTCGATGGTGTTTGGACAAATGAACGAACCTCCTGGTGTAAGACTACGCGTTGCCCTATCAGGATTAACAATGGCCGAATACTTTCGAGATGAAGAAGGGTTAGATGTACTTTTTTTCGTTGATAATATCTATCGCTACACCTTAGCCGGGATGGAGGTTTCTGCACTTTTAGGACGAATGCCTTCTGCTGTAGGTTATCAGCCTACACTTGCAACGGAAATGGGTGAACTCGAAGAGCGTATTACAACAACTAAAAAGGGTTCTATTACTTCTTTTCAGGCAATTTATGTACCTGCTGATGACTATACTGATCCTGGAGTTGCAACAACTTTTGCGCATTTAGATTCTGTTGTAGCGCTAGAACGTTCACTTGCAGAACAGTCACTTTACCCTGCAATGGATCCGTTAACATCTTATTCAAGGGCTTTAGAGCCACGCATTGTTGGACAAGAGCATTATGATGTTGCACGTTCCGTCCAAACGGTATTACAAAGGTATAAAGATTTACAAGATATTATAGCGATTCTTGGTATCGATGAGCTCTCTGATGAAGACAAGCTTACGGTTGCTAGAGCACGAAAATTACAACGCTTCTTAACACAACCATTCTTCGTAGGCGAAGCTTTTACAGGTCGTGAAGGAAAATATGTTCCTATTAGAGAGACTATTCGAGGATTCAGTGAAATTTTAGAAGGACAGCATGACGATTTACCGGAACAAGCTTTTTATATGAAGGGCACAATCGAAGATGTTGTTGCTGAAGCCAAAGCACTGAGTGAGGAATCTTAATGCCTTTATCCATCGAAATCATTACTGCAGAGAAAATCGTACAAACCGAAGACAACTTAGATGTACTCGTAGTACCAGGTAGCGATGGACAACTTGCAATTCTCCCACGTCATGCCCCCTTAATGACGACATTAGACTATGGTGAGTTAATTTTTAAAAAAGGTAGTGAAGAGACGAGTTTTGCAATTAGTGGTGGTTTCCTCGAGGTACATTCAGATAAAGTAACTATTTTGGCAGATGTTGCAGAAAATGCTGATCAAATTGATATTGAACGTGCTAAAGAAGCTCGTAAAAGGGCGCAGGACCGTATTAACGATGCGAAGAATGAACAATTAATAGTTGATCTTGCTCGAGCTCAGGCATCTTTACAGCGTGCATTACTTCGATTAAATATTGCAGAGAAGCGACGAAGACGATCAAACGGCTAGCGCACATATATAATTTTCTATTTTTATCTTGATCTTGCAGGTTTTGGTGTACCCATCCTACTCTTGACTGGTGAATACGGTGAATCAGAGTAAATCTTCATATAGATTACGTGGCCCAGTTCAACTTGCAGGAACAGTTCGGCTTGCGGGATCAGCTAATGCCGGCTTAGCTGCAATGTGTGCAACCTTATTAACCGATGAAACCGTAGTACTAAAAAATATGCCGCATATCAGTGATGTATCTACCTTATCTGAACTGTTACAACATTTTGGCGCAAAAATAGTGAATACGGATAAAAATATAATATCAATAACTTGTAATGCTATAAAGAAAACTTCTGCTCCTGCATATCTGATGAGCGCTAATAGAGCTTCATTCCAAGTAACAGGACCCTTGCTTGCAAGGTATGGGAAGGTTAGTACTCCCCCGCCTGGTGGCGATCCTATTGGTGGTCGCCCAGTTGATGTACATATCAATAGTTTTGTTGCATTAGGAGCACAAATTCAACGCTCTGGAGATATTTATCAAGCTACTGCCCCCAAGGGTTTAATTGGAAAAAAAATTTTCCTGGACTATCCGAGTGTTTCTGGAACACAAAATGTTCTTATGGCTGCGACATTAGCTGTAGGGAAAACTACTATAGTAAATGCTGCTACAGAGCCCGAAGTGGTATTTTTATCTACTTTACTAATAGCCATGGGAGCAAAAATTAAAGGTATAGGTACACAAGTAATTACTGTCCAAGGTGTTGAAAAATTACATGGGTGTGAAATATCTTTACCAACTGATCGTATTGAAGCAGGGACCTTTGCGATTGCTGCAGTCTTAACTGGCGGGAAAATTACAATTGAAAATGCTCCTATAAATCAATTAGATGGCTTACTTTCAAAATTAAGAGAGTGTGGAGCTGACTTAAAAGTTACTGGAAATAATTTGCAGATTCAAAGAAACAACCCTCTTGTTCCTGTAAATTTTCAAAGTCTACCATATCCCGGATTGCCAACTGACCTGCAGGCACCAATGGCTTCCCTTTTAACTCAAGCTTCTGGGGTTTCCATTGTTCAGGAGAGAGTTTTTGAAAATCGTATGTTGTATGTAAATGAATTACGGAAAATGGGTGCGGATATTGTTATAACTGGAACTTCAGCTGTAATCTCCGGTCCTTCTAAGCTATCAGGTGCTCAAGTCACTGCATTAGATGTACGCGCAGGTGCAGCAGTGCTCTTGGCCGCATGCGTTGCTACTGGAATTTCAACAATTACTGAAATTGAACACCTTGACCGCAAGTATGACAATTTACAAGAAAAGTTTTGCGCATTAGGTGCTCAAATGGAGCGTTTGTAATGGGTTTATTTTCATCTATAAGGGCAGGAATTGATTTGGGTACCGTTAATCTTCTTATCTGTCAAAAAGGACGAGGTATTGTAATTAATCAGCCTTCGGTAGTAGCTATACATAACCGTGATGACTCAGTAATTGCAGTAGGTTCGGAGGCTTTCGAATTACAAGGCCGTACACCTGGAGCTTTAAGCGTAGTACACCCATTACAAGGCGGAGCCATAGCTGATTATAAAATGACTAGTGCAATGCTTTCGCACTTTATAGATACTTTACGTGGACCATTTAATTTAATTCGCCCGGAAATAGTAATTACCGTCCCTGCAGGAGTAACAACTGTGGAGCAGCGTGCTGTTCGGGATGCTTGCGAACAAGCAGGTGCTAGAAGACCAACTCATCTAATACCTGAACCCTTGGCAGCAGCGTTAGGTGCAGATATCCCTGTAGATTTACCTAGAGGAAGTATGGTTGTAAATATTGGTGGTGGCCGTACTGAAGCCGCGGTAATTTCACTTTTTGGTATTGTGGCTAGTGAATCGGTACGAATAGCTGGCAAACAATTAGATGAGGCAATCCAAAGTTATGTGAGAAGAAAATACAAACTTTCGATCGGAATACGTACTGCAGAAGAAGTAAAAATTTCAATCGGATCTGCAATACCTGATTCAAGGCCTATGCAGCAATCTGTCCGTGGCAGGGATAATGTAAGTGGATTACCCAAAACAATTATTCTGACAAGTGCTGAAATCGCAGATGCAATATCAGAGCCTCTGTTAGGAATTATACAAACTGTAAAAAATGCATTATCACGCACACCTCCTGAGTTGGCAGCAGATATACTAGATCGCGGAATCGTTCTTACTGGTGGTGGTGCACTTTTACGTGATATCGAAAATTTACTCACCCAAGCTACTGAAGTTCCGTGCTATGTAACAGAGCAACCTCTTGAATGTGCGGCATTAGGAGCAGAAATTGCTTTAGACAATATTGATATAATTGAACGAAGTTTACCTACAGAAGAAGAAATGCTTATTGATCTATTTCCACAAGCACGAGTAGATCAATAAATCTTTAATCAAAAATATTTGATAACTCCCTAACTAGAATTGCCTCATCATCACTTTCAATTGTTCTTGGATCGATCAAAATTAAATTATTTTCAATACGCGAGATAATGGGAGTTGGTTGGGAACGCAATAAGGCACTTAAATTTTCTGCTCCACCATCATAATTAATGGCCAAACACCATGTTGGTAAGCTTGTATCAGGTAGTGCGCCACCTCCTATCATTGTTTTAGATCTCACTACTTTGGCCTGTTCACCAATCATAGAGGCCCAGTTAGAGGTTTTTATTTTCAAGTCATCTGCGCTTAATGCAATCATTTTCCAAATTGGAATTTCTTCCTTAGCGCGATTTTCAACATAACTAATCAACGTAGCATTTAGAGCAGCTGTAACTGTCTTATCAAGTCGTAATGCTCGCGCTAACGGATGATCTTTCAATTGCTTAATTATATCTTTTCTTCCAACAATTATTCCTGATTGAGGACCACCAATTAGTTTGTCGCCACTAAAAAATGATATGTCAGCACCATCCGCTATGCTTTCTTGAACGGTAGGTTCATGAGGTATCCCAAAATCTTTTGTATCTAACAAACATCCACTGCCTAAATCATCAAGTAAAAGTATATTGTTTGCGGTAGCCAATTTCGACAATTCTCTAAGTTCAGGTTTTGCTGTAAAGCCTACGATTTTAAAATTAGATTGATGAATTCTCAAGATCGCAGCTGTATTAATTTTGTTAATTGAATTCGCATAATCTTCAGTATAAGTTCGATTTGTGGTTCCAATTTCAACAATTTTCGCATTGCTGTGCAAGAGAATATCAGGTATACGAACTCCACCACCGATTTCAATAGCTTCACCTCGGGAAACAAGTACTTCTTTTTGAGAGGCAAGAACGTTAAGGAGTATATATAAAGCCGTTGCGTTGTTGTTTACTACTAAACTATCTTCAGCCCCTGTTAAAATTGTTAACAATTCGCTTGTTTTGTTTTGTCTGCTGCCTCGAGTACCTGTAGTTAAATCATATTCTAGATCACTATACGAACTAGCTTCCCATAAAGCTGTCTTAGCACGTTCACTTAAAGGTGAGCGTCCAATATTGGTTTGGATTATTACTCCGCCAGCATTAATTACCCGTTGAGGTTTAGTATTTCGCAATACGTTTACTTTATCTGCTACTCGAAAAGTCAAAACATCTAGGCTTGGTATAGGTACTCCCTTTAAAAATTCATCTCTTACGGTGCTTAAAACAGCACGAGCAATCTTTGTTAGCAAAGAATGTGAGGCTGTAATTGATGTACTAGTATCCAGATGGGATACTAGTACATCAACAGAGGGTATCGATCGTAAATCATGATTTTGTTTTGTCATTTTTGTTGTCCAAATGTGTATAAGGCATAGCTGGTTACAATCAGTGTATATTTGAGGAGCAAAAGAGTGAATCTCCGTATTCCAGGACCAACTCCGATTCCCCCTGATGTACTTACTGCAACAGGACATCCCATGGTTAATCATAGGGGTCCTGAGTTTGCAAAGGTACTAGGATCTGTTTCAGACGGATTAAAATGGGTATTTGGTACACAATCTGAAGTCTTTTGTCTTACTGCATCGGGAACAGGTGGCCTTGAGGCTGCAGTAGTTAACGTTTTAAGTCCAGGGGACCAAGTACTTTCAATTTCAATTGGAGCTTTTGGCGATAGATTTGCGAATATAGCCAAAACATATGGAGCTATTGTTGAATCCTACTCGGTTGAATGGGGCCATGCTGCTGATCCTGAGGAAGTCGAACGTAGACTTGCTTTAAATCCGAAGATATCAGCAATCTTAGTTACACATAATGAAACATCCACAGGGGTCACAAATCCCCTACAAAAAATTGCGGAGATTGCAAGAGCACATGATTGCCTCATCATTGTTGATGCCGTGAGTAGCATTTCTTCTATCCCATGTCCGGTTGAAACATGGGGGTTAGACGTTGTTGTAAGTGGTTCACAAAAAGGATGGATGGCTCCTCCTGGCCTTGCATTCGTATGGCTAAGCAAAAAGGCATGGGAAGCAAATGCACACGCTAAAATGCCAAGGTTTTACTTTGATCTCTCTCGCGCACGTGATTCTTTAGAACGCTCCCAAACACCATGGACTCCAGCTTTATCAATTTTCTTTGCATTGGAACAATCTTTTAAACATCTGCACACAGAAGGATTACTAGCAATATATGAAAGACATAAAAAAGCTGGGAACTTAACTCGGCAGGTAGCTTTAAGGAATGGTTTTGAGTTGTTTGCTGATCCTGCAGTTGCTTCGGATACAGTAACCTCTATTAAATGGCCAAAGGGTGCGGATGGAAAAGCAATTTCAGCATCAGCGCGTGATGATTTTGGGGTTATTTTGGGTGGTGGTCAAGCAAAATTACAAGGAAAAATTTTCAGAATCGGTCATTTAGGTTTCTTTGAACATTCAGAGCTTGAAGAAGCACTGAATGTAGTCGCAAAACTTTCCAAGAAATATCTCGGAAATACGTCTAAATGATTTCTCAAGATATAAAAATACTTGTTGCAGACAGTATTGCCTACGATGGAATTGAATTGATGCAAGAGTTTGCAGAAGTGGATAGTATTCTCGGACTCTCAGAACCTGCACTATGTGAAAAAATTAGCGACTACGATGCACTAATCGTTCGAAGTGCAACTCAAGTTACCGCGAATGTAATACGTGCTGGAGAAAAATTAAAGGTAATTGGACGTGCAGGAACTGGGGTTGACAATATTGACTTAGCAGTTGCAACAGAAAAAGGCATTGTTGTAGTAAATGCTCCTCAAGGTAATACGATTGCTGCAGCTGAACATAGCGTTGCGCTAATGCTTTCATTGGCACGTCATATTCCCCAGGCTAATAAATCATTAAGCGCTGGAAAATGGGATCGTTCAAATTTTGTTGGAGCAGAACTCCGGAGCAGAACACTTGGTTTAATAGGGTTTGGTCCAGTAGGTGCTGCAGTTGCTCGTCGTGCAATTGGTTTAGAAATGTCAGTTGTTGCGCATGATCCTTTTGTGCCTGCTGAACGACTACGCTCTTTAGGAGTTGAATCAGTAACACTTGAACAACTTTTAAAGAAGAGTGATTTTATCAGCTTTCACACTCCACTAACTCCACAGACAAAAGGAATGGTTAGTGATGAGCAGATTAATTTAATGAAGCCTGGAACAAGGATAATCAATGCCGCTCGAGGTGGCATCTTAGATGAAGACGCATTGCTACGGGGGATTGAGTCTGGGAAAATTGCAGGTGCTGCTTTGGATGTTTTCGCTACAGAACCTCCCCAATTAGACTCGCCACTACTCAATAATCCTAAAATTATTGCTACTCCACATTTAGGAGCCTCTACTCAAGAGGCCCAAGAAAGAGTTTCAATTGATGTTGCTAAGCAAATTGTAGATGTTTTAAAGGGAAATCCGCCCACTTATCCTGTAAATGCTCCATTAGTTTCCCCAGAACTAATGAAGGTCATAGGGCCCTATATGAAAGTAGCTAATTTACTTGGAAGACTGGCTGCTCAGCTTGTAAATGATCAACTCACTTCAATAAAATTAGATATTTCTGGAGAAATAGCTGAACAAGGTGTAGTACTTTTAAAAAGTTCTGCCATAGCAGGATTACTGAAACCTATTAGTGAAGATGTTGTGACTTTAGTTAATGCTAATTTAGCAGCTGAAAAGCATGGTTGGATAATTGAGGAACGTTTATTTTCGTCTCATGAAATTTTCCATAATCTTATAGGAATTACGGTTGAAACAAATACTCAAAAAATTACATTAAATGGTGCAGTTAGCCATCTAAGTACAAAGCTTGTTTCAATAAATAATTTAGAAATTGATGTCACAATTGAAAGCGGCGATACTCTATTAATTTGTGAAAACGAAGATAAACCAGGAATGATTGGTATCCTTGGAATGGCATTGGCCTCATGTGATATTAACATTTCAAGGATGCAAGTAGCACGGAGTAAACCAAGAACTAATGCAACTATGATTGTCGTTGTAGATGACATACCTAGTGATAGAGATCTTAAAAAACTATCAGCAACAGATGGTATTAAAAAAATTAATCTAGTCCATCTTTAAGCAAAGGATAAAAAAGTAAACCAGAACCAATTTTAGGGTAGAAAAAAGTTGATTTTTGAGGTAAACGTTCACCGCCATCGGCAATTGTTAAAACCTCATCTACAGAGAGTGGTTTTAATAAAAATCCGGTAGCGCTGTTAAGCAAAACTTCTTGTTTAACCTCTTCCGCCAAATGCGTATACGCTACAGATCCGCTTCGTAGATCTTCATCATCAAATCCCCATAAGGACTCTAAAACACCATACCGTAGAATATTAGCTTGTGTTTTAAGCCATGAATCACTCTTTGTAGCATCAACTTCTGCACGAAGTCTTTCGAAATTAGATAGCATTAACAGATGTTTCGAATTTGGGTTTTCTAATCCCAAAGCAAGAATCCCTGAATCATCATAATCTTGTTCATTAGAAGAACTTACAGATTCAATAGTAAAATATTTCGATAATTTTTTTTCCCAATCAGAAGGTACTCGATTGGGAACTATTCGATGTAATGAACGAATAATAAGACCGCTATCTTCGCTGGGAACAAGAGCAGTTAAGCAATAATTAGCCGGGTGTTCGATGACCGATTGTGTTCCTATACTTGATTTGTACGCATACGATGTTTCGTATCTGTGATGTCCATCAGCAATATAAAAACTTTCTGACAGTAGAGGGGCTAACGTCCTTAAATAGTCTTCTGTAGCAGGCATCATCCAAATTCTGTGTGTCACATTATCGACAGTCCCTATTGCAGTTGCCTCGGAACCATCACAAATCTTTGCCAAAAGTGAACTTAACTGGCCAGAACGATCTTTTGCCAACATAAATACTGGACTAAATTGAGTTTCGGTATTTTTTAACAAAGATAACCTATCAACTTTGGGAGCCGATAATGTAAACTCATGCGGTTTAACTGCACCATTTTCCCATGATCGAGACTCGACACCGCAAAAAAGAGCCCTTCTTTTATAAATAGTGCCTTGTTCGCTGAATTCTTGTTCATATGCAAAAAAGTGTTCTTCATCTGTATACGTTAAAACTCCTGATTTGATCCAATCGTTTAAAGTATTTTTCACTCTTTGGTCTCTATCTTCTCCTGGCTCTGCAAGTTCTAAATGAATTGCATTGTAACTTTCCTTATATGAAAGCTCCTTTCGCTTTTCTTCATCAATCACATCGTAAGGCGGGGCAATTAGATCAGATAAAATACCCGCCTTTTCGCTATACATAAGTGCTTTTACAGGTACTATTCGTGCCATTTGGTTCCTACACGTGTTTAAGTATTGTGCTACTTAAAGCGTTTAATGATAGTGTGGGAGAAGTTTTGCTTACAGTGCACCTATTCACCAAGAGGTATCATGAAATCAGCTCCATATTGTGTTTTTTGTAGAATTGCTGCTGGAGAAGAACCTGCGAATATAATTTATGAAGATGAAAAATACATTGTGATCAAAAATGTATTGAGGTGGGTACCGATCATGTTATTAGCGATGACGAAAGAGCACCTTTTACAAGAAGAATTATGGGCTGACATAGGAGATATAGGTGAAATCGCTGCACGAATAGGGAAAGAAGTCTCACCACAAGGATTCAGACTAGTATCAAATTTTGGACATTCAGCAATGCAAAGTCAAGAACACGGACATGTCCATATTGTTGGGGGAACTAGCCTTGGTCCATATGTCTAAGTATTTAATTTTTAGATACTTTGGTTTTGATGCACAAATAACTGCTGGATGCCACCCTCAGCGAGACTAATCATTTGATCTAGCTCCTCTTTGCTAAAAGGTTTACCCTCGGCTGTTCCTTGTATTTCAACTAACGCGCTACCGCCAGCCATAACAACATTTAAATCTACGCCGGCCCTTGAATCCTCTTCGTAACATAGGTCTAATATAGGGACACCATCAACAATGCCTGCAGAAATTGCTGCGACTGGTTCGAGTAACGCAGATGATGGGATTTTCTTATTCTCTATAAGCTTAGCTAAGGCAAGCCTTAGAGCTACATAACCACCTGTAATCGACGCAGTTCGAGTGCCACCATCTGCTTGTATCACATCGCAATCAATTGTAACAGTACGAGGACCTAATAAATCAAGATTTATTGCAGCACGTAATGAACGCCCTATCAATCGTTGAATTTCTTGTGTTCGTCCCTTTGGTCTGCCACGTTCAATTTCTCGTTGTGTTCGAGTTAGCGTAGCCCTGGGTAACATCGAATATTCAGCTGTTATCCAACCACTATGTGTATCACGTAAAAAACCCGGTTGTCGTTCTTCTAAAGAGGCAGAACACAAAACCTTGGTTTTCCCAAAGCTAATTAAACAACTTCCTTCTGCATATTCTTGAATCTGAGTTTCGATTGAAATTTTTCGTATTTCATTGTTAGCCCGTTTATCGAGACGTATAGTCATTACTACCTACTTATCATGTGAATTCTATCAAGCATATTCTAAAAATCAAAAACGTTCTTTAAATTAAGCGACAAACCTATAGCCTTTACCGCGAATAGTTTGTATCGGATTATATGCATTATCCAATCTTCGTAATTTCCGTCGTAAATTACTAATTTGCGCACGTACCAAAATATTTGCTCCAATAGTGTCGTGATACTTCCATACATCAGTTAACAACTTCTCATACGAGATCATTTCACCTGAATACTGCATCAGGTAAGATAATAAATTGGCTTCAGTTTCCGTTAAATGAATTTCTGTATTATTGACCGAAAGCAAATTTAAATCATTATCCAAGTTAATTGCAGTTGGCTTCAAATTAACGATCTTTTGATCCATCAATGTTCGAATAGTTTCTCCAATTCGCTCCAGCGGGAATGGTTTTTTTATTATCGTTCCAGAAAAACTAAATTGTGGCTTACGTATTCCTTTACGGAGAAGATATATCACAGCAATATCATTTTTTGGGATAGATTCGTGCAACCATTTAGAGAAACCAGATATCGACAAAGAATTTTTCCCTCGTGGTATTCCTTGCACATCAACGATCAAAATTTCAATTTTCTCAAGTTCCATTCGATCTATCGCATCATCGTAACTTAGATAAAGACCTCTTTCAAAGGAACGTTCTTTCAAATAGGAATCTAGCATGCTACGCAGCTTTGGTTCACGACTAATTACAGCAATTTTATTCACACGCTCTATGCTTTCGTTATGATTGATTCGCTCAGTATCGCTATTCTGAAGCTCTAAGGAAGCTAGGTCAATATCTAACAAAAACATAAGCATTTAAAATTAATATAAATCTGATATCTGTACTTTTTAGTCACTTAAAACAAGTTTATAAACCAGATCTTCGAGTTCTGCTCTAACAATTCGATGTGGTCGGTCTACTTCAACCCAAAGATGTTGTTTAATGCTGGTAGTTTCAAGCTTAATTTTCCACGTTTCAAACTTTCCTAACGGAACCTCGATAATTTCTTTCCTTAAAACTTCCAAATGGGCTGAAAAAACTCTCCCTGTTGCAGCGTTGACATTGGTAAAAGATGCTTGATATCCATCTGTAAGCTTAATTCCTCTTAATAACCAAAAAATTGAATCATCGTCATACCAAACCGGATCAGGCACAGCATCTGTTGGAGTAGGTAGTGCTCGTTCAACTTCAAGTGTCTTGGTTGGTTCCCTTTCAGAACCTTTAAATTCTGCAATTTTAAAAGTTACAGCACTCTCTACAGAATAGTAATAAATTGAGGAAAAATGCCGACGCTCGGATTTCTCCGGATTGTTTATCTGTCTGTTCGATTCAATTGGTTTTAAATTTTGATTTTGGACTACTGTTTTGCGCTTATCTATATATCCTATTCCAAGAGAATCAGTACAAGTTTGAGTGAGTTCAGTTTTTTTAATAGCCATATCTATTTTTGTTTCTAAAACACAATAACCTTCTAAATATTCATTTCTGGTTAATTCATACTTCAAAGATTCATCTTCATTCCAGGCAACAGAATGAAATATTTCTGCATGAGGGAAAAGGGCTTCCTCTGAACATGAAGTGAATACGAAAAAAGCGATACAAACGGCAATTCCAAGAAAGTTAGTTCTTTTTTTCATACCAGCAATGCTACTTTTTTTATTTTTTTGATTACGAAATCTATCTCTGTGTTTTGAAAATCTAAATGTGTAACTAAACGAAGTCGATCACGACCAAAGCTACTTACGAGTACCCCTTCTTTTAAGAGAAGATTTATCCACGTATCACGTATTCCTCTAAGAATGGTTACTACAATTATATTAGTCTCCGGAAATACGACTTCGAAATCGTTAATTTTTTGTAGTTCTCTAGCCAAAGTAGCAGCATTTGTATGATCGTCTACTAATCTATTTACATTGTTTTCCAACGCATAAATTGCTGCAGCAGCTAAAACTCCAACTTGTCGCATACCTCCACCAAGCATTTTTCTATGTCGTCTAGCCTGTTCAATAAAATACCTCGAGCCACAAATTATTGAACCTATTGGAGAGCCTAAGCCTTTTGAAAAACAAAAAGCAACGCTATCACAATTTTTCGCAATACTACTAGCACTTTCTTTTAAAGCTACTTCAGCATTGAATATGCGAGCTCCGTCCAAATGTACAGATAAACCATTCTCATGAGCGATTTCGCAATTTTGTGAAATCGCTTCTGCAGAAATTACAGTACCTCCACATCTGTTATGAGTATTTTCAAGACAAAGCAACGTACTAGTTGGCGTGTGAATATCTTTTTCCCTTATTGCTGCCCTTAAATCTAACAAGTCAACATTACCTGTCGATAGATTAGGTATTGGATAAACTTGAACCCCAGCAATTCGTGATGCTCCTGCAACTTCGTAATTAAAAATATGTGATTCCGTACCAAGGATGATTTCATCCCCTGGTTTCGTATGGCATAAAACCGCTATCAGATTTGCCATTGTCCCGCTAGGAACAAATAAACCACATTCTTTACCAACTCGATCAGAAGCAATTTGTTCTAGCAATTTCACTGTTTGATCATCACCAAGGACATCATCACCTACTGCAGCATTAGCAATAGCCGTACGCATAATAGCTGATGGACGCGTAACAGTATCACTACGTAAGTCAATCTGTTTTTGCAAAATTTTGTTATTCACTTTGCCAAATGGTTTGCCATTCATCACTACCACGAATTGCACCAACAATCTGCTGACGTTCCTCAAAAATAAGCTCGTTGTAAACTTCTGTACTCAGTGCAAAAACAGATTCTCCGCCTATAGCAACCATTCGATCTCTTACCTGGTCCCATACGCCACTAACTTCAAGAACAGGTATCGAACGAGGCCATTGGAAAGACATAAACTTTTCAGGATATGGAAAACTAGGACGTATTTTCTTTACTGACTTAATCCGTTCTTCTACTGAATTTGCAGGTGCAACTAATCCTATAAAAGGTAAATTCTCCGCGTCAACTCTAAAATCGATTAACAATCGTTTAGTGCCTACGGTAGAAAAGCGAACAATTAAAACCTCAGACTGATCTATAACTTTAAAAACATCTTCGAGATCTATGCCGAATTCCTCGCTCACCTTAACCCCTTATCTACACATTTCATTAGCTTACATCAGAAAGCTTTTGATGGATTGCCTCACGAACATTCGAGGGAACTAAATCAGCAACATCGTATCCCAAACGTGAAACCTCACGAATTCGACTCGCACTTACATACATATATTCAGAGTTAGTCATTAAATATACAGACTCAATCGTTGGTGCCATTTTTCGATTCATTAATGCCATATCAAATTCAGCTTCAAAGTCACTAACTGCACGAATTCCACGTACTATCGCAATTGCACCCTTTTTATGCGCAAAATCAACGGTCAGACCTTCAAAACCTTCAACGCTAACACTTGGCATACCTAAAACAGCTTTTTCAAAAAGAGATACTCTCTCCTCCCAAGTAAACATTGCAGATTTCTCTCGACCTTTTACTACAGCTATAATTACTTTATCAAACAATTTAATCATTCGATCTACCAAGTCCAAATGTCCGTTTGTAACTGGGTCAAAACCACCTGGGAAAATAGCAATCGTCATAACCTCTCCGTTGCTGAAAAATAAGAAACAGCAGATTCACCATAAACTTTTCGATCATATACTCGCATATCACCGAAACTCTCAGGCGGATTGTAGCTGCTTCTGTGCTCGTATACGAACAATCCTTCATTAGCAAGTAATTTTGAAATCATGCTACCTTCTTCTGTAGAAATATTTTTTTCGTATGGGGGATCAGCAAAAATTAAATTAAATGATCCCTTAAGCCCAGTCAAAACCTTTGGTGAAGATCCCTTAATTATTTTACTGTGAATTAACAACTCTGTTTCTTTTAAATTATTTTTAATTATCCTAAGCGCCATATCATCATTTTCAATAAGTGTTGCGAATAACGCTCCGCGACTAAGAGCCTCCAATGATAAACAACCTGTACCAGCATAAATATCTAATACCTTAGCCCCATTGATAGTATTCCTCAATACGTTAAACATAGCCTCTCTAACACGTGCAGATGTTGGCCTAATCGTGAGACTTTTTTTATCATTTAATGACCGCCCACGTAAAGCCCCCCCAGTAATTCTTAAATTATATTTACTCATTTGAATCACGTATTTGCAATTTCTTTAATTCTTGAATATTTATAGTTAAATCATTAATAAATTGATCTACACCATCACTAATTGTCAATGCAATCCTATACTTACCTGCAGTAGATGGTGCCGTCCAAGTTGCTCCACCTCGTTGATTACTCATGATGACACCACCGCTTGCCCACCATTTAGGCTCTAATGTTTCCGGATTGGGCTGTACCAACTTCATTTGTCCACTATTGATAAATTCAATGATCGGTGGCCATAAATTCGGAATTATACTGTCTGAACCATTTTCAATACCTACACCACCCAATCTAAAAATACTTACATATTCGAGCTTAAAGATTGCACTATAAATATTTTCAAGCCATATCGTACGCCCCCCATTTGACTTGTACGTAAACGCAACTGTAGCTGTTTCAGGTTGCCAAAGGATTCCACTTAACCCCTCATCTTTATCAATATTGGTTCCAATTAAATCAATTTCTTCTCCTGCACGGATAGTTTCACTGCGTATAGCAAGACGTGTTGCAATCTCCATTGCATCCAGCGTGGTCAGACTACGAATACTTGTAAGGGATTTTTCTGAAGCATATGGGGTCAGTATTAAAACCAATTTCTTCCGATCTATTAGTTCAGTTAAATAAGTGAGCATAATCGGAACATCTAATCTATATAGACTTTGATCACGAATAGGCCATATTTTTAAAATATCAGCTTGCTGACCCAATAGTTCCCAATCATAAGCACCTTCATCGATTTGATTTGGGTTACGAGCCATTATTTTTGGCGCAGGCAATGTCAATGTCAATTGCTTACCTTGCCTGTGTAGACCGCTAGCTAATTCTGTAATGAATAAGGTAAAGGAGGAACGATGTTGTTTATCCAGATCTAAATATGCTATGTCTATTCCTGAAAGGCTAAGTTGTGAAACCATGCGCAAGATAGATTGCACATGGTTAAATCTATCTATCGGTGAACTAAGAATAGTATCGATATTCGCAAGACTGCTTCCTTCTGACTCGTCAACAAAAATCACTGGATAATGCAAGGCCCCGGTGATCTTTGGAAACGAGAGTTGCCCAACAACATCACCTGATGGGCCAGGATGAAAGTCTAAGGTGTGCACAATCGTGGTTTTTTCTATTCCTAATATATTTAATTCATCACCCGGAGCAAGATATGCAACGACATGACCTACTGTTGATAACCGTCTAAGCAGTACTAAATATTGTGGTGGATCTGAAAGAAACCCAGAGGCTCGATAACCATCATCACTTAGAGATACCGTCGTGATCTGCTTCCATTTCCCCACGTTTAAATCATTCCCATAAAGAAAAAGGTTTTGATTATCAAAACTTTGATTTATCAAACTGAGTGACACTTTCATGTCATACAATTCTGAATTTTCCAGATCTGGTGTTAGCTCTTGCTTCTCATAGACATAACTAACCAATTCGAAACCAATCGGAATTTCTAACTGGTTTTCAACTATGCAATACATCTCTTTACATTCATCAGAAGAAGCAGCACTAATTCCGATATAAATCAAGCTACCGACAATGATTACAGAGGCTATTGTTAACCAAACCCATACAGTATTGAGTTGTGCAGGAGGGTTAAAGCGAACTCCCGAATTGTTGTTTGCTTTTGGAGACCCTATCATTTTTCGAATTACTCCAGTTCACCGCACTAATTCAAGCACATCACAAACAAATCTCGCTATACTTGAAAAACCAAGTAGTTGCCGTCTGATCATAAATGAAATGGCGGAAAAATATAAATAGGGGGGGTAATGGTAGAAAAAATTATCCCGATGACACAAAAAGGCATAGATAACTTGGTTAATGAAATTCAGAAACTAAAGACTAACCGTAAGGTAATAGCAGAAAATCTTCATATTGCCCAAGAGCATGGTAGCAGTCAAAACGATGCTGAATATGAGCATGCCAAACAGGAGCAAAGCATGCTAGAAGGTAAAATTCGTGATTTTGAAGATATTATCAAATGCTCCGCCTTGATCGATGAAAAGCAGGCTCAACATTCAGGGAGAATCATTATCGGTAGCGGTGTACATATTGAAAATAACGGACGCAAAACGCATTATAAAATTGTAGGAACACCAGAGGCTGATGTGGCCCAAGGTTTAATTTCAAATGAATCTCCAATCGGATCAGCCCTGCTAGGCCATCAGGTCGGAGAAACTGTTGATATCAAAGTACCTGCAGGCATACAAACTATAAAAATTGTCGAGATCGACTAAATATTCAAGTTCCTAAGGAGACTGCATTGGAAGAGGATTTAAAATCTCAACGTAAAGAAAAAGCATCTATTTTGCAAAAAGATGGATTAAATCCTTATCCAACAACTGTAAAACGAACGCATACAGCTCAAGAAGTTGTTCAAATTATTGAAGAATTTCCTTCTGGAAAAACCAGTGACACTGTAGAGGTACACGTTGCCGGAAGAATTATGGCACAAAGAAGCATGGGACGAGCAAGTTTCTTTGATATTCTTGATGGAACTTCTAGGATCCAAATTCTTTTTAGAAAAAATAGTATTGGTGATGACCAGTACCAGAAATTAAGACTTTTAGACCTTGGGGACTTCATCTCTGTTACAGGTAATCCTATGCAGACACGTACTGGCGAGGCAACAATAGAAGCTATAGCTTGGAATATTTTGGCGAAATCATTGCTACCACCACCGGAAAAATTTCACGGCTTAAAAAATATTGAATTACGGCAAAGGCAGCGTTATCTTGACTTACTCTCAAATGATGAGGTTAGAACACGGTTTTTGCTACGAAGCGCTATCACTTCTGCTATCAGATCTTATCTGATAGCAGAAGATTATTTAGAGGTTGAAACTCCAATTCTTCAAGAAGAGGCAGGAGGGGCTGCTGCACGACCTTTTGTCAGTTATTCCAATGCATTAGATGAAGAAAGATATCTACGTATCAGTTTGGAGCTTTTTCTTAAACGATTAATAATTGGGGGTTACGAAAAAGTTTTTGAAATCGGAAAAATCTTTCGTAATGAAGGATTTAGTAATAAGCACCACCCTGAATTCACGATGTTAGAAGCGTATGCTGCGTATACTTCCTACCTGGACGTAGCTGTACTTGTGGAAAAATTGATTAGTACTGTTGCAAAGGATGTCTTAGGAAAAGCTACTATTCAAATTAATGGAATTACCGTCAATTTGGAACCACCATGGGAACGGATTACTTTTCATGAAGCTTTGTTAAAGTTTGGAAATTTCGATCTACTATCCTATCCAGACTTTGATACTCTTTTAAAGGCTCTCCAGGAAAGAAATGTGCCAATTCCAGAAAACTCAAATTACGGAAAACTTTTAGATGTTGCGATGAGTACTTTTGTTGAACCAAAGTTAATTAAACCTACTTTTGTTCTTGATTACCCCGTAGAATTATCACCTCTTGCAAAACGGATACCAAATAACCCCAATTTGGTTGAGCGATTTGAAGCATTTCTAGGAGGAATGGAATTAGCAAATGCTTATTCTGAACTTAATGATCCCGTAGACCAACGCCTTAGATTTGAAGAGCAAAAAAAATTAAAAGAATCTGGTGACGAAGAAGCAGAATTAATGGACGAGGACTTTCTCCTTGCTCTGGAACATGGAATGCCTCCAACTGGAGGGTTAGGGATAGGCATAGATCGATTAGTCTTACTACTTACAGAGGAGCAAAATATTCGAGAGGTTATCTTATTTCCTCAACACAGAAAAATATTAAATAAGCAAACAGAATGAGTGAAGAAATGGAACGGCACCACACCGCAACTACTTATATAGTTGTAGGAAATTCCACACTCCTACTCTGGCATACTTCTCTACGAATGTGGCTTCCACCAGGAGGACATTGTGAGCAAAACGAGCATCCAGTAGAAACAGCGATTCGTGAAGCCAAGGAGGAAACTGGTTTTGATGTGCAAATACTGGAACAAACACCACTTTTAAGGTGCGAGAAACCAAAAAGTATTGAGCCTCCAAGAGTAATTTTACTTGAAGATATTGAACGAAAAGATCAACCCTTCCATCAACATATAGATCATGTTTATTTTTCAAAACCTATCGGAAAAATTGTATTATCATCGTCTATTCCACACGGAATTTGCGAATGGGTAAACTTGAAACAATTAAGTAATCAGCTATCGTTGGTTGAACCAACAGGTAGATCAGCTATGGTTGCTGAAGACGTACGTCTACTTGGAATTCAGGCAATCGAAACACTAGAAAGACTTGAACAAACAACATGTTAAGTAGCCAATTCATCAGAGAGAATACTGAGCGCGTCAAGAATGATTTACGATTACGTGGGGTCGAAGCCCCAATCGATCAAATTGTCCAAACAGATAAGGATTTCCGAGTACTACTGACTACTGTAGAAGAAAAACGTGCACACCGAAAAAGCATTAGCAAAGAGATATCAGGAAAATTAGAAGCTTCTGACCGTGAACAACGAATTCAAAAGGCGCGCCAACTGGGGGAAGAGCTTAGTAGTCAGGAAAAAAAACTACGCGAACTCGAGAAAAAACTTACTGAGATGCTTTACGAAATTCCCAATATTCTTGATCCCTCTACTCCGGAAGGCAAGAACGATTCTGAAAATGTAATTATCGAAACTGTAGGAGCAAAAAAAAGTTTTCAATTTAAACCGAAACCACATTGGGAAATAGGAGAGGACACTTCAGGAATTGATCTTGAAAGAGCCTCCAAGTTATCAGGTTCACGATTTTTTATCCTACGATCTGGAATAGCGCGGTTGCAACGAGGATTAATTCAATGGATGTTAGATCTACATATTGATGAGGGTAACTTTACTGAATTTTATTTGCCATATCTTTTAACAGAAGAATCTCTTTTAGCCTCAGGACATTTACCAAAATTTAGAGACAACTTGTTTGTCGATGCTGAAGATGATTATTTTCTCATCCCAACTGCGGAAGCTCCATTTGCTGCCATGTACAGAAATGAAATTTTACCCTCTTTAGATCCCCCACTTCGCTATGTTGCTCATACTCCATGTTTTAGACGGGAAAAAATGAGTGCGGGTCGAGATACAAGAGGCTTAAAGCGGTTACACCAATTCGATAAAGTTGAGATGTTTGTTTTCTGTGAACCATCACAAAGCGAAGTTGAATTGCAAAATATACTGACGCAAGCAAGGAAAATACCTGAACAGCTTAAAATCCCCTATCGAATTCTTCAATTGTGTTCAGGAGATTTAGATTTTAAAGTAAGTAAAAGTTTTGATATTGAAATGTGGGCACCAGGATCCGAGGAATGGTTGGAAGTAAGTTCGATTTCGAATTGTCTTGATTTTCAAGCAAGAAGAGCAAATATCAGATATCGAAATAATTCTACTAATAAAACAAGGTTTCCGCATACGCTGAACGGATCAGGGCTAGGAGTACCTCGTACATTAATTTCAATTATCGAAAATTATCAACAACCAGATGGCTCGATAATGGTACCGGAAGTACTACAGGACTATGTACATGCCAAACAGATTCCTACAAAAACAAATTAACTTTTACTAGGTTCGGATTTCTCTTTTTCTAAAATTCTGTCTATTAATCCATATTTTTGAGCCGATGGCGCATCAAGCCAAAAATCCCGATCAGTATCTTTTTCAATTTGTTTCATCTTTTGACCAGTTGTTTCAGTTAAAATATTTCGCAGAATTGCTTGCAAACGTAATGTTTCACGAGCCTGTATTTCAATATCTGATGCTTGACCTTCAGCCCCGCCCATTACCTGATGCAAATGTATAGTTGCATTTGGCAATGCCATCCGCTTACCTTGCTCACCACCAGTTAGTAGTATCGTACCCATAGACGCTGCTAAACCAATACAAACCGTAGAAACATCAGGTTTAATAAGCTTCATTGTGTCATATATAGCCAACCCTGCTGTAACACTACCTCCAGGGCTATTGATATACATCATAATATCTTTCTCATCATCTTCACGTGCCAAAAACAAAAGTTGGGCAATAATTACATTTGATACCATCGCATCAATAGGAGTACCCAAAAATATAATTCGTTCTTTAAGCAGCAAAGAATAGATATCGTAAGAACGTTCTCGACGACCATCTGTCTCTATAACGAAAGGCATAATGTTACGAATATTGTCACTAGTCATAAACTCTCCTTACCCAGTTTGTAACGAATACGAGACTGAGACAACTTTTTGAAAGTGGTAAACTTAATCTATGAAGAAATGTAACTGGTGTGGACGGGAGAATTTAAACGTATATGCCTACTGTCAAAGCTGCGGAAGAGGTTTTAGCGAGCCCCAAGTTAGTTCACCATCAGCAGTTAATATGAAACTACAAGAGTTTGCGCGCTGGGCACGGGGAGAACGCAAAAGTGGTTAAACAACTTAATATTTATGAACGGAGAAACTAATGACTACAGACAAAGAAATATCAACGCAGGGCTCTGCCTTAACGCAATGCCCGATAGCAAGTGACTTAGGTATCGATCTTTTTGCTGATGGTTCGCAAGAACATTGGTTCGAAGATTACCAGCTTCTCCATAATGAGGCTCCTATTTCAAGAATACCGGGTGGTGGATGGTTACCAGGTACCGATGCTTTCGTCCTAACAAAATTTGAGGATATTGCACGAATCACACGTGATCCGCTTTTTTCCGATTTTTCGCCAGGCGAAGGAAGTGCAGCTCGTGGAGGATCAAGTGCTTTGCAAAATGAAATTTTCGAAGAAGCAGGTTTCGGTGAAACAGTTAACGCAGCTGCAACATTAAGACCTTCTTTAGAGCAACATAAACGCTATAGGCAAGAACTCTGGGACCCTTGGGTAGGACCTATGGGTGCAGATCAACATAGGGAAATGGTTGAAAAAGCTTCCAATAAATTAATTGATCAATTCATCAACAAAGGAGAAGTCGAATTTGTAACAGAATTTGCTGCACCTTTACCGCAAACAGTTATAACAACTATCTTAGGTTTTCCTTTGGAAGATATGCCAACATTAAAAAAAATGGAGGAAGCACAGGTTCGTAGATTTGTCTATGGTTCTGGTCCAAAAAATGAATTACCACCAGATATTGATCGTGAAAATGCAAGCGTCCTAGTAGATTTCCATAAATATATCCAAGGTCAGGTAGACATAAAACGCAAAAATCCACAAAACGATATGATTTCTTGGCTTTCCCAAACTGAATACGAAGGACGGAAATTGTCTGATGGGGAAATAATCAGCATTGCTGTTCTAATGCATATAGGTGGTAATGAAACGACGCAATATGCACTTACATCAGAAGCACTTCTTTTAGCCCAAAACGAAAATCTTTTTAAAGAGTTAGCTACCGATCAGACTCGAATTAGGTTTTTTGTTGAGGAAGCTCTACGTCTATATGCCCCAACGCAAGGAGGGGCTGGGGGACGATTTGTACCGGAAGATATCGAAATTGGTGGCATAAATATTCCGAAAGGATCACTATTGCATTTGCGCTTTGGTGCTGGTAATCGTGATGCTGATCTTTGCCCAGAACCCAATAATATAAACTTGGACAGGCCCAATCCTGGTCGACACTTAACTTTTTCAATGGGACCAAGAAATTGTCCAGGTCAGGGTATTTCTAGATTGGAACAAAATATTGCGGTAGAAACACTCGTAAGCAGAGTTAAAAACTTAAGACTTACACCAGGTAAAAATGATCTTAAACATCAACCAGGAATAATGCTGGGTTTGTATGAATTACATTTGAGTTTCGATAGAGTTGAGTAGTGTAAACATTGGCTTGATCTGATCTATGACAAATATAAATGTTAACAAGATTGCAATTGTAACAGGTGCGGGCTCAGGAATAGGACGTGCCTGCACTATTTCATTGCTACATGAAGGCTACGAAGTTGTTTTAGCCGGGAGAAACAAAAAAACACTCGAGCAAACTTTAAAAGGTGTTGAGCATTTAAAAAATCATGCATTAGTTGTAGTTACTGATGTAAGTAAACCTAAGTCTGTTCAGAATTTATTTGAAAAAGTTTTGAATTATCATGGCCGTCTTGATCTTTTGTTCAACAACGCAGGTATTTCAGCACCAAACTTATTACTTGAAGAATTGTCAGTTGCGCAATGGAAATCTGTTATTGATGTCAACCTTACTGGCTCCTTTTTATGTGCCCAACAGGCAATGAAAATTATGAAAAACCAATATCCACAAGGTGGACGCATTATAAACAATGGTTCAATTTCTGCTGATAGACCAAGACCTAACTCAGCACCATATACAGCGAGCAAACATGCAATTACAGGCCTCACAAAATCCATCGCTTTAGACGGTCGCAAATTTAATATTGCATGTGGCCAAATAGATATCGGAAACGCAAGTACGGACATGACCAAAAAGCAAGAGCAGGGAACACCCCAAGCAAATGGAGATTACCTAATAGAGCCAACATTTGATGTTAAAAATGTTGCAGATGCTCTCCTCTACATGGCTGGATTACCACTAAACGCAAATGTTCAATTTATGACAATTATGGCAACAGAAATGCCTTTTATAGGTCGGGGATGAAATTTTTAATATTTTTTCTTTAAATCGATATATCTAAATCTTTAGAGTGGCTAGACTACAATAAACTTAAAAGTGAGGAAAAAATGTCTATTAGTGAACTACAGAAAACTATTAACGATTTGATAGCCCCAGGAAAGGGTGTATTAGCAGCTGATGAGAGCTCTGGAACTATCGCAAAACGATTTTCTTCAATCAATGTTGAATCTACCGAAGAAACTAGGCGTGCCTATCGATCATTACTACTCACATCTCCTGAAATTAAAAAATACCTATGCGGTGTAATCCTTTTTGAAGAAACTTTGATGCAAACAGATGATGAGGGCAATTTATTTCCTAAACTCTTAGAAGAACAGGGGATAGTCCCGGGAGTTAAAGTTGATAAGGGAACAATTTCTTTGCTTGGAGCTTCAGGAGATCTAATTACTCAAGGACTCGATGGGCTTGCTGAACGCTTAAGCCTATACAAAAAACAAGGAGCTCGATTTACGAAATGGCGAGAGGTTTATGAAATAGGAGAAAGTAATCCAACACACCTAGGAATTCAAGCAAATGCTGAAACTCTTGCACGCTACGCAGCAATTTGCCAAGACAATGGATTTATTCCCATAGTAGAACCAGAAGTTCTCATGGATGGAACACACTCCATCGAGCAATGCGAAGAAATCACTGAGCGAGTGTTACATGCCGTATTCCATGCAATACACCAGCATGGAGTCAGGCTTGAGTACATGTTGTTAAAGCCAAATATGGTGTTGCCTGGAAAAGAAAGTGGACAACCTGTCATCGCAAAAGAAGTTGCTGAGCGCACACTACGAGTACTACGAAGGGCAGTTCCTGCAGCAGTCCCCTCAATCAATTTTCTTTCTGGTGGCCAATCATCCGACGACGCAACTAAAAATTTATATGCTATGAATACTGATACTGGAGCAAATCCCTGGGTATTAAGTTTTTCCTTTGCTAGGGCACTACAGCAACCTGCTCTAAGTATTTGGAAAGGGGAAGATCGCAACAAAATTATTGCGCAAGAAGCCTTTACTGAAAGACTTTCAGCGAATAGTGCAGCTCGTGACGGAAAAATAGAATAGGGACAATTTTGCCACATCAAATTAAATCTGAAACTAATCCGCTACTGCCCGATGAAAAATACTCAATAATTTATGCCGATCCACCATGGGATTATAAAGGTCAATTGCAACATGCTGGACCAAGTTCACAAGATACAGGAGGCGCTGAAAAGCATTATCCGACAGTAACAGTAGCTGAACTTAAAACATGGCCTATTCAAAAATTAGCAAAGCCAGATTGCCTTCTTTTTATGTGGGCAACATCTCCACACCTTGATCAGGCAATTGAACTAGGAAAAGCATGGGGCTTTAGTTGGGCGACGGTGGCATTTGTTTGGGATAAGCAACGATCTAATCCGGGTTTTTATACCCTAAGTGAATGTGAACTGTGTCTAGTATTCAAAAAAGGTCGTATTCCACAGCCCAGAGGACTTCGAAATATAAGACAACTCATAAGTGTTAAACGAACAAATCATTCTGCTAAACCAGAAGAGGTTCGGCAAAGTATTGAAAAAATGTTCCCTAACCAAAACAAGATTGAATTATTTGCACGATCTACTTCGACAGGTTGGGATGCATGGGGGCTTGAAATCAATCGTTAATTTAAAAAATATAAACGAAAAACAGAGGGCTTGAAATATCTCTCATCGGGGCGACTGGATTTGAACCAGCGACCTCTTGACCCCCAGTCAAGTGCGCTACCAGACTGCGCCACGCCCCGTGAATTCATCCTAGCACGCTACTGTATTGCAGTTTTATTTTCCTCAACATAGAGTAGGTTGAGCTCATATGAAACAAGAATCTAATAACTTTCGTATACGCCAACTAATCGGAGGGGTTTATGCTCCCACGATTCTGATCGCAATTAGCCAAGGCTTAATGGTTCCCGTTTTACCACTATTTGTAAAAGATGATTTAGGTGGAGGCATTGGTTTAGCAGGAGTTATTATTGGGGTTCTAGCTATAGGAACACTTGCTGCTGATATACCAGGTGGGATCTTAACTGCGAGGCTTGGAGGAAGATTCACACTATCTCTAAGTGCTATATTAGTAACATTCTCGGCTATTGGAATGTTCTTTAGTCCAAACATTGAAACAATCACCTGTTTTGTATTTGTTAACGGAGTAGGTTTTGGTTTGTGGCATGTTGCCAATTTGGCTTATATGACAGAACTGGTACCACCGACTTTTTATGGACGCACTTTGTCACTTGTTGGTGGAATGATGCGAGTTGGGATGTTCATAGGTCCATTTGTCGGTTCCTTAATGTTTTCAGGTTTACTCGGAATAAGCTTTGCCTCTCAATCCGTCTTTATTGTCCAAGGTAGTGTTGCCTTTTTAGCAGTAATTTTGATGATTACGCAATTAAAAAATATCAACCGGAGTTCTAGTGATTCAACTCGTAAAATGTTAGCTAATTTGCCAGCAGTCCTAAAAGAACAACGTTCTGTATTAACTATTGGAGGAGGCATATCAATAGCTTTAATGTTGGTCCGCCGTGGTCGTCAAATTATGATACCGCTATGGGGAGATAATCTTGGACTGGATATCACACAAACTACATTAGTCTTTGGTATATCGGCAGCCGTAGATATGCTTCTTTTTTATCCGGTTGGAGCTATCATGGACCGGTTCGGTAGAAAATGGACAATCATTCCAAGTTTTGTACTTATGTCGACAAGCTTTTTATTATTTCCATTAACAGGTAGCTTTTTTCCATATCTCCTTGTGAGTATGCTTTCAGGACTAGGTAATGGCTTAGGCAGTGGGGCACTTATGACTCTAGGTGCCGACTTAGCCCCTAAAGAAAAAATTGGTGAATTTTTAGGAATCTGGCGACTAATTGGTGATTCGGGGAGCATTCTTGCACCTGTTATTATTGCTACCACTGCTCAAGCAACTTCTTTGGGTATCGCAGCATTAGCGACAGGTGGAATAGGTTTAACAGCAGCTATTTCAATGTTTTTTCTTTTTAGTGAAACCTTAAAAAAAGATGACTCTTAAGCGGTTTTAAACATCGATTTCAATGCCAATAGGACAGTGATCAGAACCTAAAAATTCTGGTTGTATATAAGCTTTTTGCAAATATGGGACAAGATCATCACATATAAAAATATAATCTATACGCCAGCCAATATTGCGCTCTCTCCTTTTTCGCCAAGGATCCCAATACGAATAAGCATCCTTTAAGCCTGGGTTAAGTATGCGAAATGAGTCTTGAAATCCCAAAGAAACAACTCGATCTACCCATTCACGTTCAACTTCTAAAAACCCACTGTTGTTTTTGTTTTCATCAGGCCTTGCTACATCCAAATCACGATGAGCAACATTAAGATCACCCATAAAAATCACCCTATGTCCCTCTTTCTGTAATGTATTAATTCTTTCCAAGAAAACTTCATTAAAATGAAGTTTGTATTCAAGTCGTTCTGAATTACGACCACCATTCGGGAAATATGCACTAATTAATGTAAAGTTATCGAAACACGCCTCGATAACCCTACCCTCAGCTAAAAATTCTGGCTTATCAAGACCTAATTTAGAACTCTTCAAATTTAGTTTCGATAATAAAAGTGCACCGCTGTACCCCTTCCGATCACCAGAGTGCCAAAGTTCCGAATAATGATTAGTCCCATCATCTTTCCAAAACGGATCACTTACCTGTTCTGAGTTTGCTTTAACTTCTTGCAAACCAATTATATCCGGAGCTACATTGTTAACCCATTTTAAAAATGCGCCAGATTTAAGTGATGCACGTAAACCGTTAATATTCCAAGATGCAATTTTTAGCATTAATTAAACCCAAAAAACCAGTAATCCTGCTATAGCAAGACCGGCAAGCAATGAATACTCTATGAAAGATAGAAGCTTTTTTTCAATCTGAGAAAATCTAATTAACAAACCTGTAGTTGTATAAAATGCAATTAATATCAGGGCACTTAGAATTAACGGATCTAGTGGGAAGAAAAACAAAACAAGTCTAATTTGAACAATTGAAAGTGCACTTACTAGACATAATAAAAAAAGTACTTGGTCATTTTTCATCCTTGTTCGAAAAATCTCAAAACCTAGCAGGAATGCAATTAACCCACAAGCAATTGAATTTAGCGGTAAATTTAAACTTAATTCTTCAACATAATGAAAAAGTGAGAATGCAATCGGATATGTTAGTAAAAGTAATAAAACCCGTAATTTAGGTTTCCGCTTACCATCATATGTATATTCAAGCGACTGAATATACATAAGTAATCCTCCTAATAAGCCAACTCCTATAGCAATAAAACTTGCTTCATAGCCACCAAACTGAGTCTTTACAAACAAACCTCCTGCTATTATTCCTATTACTGGTAAAACAGCAGTAATTAGCAAATCAAAAAGAGAATTAGATGTATGTGAACCAGTACTCATAACTGCAAAAAAAGCAATCCCTGCAGTTAGTAAAAGAATCCATATCTGTGAAGGCTCAAACCCTATATATGCCACTTGCCCGACGATGAACAATCCAGCAGCAAAAATAGCCTTCTGCAGAGGAGTTAGCACGTTATAATTCGAACTTAACTTTTGCTTAACAGCTACCACTAATCTCCCGCTAATATTGGTGTTTCAAAACCATATAATTCTGCAGCATTAGCCCACCATAATCGTTCTATCGCATCTGCATCTAGTTTTAAAGTATCAAAGATTACATTGAACCGATCGATATGTTCTTTTATGTCATCCATTCCACAATCACTACCAAACACAAGTTTTTCGATACCTATTTCAGTGCCTATAAGTTTTTGCTCCACAGCATGCCTTTCAATAGTCTCTCCCCCACTCATATCCATAAGAACATTTGGACGCCACCGCGCGACTGAAGCTGCATATTCATAATTGCCTTGGTTTCCTAGATGTGCTCCAATAATTTTTAAACTAGGGAAACGTTGAGCAATAGTGTCCAGGTGTAATGGATTCATTCTTGTTGCTGAGACATCTCTCATTGGCATTCGATCTCGCATTGCCAACATTCTTTTATACATCTCAGCCGCTTTCACATCCTTGCGCGGATGAGTAATCGAGTAATCTATCCCTCCACCTATAACACCCATGTGAAACAGAATTGGCATATTTAACCGCTCTGCTTCGCCATAGGCAGGCATATAATCTGGTTCATCGTAAGGTCGAGCAACACCAATCAATTTACAACCCCGGTAGCCCATCTCGTATAAGTCAGCCACTTCCGCTGCCCCAATTACTTCGGGATCAATAACAGCTACTGGAACAAAAATTTCTTTATACTGCTCTAATATTTCAATGCCTCGTTCGTAGCCTGGACCAAACCGACCTCCAGTTAAAACACATCCCTTTGTAATACCGGCTTTTTGGGCAACTTCTGCAAGCCGATCAACTAGGGGGGCTGGATCTTCTTCTGGTTTTTCCCAATTACGAGGAAAATGGATATGTACATCAAATATTTTCATAGTAGCAACGAGTTTATCACTTACAGCGTTTTGCTAAACAAGTAACTCCAATGCACGCTCCAATAACCTATGAATTGATGGCTGTCTCCCGCCCATGTCTCTTTGTGCTACTTTGCAGTACGTCATTCTATTCCGGACAAATCCCGGACAAATTTTGGACAAACTCTCGTAGACAAGGAATATACATTACATAACGTGTTAAGTGGGATCTCAATGGTGGCCTGGTTTCAGCGCTTCTTAGAGGCATTTAGGTTATAAAAGCAGAGGCTGCTGTTGCTACCACAATTAGCAGCCAACTTAATACAAATTTCGAATATTAAAATATAAAAAGGCTAAGACGAATGATTTTCCTATTACAAGAAGAGATCGATGATTATGAACAGTTTTCCAAATGGTTCAATGAAGAGGCTATACCGAAACTAGAAGCAGCCGGGGGGAAATGTCTAGTCCAAGGTGTTGATGTAGATAATGAGAACATGCTGCATCTTGTAATGGAGGCTCCATCTGCAGAAACCGTCGGAGCACTTATGCACGATGAAGCATTTACCGCTGCACGGGTAGGAGCAGGGGTCCACGTAGATACTACAAAGGTAACCTTTCTCAAAGCATAGCTTGGGCTACAAAAAAAGTTGGGATCCCTCGGGGTTACGCCTAAACATAATAACTGCGGAGCGGTGTCCGAGTGGTTGATGGTGCCGTTCTAGAAAAGCGGTGTACAGCAATGTACCGAGAGTTCGAATCTCTCCTGCTCCGCAGTTATTATGTTTTTGAGTTTAAAGACTCTCTCAAACCTTAATTGCAGCGTCTAATGAAGGCACTGCATACGGTAACACCTACCAAAGCCCGTAACTTCTACAGTGCCGCTTTGATTCCTCTCCTAAGCAATAGCACCGTACTGCTAGCACTACCAAAAAGCATTACAAGAGTTTCTAGGAAGGTTCTCTGGACGAACTCGCAAATACAATTGAAACTTTCGTAACAAACTTAAACCAGTAGTAAGATCAGCGAATGCTGGTTACACGAATCAATCCAGAGTGGTCTTGGCCACGTGCGCAAAACGTTGTTGTCAATGTTGTTGTTAACGAAGATGTTACGGACGTTACGCCCCCAGCCTCCATCAGCTGTACGGCGACCGCAAAAGCCACTACACCCCATGAAAGGTCAGCGCTACACCGATCACTGATGCGTTCGTACGACCAGTACGCCCAGTACAAAGATGCTAAAGAAGCGGAGCGGATGATTGAAGCGGAGCGGATGATTACGGAATGGTATCAAGATCATGGACCACTGAGAGACGATGCAACTGTTGGAAACTTCATAAGAGAATCTTCAATTGTCTGGTGGGTAGTCAACGTGTTGGATCGCTTAGGTGGGATCGGCGCATATAGCAATGAAGAAGCAATACAACCAGGTGACATACCAATACTTGTAGGAGATCGATTGTTTGTTGAGGTCTCCGAACATCCGGATGAATCGCTTGCAAAAGAATTGAAGGACGCACCGTATAGCAGAATACTGGCTCAGGTTATTCGCCATATCAACCAAGGCCTTCATGACAACGCAACACTCACCAACGAAGATCCTTGGGACATTCCCAGAAACCATTTTGGGAAAAAGGATCCTTCAAAGTTAGAAAAAAATGATCGTGCTGGCCATAAAATTTCGACAGTAGCGCAACCGCGCAATTTGATCGGCTATTTATGGTTACGGATTCAGAACCAATTTGAAAAAACACCGGATATCAACTACTACCCTTGCAGTAACTTTGAAAACTGCGATCAAGAGCTGCCAATAATGAGTGACGTGTCCAGGCGCAAGTGGTGTAGCGACGCTTGTCGTATGCGCTAAATATGCAGGCAATATAAGCAACTAAACACAATCACTCATATCACCCACTAGTTAAAATTATCATTTAGTCACGTTGTGAAAAATCTTTGTTATCATTAGTCAGAGTTTTCGTCCTCAGCTTTCCCCTACATTCGTGTGGTTTTTGCTGGGGACGTTTTTAAATTAGTCGACCAATTAAGGGGTACTCATTACATAATAAAGAGGTGCTTGAAAGCCATTCCAGACAAAAACAGCAACTTTTTGAGATTTAGGCAACAATAGAGCCGAATGTAGACAACAAGATATAATCTACAGCAACGAAGGAGCACTTTATGTTATTAGAAGGAAAGATTGCAGTAGTGACAGGATCTGCAGTAGGAATTGGGCGTGGCATAGCTATAGCTTTTGCCGAAGAAGGAGCTGATGTTGCCTGTATAGACATCGATTCCCATAACAATGCTGAAACAGTTGAAAAAATAGAAGCCCTTGGGCGTAAAGCTATTTCGATTGACTGCGATGTCTCAGATAAAGCACAAGTTCGAAATGCGATTAATGAAACTACCTCAAATTTCGGAAGAATTGATATTTTAGTAAACAATGCAGCAATTTACATTGATACTTCTTTAACCTTAGGAAATTACATGGGTCAAGCAGAGGCTTATGAACGATCAATTACGATTTGTGCACTAGGTTCGTATTACTGCGCACTAGCAGCAACTCCTGCGATAACGAAAGCAGGAGGAGGAAATATCATTAACATCATTACTGAGCACATTAAGCCTAATCATTTAATGACCGGGATGGGTGCCTCTGGATATGATTCTGCTAAGTGGGTTCAGTGGAGGCAAACTGAGTCCTGGGCAGTTGAGCTTAAAGATTCGGGCATTCGTGTAAACGCACTTTGTCCCGGAGCTACTGTTTCACCTATGCTTGAACGACATGCCGCAATAGTTTTGGACAAAGCAATGCAACCTGCTGATGTCGCACTAGCTGCAGTAAATATATTGCGACACGGCCCTGATGGACCGACTGGGCAATCCTATTTAATTGGTCCATCAGGATCACAAACAGGTGCTGCAGATGCTGCTGCACTGGCACCAGATTCCTAAAAAGTTCCTCTAATGCAAATAAAATCTATCGAATACTAGATGCCTATTTTTGCTATAGGAAATAAGATCCCTAGGATCCACCCCAGTGCATTTATTGCACCTACGGCAGATATAGTTGGGGATGTTCGTATAGATATGGGAGCATCCGTTTGGTATGGCGCTGTTATACGTGGGGATACTAGCTATGTAGAAATCGGTAAAAATGCAAATATCCAAGATGGTGTAATTGTGCATGGTCGCGCCACTCTACCTGCAATCATTGAAGCTGAAGCAACACTTGCACATAATTGTGTTGTACATGGTGCGACAATTCGGAAGCAATCACTTATTGCAAATAGCGCTGTCATCTTGGATGGCGCAGAAATCGGTGCTCGATCACTAATTGCTGCTGGATCGGTTGTGCTGGCAAATACCAAAATTCCAGAAGGTGTCCTTGTTGCTGGATCTCCAGCCATTATAAAACGAAAAATAGCTGGTTCTCCTTCAGAAGAATGGGTCACAGGAAACCCTAAACGCTATAAACAATTAGCTAACGAACACCTTCACAATCTACGTGAGATTAGCTGGAAAGAAGCGACCGAGGGAAATATCCACTAATCATCAACTTAACAATTCTCCAGTGCTTCATCCCAAGAGGCTTGATTTGTTATAAGTTGTCTGAAATCTCCTAATATCTGTTGCTGATCAAAAGATAAGGCAGCAACGAGACGATTGTTTTTCCTATAAAGCGCAATAAACTTAAGGGACTCCAAATCACCATGGACAATTTTCACTTCATCATATGAAGACGCGTAACCTATGTATTGGATACTTGTTTCATACTGATCTGACCAAACGTATGGCAGGGGAGCGAAGGCTTCATTTTCATCATCCCCACTAGCAATATTCCTTGCTACGTAACGAGCCTGGTCAATGGCATTAGTCCAATGCTCAATTCTCATAGTTTCACCGAAAAGCGGATTGAACCACCTTGCAACATCACCAACTGCATAGATATCATCCCCTGCAGAACAAGTTTCATCGCAAAGTAAACCATTTTCGATATTTAGTCCTGAACCACTAAGCCATCGTGTTTCAGGAACAACCCCCACACCAACAATCACTACATCAGCCGAAATAATTTCTCCTGTTTTCAACCTTACCCCCTCCACCTTGCTATCTCCTTCTAAAGCCTCTACTGGAGAATCACAGTAGAGAGTAACGCCATTCTTCTCATGCAATTTTGCACAGGCAGCTCCAACTTCTTCCCCAACAGATGAGGAAAGTGGTTGAGGTAAAGCCTCAACAATAGTGGTATCAAGACCATACTTCCGCGCAGCAGAAGCAACTTCAGCACCGATGAAACCTGCGCCTACAACGACCACTTTTGGAGATTTTTCAAACTCTTCTTTGATAGCTATTGAATCATTTAAGGTGCGCAAAGTATGTACACCCTTTAGATGTGTGGAATCCGGTAATACACGAGGAGAAGCTCCGGTTGCAACAACCAACGCATCATATAAAACGTTAGAACCATCACTAAGCGAAACACTACGGCTATCTCGATCTAACCTTGTTGCTCTTACGCCCAAACGTAAATCAAGCTGAAGTTTTTCCAGCATGGCATCATCTACCAAAGCCACACGTTCAGGTGGCCACTCTCCTGTCAAAACTTGTTTAGACAATGGAGGTCGATCATATGGCAGGTATTCTTCGCCGCTAATGAATATGATCTCTCCATCAAACTTGGCTCGCCTAAGTGCACGCGCTGTATTAATCCCACCAAGAGACCCACCAACAATCACAACATTTCTCGGATAATTCTCGTCCATAATCATGAAATACTTAAACTCCGCTTGGCAATGCTACAATTAGTAAACATTAACAGCCTAGAGCTTTTAGCCAGTCTGTCAATTAGCTAAACAAGAAGGTTCACATGAATGCTATTGAAATTAAAAAAAAGTTACAGGCGGGTGGGACAGTTTATGGAACAATGCTCACTGTCAGCCGTAGTCCTCGTTGGGCAAATATCTTCGCCCAAACCGGACTAGATTATATAATTATAGATACAGAACATACCCCTCGTAGCCGTAGTGAAATCGCAGATCTTTTGGCAGCATTTGAAAACACTGATATGGCCCCAATTGTAAGAATCCCAATTCCCTCATCACATTACGTAACTATGGCATTGGATGCGGGTGCACAAGGTATTCTTGCTCCATATTGCGAAACCGTAGATGAAGTAAAAGAAACCATTGGAGCTGCTAAGTGGAGACCATTAAAAGGCAAATTGGTAAAAGAAATAGTTGAACAAAATAATTATCCAAGTAATGCCTCGAAACGATACCTTGAGCAACGCAGTGAAAAAACTATATGCATAATAGGTATAGAAAGTGTTCCTGCAATTGAAAATTTGGATGACATACTGCAACTAGATGGAATAGATGCGATTTTTGTGGGACCTAACGATCTTAGTATTTCCCTCGGAATCCCTAACGAATATGAAAACCCAATTTATGAAGAAGCGTTAAGGAAAATTATTGCTATATGCGAAAAGCACAATACTCCTGTAATGATCCATCATCAAAACGTCGAACTCAGTAAACGATGGTTGCTAGAAGGTGCAAAATTTGTACTCCATAGCACTGATGCTCGGTCAATACATAATGCAATCCAAGATGACTTTTCAAAAATTAGAGAGCATTCCCAAAGTAAAATTGAATCCGATGAAGTGATCTAGAACGATGTCTAAGGTGTATAGTCTTAGAAATAATCTTTTTATTGGGAGCTAACCAATGCCTGAATATCAAACCGTCCTATATAATCACGTTTCACCTGAAGTTGTACGTGTTGCTATGAATCGTCCGGAGGCACGTAATGCACAAGACTT
>Ga0115002_10000040_pt1 | contig 153384 bp, 109 predicted proteins | sample ArcticOcean_MG_C_8_FD_89576 | JGI IMG/M metagenome (GOLD analysis project Ga0115002, IMG submission 89576) | Marine microbial communities from western Arctic Ocean - ArcticOcean_MG_CB11_86 | ecosystem: Environmental > Aquatic > Marine > Oceanic | place: Arctic Ocean: Canada Basin | collected... | reverse complement strand
TCAGCGGGTTCTTCAGCGGGTTCTTCAGCGGGTTCTTCAGCGGGTTCTTCCTGGCAGCCGTTATCGTCAGCTTCGGCCGGCTTATCGCTGGCAGGTTTATCACCCTCATCTGCCGGCGCATCGCCTTCATCTGCTGGTTTGTCACCATCTGCGGGTGGTTCGTCAGCGGGTTCCTCGGCGGGAGCGTCCTCAGCGGGTGGTGGAGGGTCCAGGCTTGGAGGTACCAGCATGGATTCATCCAGTCGAGCGGTGACGACCATGTATCGCTGGATATCATCGGCATCGGCGGAGATATCACCGACGATTTCGCCAAAACGCAGCACGTACTGCACGCCATTCTGTAATGAGATGTGCATTTCGCCGTTGGCGGAAAGCAACTCAAAATTCTCACCTTCACTGCGTGCGACCGGGAAGAAACCGAGTTGTTGCAGTGAGCGAATTCCATCTGGATTGGTAGCCAGGTCCGCTTCCACAGCCAGGTCGGCGCCGAGACCCTCGGGCTTCCGTTCCACGCTGTCGATTTTCAAATCATCCAGGGCAAACTTGAGGTCGTTCAGCGACTGGGCATTCAACTCCTCGTCTTCCAGCAGTCCTAACTCGGTCGGTGTCTGCTCATCACCCTTGTATTCAATCATGCTGTCCAGCACCCAGTTGCTCTCATCAGCATCCCAGCGCAGATGGATATCCGATTTTTGCTGCAGTCGCAATCCCTGCTGTCCCGGGATAATGGCATAGTCCTTGAGCAGAACTTTGCGAATATCAAACGAGGCCAGGTCGAGTAGATCGGTATCGATCCAGTCGGTAAAGTCGGTCTTGAGCTTGGTCGTATCAAGGCGGACAACGTAGATCACGTTGTTACCAGGCAGGCGGGTATAACGCAGTCCTTCCTGGCCCGGCACTTCATCGCCGATAATCAGCCCGGCCAGTTCGCTATTGGAATCGTCCCAGACTCGAACCAGTGTGCCGACACCCTCAGTCGCGGTGCTGAGTTCATCGATATCGGGTTCAATCACACGGCATTCCTGGTGATCACTGACTGCCTCACTATGCACGCCGACCACTTTCAGGCCAATCATGCTGGTCAGGACATCGGCCAGCTGTTGCTGGTTATCTGCCGGGTATTCGCTGGGTGGAATAATCCACTGACCGGAACTCTGTCGCTTGACTTCAAAGGGCCGCAGCTTGCCGAGCTTCTCGTTGTAAGTGACGATTTCCAATCGGCCTGCCGCAGCGGCGTCCGTGAACTCTTCGAACAACGCAGCGCCTTCCATATCATCCAACCGCACATCGAGGTCCGATGGTTTGGTGATAAAAGCGGCGGCGACAATCACGACTGCAAGTCCGGCAAAAATCCCAGTGCGGGTGTTTTCGTTCATTGGGAACAATTCCTCGTCAACCAGTGGTTGTGAATGGGTCTGTAGCTTATCGCAAGCGGGTAATTGCGACACCTTCGCGTTCCCTGACTCGGCGCACAAAGAAGACAAACATGCCAATCAGGAGCGGCAAGATGGGTGGAAGAATGACCGCGGTCAACTTGTATTGCTTGTGGATCGAATCGATCTTCTCTTGCGAATCGGTCTGGATGCGACCGAGTTGTCGTTCGGTATCGGCATCGATCCGCTCCTGCTCAATTGTCAGGCCGCGAGATCGTTCGACCTGGCGAGTTCGCTGCCGTAGTTGCTTGAGCTGGATTTCGATTGCCAGAGCGCGAATCGCGGCCACATCGACATCTTCAGAATTGCTGGGATCACGAAGTGTATTCAGCTGATCTTCCAGGATGGTAATCTCCTCGGTCGTCAGCTGGTCTTCTTCTTCGGTTTCCCTGGTGTAGTTGCTGATAGCCTCGTCCTGCGCTTCACGCAGCTTGCGAGACTCCTCGTACTCCCGCTTCCGCTCATTCTCGGTCTGGGCAGCAACCGCCACCAGCGTGCTGTGTCGCGGCCGCCGCTTGCGGATTTCGATGAAGCGATCCTCGCTGGCCAGTTCATCGATGATATTCAGCAGGAAGGTAACATTCTCGAATTGCCAGGTAATATCCTGGAATTCATCGGGTCGTGCTCGAATGCCAAAGATGGGCGTACTCATGAGGTCGATATCGGCCACATAAATGACCTTGATTGATCGAGTCTCGTCGGCCGTCTCCTCGTCTCCCTGCTCGTCCTTGTCGTCCTCATCCTTGGCCTCGGCGACACGGCTTTCAATCAGGGCTGCCAGCGTCTGGGCAGCGTTTTCGATTTCACCCTGGGCAAGCACCATCGCCTGTTCGCTGCCGGTTCGACGTGCCAGCTGGTAATTGCTGGAACGCATCACGCCGGAATCCTTGGTTGTCTCGACCAGCGGCGTGAAGGTCAGCCGCCCGGTCGTCTTGTGTCGGATGGTTCCTGGCACGGGGAAGAAGATCTCCTTCAGGCCGGAGCTGATAACGTGCTTGTCATTGAGGCTGGAGGAGGGTGCGAAAACCCAGGCTTTGGGAATTCCCTGCAGCTCAAGAATGGGATAGGGATTGTCGTTCTGCCAGGCGACGACTGGCTGGGGGCCGTCCAATCCACCCATGCCTGGCATCATTGCCATGCGGGGATCTTCCCGTTCGTTGGGGTCTTTTGCCTGGTGCGGTATTTCCAGCTCGAGCAGATTCCAGAGCTGATCGATGTCGCATTTCGGCGCAGGGGCTGGTCCTCCCATCCCTCCCATCCCGGGCATACCACCAGGCGACGGTTTGGGTTGGCGAGTTCCCGGCACCCATCCCATGAACTCGGGGACGGGATCCTCGAAAATGGCCGTTGGCACGCCAGCCTCGATAGCCCGCATTAGCACGGGCAGCTGTTCGGGGCTGAGTGAGGAGGGCTGAACTGCCAGCAGCATCGAGTACTGCGCGGGGTCAATTTCCTCAGCCAGTGTGACGGTCTCAATGTCGTACTGTTTTTCCAGTTCGGTAAACAATGCCTGGCGGGGAATGTTCTGCGGTTGCTGGCCGGTCATGATAAAGCCACCCTCGATGCGGGCATCGGTGCTGATCACGCCAATCGTCTTGCGCTGGTTTTCGGCCACCGTAGAGATTGACCGAGCCAGCTCATATTCCACCGGGATGCCATAGTCGAAGAAGGGGACCACGACTTGCTGCAGACCGCACTGGAAGGCGGCGCCAAGAATCACATCCTGGTCGGTCATCTTTTCGTTTTCGCGCACGCGGACCATCTGGGGACGGATACCGTAGCGCTGTTCAGCGACCTCAACCTCCTTGGAGAAGGGTTGCAGCTGGTCAAAAATCTGTAATCGAATTTTACTGGAGCTGGCTGCAAACTCACGCAGCATGGAGATCAGCTCCAATCGCGTTCGCACGTATGCCTTGGGAACCTGCTCGCCGATGTAAGCCCGAATGACGATGTCGTCTTCGGTTTTCAGGCCACGCACCAGGTCCAGTGATCGACTGGAGAGCGAGCTGATCTTGCCCATCGTCATGTCAGCTCGAATGAAATCATTGTGCTGAAAGGTGATCGAGGCGCTGGCAGCGATCACGACCATCAGGATGGCACGGGCCAGGAAGTGAATACCCATCGTGGGGCCGCGTGTGCCACTCACCCAGTGCCGGCGGCCGATCATCACCATGCTGATATACAGTCCGATCGCGATCAGCATGGCGAAGTAGCTGATCGAGGAGAGACTCACCACGCCCCGGCGGAAGTCCTCAAAGTGGGCGGCGATACCCCAGGAGGCGATGCCCTGGGCCTGGGTTGCATCCGGCACGATCACGTCGATCCGGTCAAGCAGCGCCAGCGGGGCATTGAAGGCCATCCCGAACACGAAAGCAATCGTTGGGTTGCTGGTCAGGAAAGAGGCGACCATACCGATCGCAAGCATCGCCAGGCCGATCATCCAGTAACCGAAGTAATTCGTGGCCAGCAGGCCCACATCCAGGTGGACCGCTCCCTCGGCGTCGGTTGCCAGCGATGCCAGCATCCAGAAGTTGGATATCTCGGAGAACAGCAGCGAGACGGTGAAGACCAGCGCCGCCGCCACGTACTTGCCGAGCACAATGTCCAGGTCCTGGGTCGGCAATGTCAGTAGCAGTTCGTCCGTACCGTTGCGGCGCTCGTCGGACCAGATTCCCATCGTGATAGCGGGAACAAAGACCAGCATGATGAGCGGCAGGTAGTTGTTCAACTGGTTCAGGTTGGCCAGGTTGGCGTTGAAGAAACCGTGCGGCCAGAAGGTTGCCAGTGATGTCAGCAGCACGAACACGCAGAGGAACACATACCCAATCGGGTTACTGAAGTAACCGATAAAGTTACGCTTGATGATCGAAAATGTGGATCGTCGCAGATAAGCCAGCGGTAGCACGCTGGCCAGCAGCAGGATGATGATTGGCAGGTTGCGAAAAACCAGCTGCAGGATAGCTGTGAAGATATTGCTCGAGGTGTCCATTTTCTTTTCTGCCTGTGACCTGGGAGGTAAAAGTTGTGCTGGGAGAGAAAGTTGTTATGGGACTGTCGACTCAGGATGTCGTGTTCAGCGCTGTCAGTCGTCGGAAGGCGTCATCCAGCGATTCGTCACTTTCCGAGATCGCATCAATTGGGCCATCATAAACCAGTTGCCCCTCGTTGATCATGATCACGCGACTGGCCACTGCGGTGACTTCCTGCAAAATATGGGTCGACAGCAGGATCGTGCGGTCCTTCCCGAGTCGCTGCATTGTTTCCCGCACCTCCTGGATCTGGTTAGGGTCCAGGCCCGAGGTCGGTTCATCCATGATCAGGACTTCAGGTTCGTGCAGCAGCGCCTGGGCCATGCCGCAGCGCTGGCGAAAGCCACGCGAGAGCTTGGCAACTGGCTTGTGTAACACGGACTGCAGGTTACAGAGGCTGACGACCGCCTCGACCCGTTCCTCAATAACCGACTTGCTCATGCCGCGTGTTTCACCGAAAAATCGGAGCAGGGAATTGGGAGTCATGTCCGGGTAGAGCGGGCCGTTTTCCGGCAGGTAACCCAGCTTCTTCGATCCTTCGAGCCGGTGAGTCGTCATGTCGTGGCCGGCAATCCTGGCTGTCCCTTCGGAGGGCGAGATATAGCCGGTCAGCATCTTCATGGTGGTACTCTTGCCAGCCCCATTGGGACCCAGGAAAGCAACCACTTCTCCCTTGTGGATCTTGAAGGACACATCCTGGCAGGCTACGAACTTTCCGTAGAACTTGCTCAGCCCAGCTGACTCGATCATCGCCGTCTCTTGTTCGTCGACAGTGCTCTGTTCAGCCATCTCTGTGTTCTCGCTTGCCATTGTCTATCCTGTTCTCGTGCTGAACTGTCTGTGGGGTTTCAGTGGAAGGATGTACGCTCTCTGAACGGCGGCAGTCACTGGTTCGGCTGTTGCCAGCACGGGTCTGTGGGACGTCTGCGTGCCGTTGTCGGCTGGCTTGATACATGGCGTGGTTCAGACCAGGTCTGACATCCTTGTGTTACGCCATGAGCAGGAGATCCGTTCGTTCGTGCCAGTCGGTCTACCTTACTGTAAGTCCTGAAAAATGATCCGGCAAGTTGACCGAAGGGCAGAGCTCGCCAGCCCTCCCCGGGGAGTGAAGGTTATGACGATGATGCCACGTGCGTCGTGGCGCTGGGGTCGGGGCCGGGAACCTTGCGGATAACATGACATTGCCAGTTGTCATCGTCCGGCTGCGGGCAGTCGGTACGAAAATGGACGCCTCGCGACTCGGATCGCTGCAGGGCTGAATCGGCTATCAGGCGTGCCACGATCAACATGTTCTGCAATTCCCAGCCATTGGGTTGATCAAACTGGTAGGGCAGCACGTACTGCTGCCAGAGGTCAATCGAGTTGATCGCCTGCTGCAACTGGGTTGCATTGCGGCGAACACCCACTTTTCGCCACATCAGGCTGCGAAGTGAATTGCGGATATCGTTCTGATCCAGTGCCTCCGCCGCTGGATTTACGACTGGCCCTTCCAGCGGGTAGACCTGCCTCGCTTCGTCGGACGCCGCTGCCGCTGCCGCAGCGCCACCGCCAGCACGATCACCGAATACAAGTCCCTCCAGCAGGCTGTTGGAGGCCAGTCGATTGGCACCGTGAAGACCTGATGAGGTGACCTCGCCGGCCGCCCACAAGCCGGGCAGCGAGGTTCGTCCCTCGGCGTCCACCGTGACCCCGCCAATCATGTAATGGGCTCCCGGCCGGACCGGAATGCGGTCCCGAGTGAGGTCCATGCCAAACTCGTCACAGGTCGCCGTCATACCGGGAAAGCGTTGCTTGACAAAGTCCGCATCAAGGTGACTCATGTCGAGGTAGACACAGGAATGTCCAGTATCTTCCATGCACTGGACGATCCCCCGTGAGACGATATCGCGCGGAGCCAGTTCGGCCTGGTCGTCAATCGCCGGCATGAATCGTCTGCCATGGCAATCGACCAGGTGCGCCCCCTCGCCCCGTACCGCTTCGGTAATCAAGCTGCGGCTGCTACCGGCGATATATAACACGGTGGGATGAAACTGCATGAATTCCATGTCCCGCAACTCGGCCCCCGCTCGGAAAGCCATGGCGTGACCATCGGCTGTGGCGACCGCTGGATTTGTTGAATCGCGGTAAATCTGGCCGGCACCACCGGTACAGAGGATGGTCTCGCGAGCCCACACGATCGTCCGCCGGGAACCTTCGGAAATCAGTGCTCCCCGACACTTTCCTTCGCTGGTCAGCAGGTCCAGCGTGAAAGTGTTCTCCATGATCTCCACGTTGGGCAGCTGGCGCGTCCATTCAATCACAGCTCGCATCACCTCGCGTCCCGTGGCATCACCGTGAGCATGAACCACGCGGTGTCGAGAATGGCCTCCTTCACGACCGAGTCGCAGGCTGCCCGCCTGTTTGTCGAATTTGGTACCCCACTCGATCAACTGGATGATCTTCTGCGGACCCTCGCGAACAACACTCTCCACAATCTCCTCGTCACAGAGGTTACCACCCGCCATTACCGTGTCACGGATGTGGTCCTCGTATCGATCGTCCGGATCCAGTACACCGGCGATACCGCCCTGGGCATAGCTGCTGTTGGACTGCTGCAGGGCATCTTTAGTGACGACCATGACCAGCTGGTCTGGCGGGACCTGGTTGGCAGCTTTCAGGCCAGCCAGCCCACCACCGATGATCAGCACATCGGTGAAGCGATGGTTGTATCGGCGCGGGTCCAGGGGGACCAGGTAACGAGGAATCGGGATCGTCATACGAGCTGAGTATTTGAGGGCTGAGAATAGAAAGGCGGCTGGAACTATTCGTCCGACAGGGCCGTCCCTTTCTTGAACGCGTTGAATTTGTCGAGCAAACCGGCGGGCGGCTGGCTACGCGTCCCTGCGTTTGACACTCCCTCGATCAACCGCTCCGGCCGACGGTACTGACGCGCCGAACGACCACTGCGGGGATTCAGGCCAAGACTCCGTAATGCCTCTTCCAGATCGCGTTGGCCTTCCGCGCTGGTCTCGGCATTTCTCTTCAGCCGCTCGTAGCGACTGACCATTTCACGCAACTGTTCGGCGCTCAGACCACTCTCTTTCAAGAGCTCAGGATCGGGATCGTGCTGCTGGTCCTTGAGGTATTCGAGAACCAGGTTGGTTGCCTTCTCGGCATAATCCAGCCGTGCTTCGTCCGACTCCGGAATATTATCAGGCAGGCCCACCACGTCGTTGGAGACCTCTTCCGATTCCTGCTGACCAGTTGCATGAGCATCCGGTTGTCGGTTACCCGATTCCCCCATCCCGCTGGGATTGTCATTGGATTGGCCAGGCGCACTGCTGCCGGCTGCACCGGAACTGGCGGTGCCGGCGTTGTTGGCAACCGATGAGCTGTTCGACTTGACCTCCTGAGCATCGGGCTGACCCTTGTCGCCCTCCTCGCCGGGCGTGCTGGCTGATTCCTGGTCGCCATCGGCGCCCTCGCCCTGTCGCTGGTCGTCGGGATTTCCCTGGCCAGGCTTATCGGTTGGTTTCGGAGCGTCGTTGCCCTCCTCGCCAGGCTTGCTGTCGCCCCCCTCGTCGGGCTGGTCACCAGCGGCCGGTTTGTCGGCGTCGTTTCCATCGCCATCCTCGCCGGCTGCAGGCTTGTCACCGTCCGCTGGCGTGCCCGTTGGATTTTCACCGGGCTTCTTGGCAGTACTGCTGTTGTCGCCGGGCTTTTCGCCCTCGGCAGGTCGCTGGTTGCCGTCCCCGTCCTGCCCGGCGCCTGGCTTGCGCTGTCTGTCTGTTGGTTTGTCGTCGGGATCTGCGTTGCCAGCCGGTTTCTTGTCGCCGTCAGCTGACTCGCCACTTGGTTTGCCCCCCTCACCACCTGCTGCACTTGCCGGCTTGTCGTTGTTACCGCTGGGGTCATTGCCCTCGGAGCCCTGGCTACCAGCTTGTTCACCAACCTGGTTTCCGGGGTCTCCATCAGCAGAGTCCTGTTGATCGCCACCGCCATCCAGCTGCTGCTGCTTTTCTTTCTTGATCCGGTCCAGTACTCGCTGGATCACGTCGCCGTCGTGGGGATCGCCAGCGTCCGAGTCCTGCTCGTCCGCCGCGTTGCCGTCAGCCGGCTTATCCTGCTGACCACCGTCGGCCGGCTGGTTTGGATCATTCTCGTCGCCACCCGCCGCGGGCTTGTTGTCGCCGCCCTGTTCAGAATTGTCACCCGCCTGGGGCTGGTCGCCAGGCTGAGGGTCATCACCAGCTTGCGGCTGGTCACCAGGCTTGGGGTTATCACCAGCTTGCGGCTGGTCACCAGGCTTGGGATCGTTGCCATCGCCGGGTTGATCGCCCGTCTCGGGCTTGTCACCGTCGGTTGGTGTGCCTCCGTCTCCAGCATCCCCCTGGTCACCACTTTCTGGCTCACCAGCGCCATCTCCCTGGTCACCACTCTCTGGTTCGCCAACGCTATCTCCCTGGTCACCGTCGCTGGGCTTGTCACCATCTTCTGGCTTGTCAGGGTCAACTGGGTCGTTCATCTCTGTTGGTCGTCGGCCGCTGTTGTTGGAGTCAGCAGCTGTCACTTCGATCGTCACCGAGTGTGTGCTTGATCGATTCGGCTCAGGCTTGTCAAAGGGATCGTGGCGGTTGTCCTCGGCGACCAACTGGAAGGTATAGGTGTCGCCGACTTTCAAACCAAGTCGGGCTGGGACAAGCGAGAATCGCTTGAGGAACTGGCCGTCGAGGCCTTTGCTATCGCTCAGTAACGTGATGTTTGGCAGGTTCGACGTGTTTTCGACAGCCACTCGACTGAGCCCATAGTCCGGGTCGATGGCGCGAACTTCAACAGCAAGGCTGCCATTGATGGGGACTTCGACCGATGGCCGCTGCGGCTCAAGTAACTCAATTTCAGGCGCGAAGTCAGGAGTCACCGTGATCCGATGGCGGATTGGCGAGGAGCTTCGCTGCTTTTCTGAATTCGTGAATTCCAGCTCATAGCCCTGAAATTCAGCAGTTCGGTGATCGGCCAGCAGTTTCAGCAGCAGTTCATTGGCAGCCAGTTGATTGTCGTCGTTGTCCACACCCATGGCGCGAGGGAGTGGGCGTGACGCCTCGCTAGTAAACAGCTTCAGGTTCGCCGACAGGATCGGCCCGTTGGCCCTGCCGACGATGCTTACGCGTGTTCCTTCCACAGCACGGATGTCCGCCTTGTCCTTTACCGTGCGACGCTTGAGCCCGGTATAGCGCGGATAGGTGTAGGTGATTTCCTTGATCACGATCGTGGGCGTTGGCAGCACACTCAGCTTGAAGGTTGCGGAGACTGCATCGCCAGCTTCGAGTCGATAGTAGATGTCCTGCTGAAGACCCTCGTCCCCCGGTGGAAAATTCAGCTCAAACCAGGTCGACGTATCGGTCGTCAGCATCGCTACCCGTTGCTCCGGACCGGTCGTCGTACCGCTCTGGAAGACGACTTCAACCAGCTCTGTTTCACGTACACCGCTGACCTGGGTCTTGATGTTGACCGACTGGGAAAAGTAGATCTCGTCACTGCCGGGCGTGATCTCGAGGAATTCAACCCTGGCTGGACGAGCGATCTCACCCCAGGGAGCGAGTACTCGATGCAGTGTCTGCAAGGGGCTCTTGGGAGAGAGAATTGTGTAGATGGCAACACAGGCGAAGACGATGACCAGCAGGTATCCGCTGCGCAACGCCTGGCCGTGATCAATCACCTGTTGATCATCACACTCACTCAAGCGTGTGGCTGTACTCCTGCCGAGCGCTCCCAGTACCGAGAGATGCACCTGTTCAGGATGCTTGCGCAGCAAGACGTAGTTAATCAGGCCGTTCTTGAGCGAGGGGACCGAGCGTTCGATCTGCTCAGCGGCATAAAGCGGGTTGATCCGCCAGATCAAAAGCGGCAGGACCCGGAACAACAGGCCGTGGGCGGTGATCAGGCCCAGCAGCACCAGTGAACCCAGTCGTGCCCAGCCCGGCAAGGCAATCAGCCAGTGATCGACCAGGGCCAGCAGCAGGACCACTACCAGCACACGAGTGGCGACGCCCATCAGCGACGAGGCCAGGTCGATCGTGCGGACCTGGCTGAGCGTTTGCCGTAGCTCATGCTCGACCCGATCATCACACTGCTCGAGCACAGCGCGATGTTGATCAGCCACGGTTGGTTGGCGGGTGGCGGTGGACATGGTTGCCTGGTTATTGAACAAGAATCAGGTTGCTCGTCGAGCAGAATTGTATCGCCCGTAATCCCAGTTTCGTTATTATAGACGATTCTAGCGGGCCGATTGTTCCCCAGTTGAGAAACTCGCTCTCGGCGACGGCCAGTTGTCAGGCACCCCCTGAGCAAATTACAGTAGGCGATAGCAGTAGACCAGCTTAGTATTCATCGGACAGTGGGTAGCAGACGATTTATTCGCAGAGGCTCGAATTTCCAGAGGATTTGCTTGGCAACCGACTGAAATGGTGGCCAAAAGTAGTGTCTTGACAGGGGTTTAACGCTCACAGGTGGCAGATGGTAGATAGCAAAAATTCGAACACCGTTCAGCTTCATAACGACGATAACGTGCTGGTAACTCTCGGCTCGCTGTCCGCCGGCGATATTGCCAGTAGCGGTCCGGCGGGTACCGAGTTGAGTGATACAGTTCCGATGGGGCACAAGGTTGCCTGCCAGCCAATTGCAACTGGCCAGTTGGTGCTGAAGTACGGTCAGCCAATTGGGACAGCAAGCGAGGACATTGCCGTGGGCCAGTGGGTGCACACCCACAACCTGGTCACCACCGCTCGCTCGGAAAGTTATCAGAAAGCGACCGACATTCCTCCGCCGCCAGCCCCGATCACAGACAGGACGTTCTTGGGCTATCGTCGTGAGGATGGCAAGGCCGGGACACGGAACTATATCGCGGTCATCTCCAACGTCAATTGTTCCGCTTCCGTGGCCAGTTACATCGCCAAGCGGTTTGATCCGCAGGCGCTCGCTGACTATCCGAATGTCGATGGCGTGGTGGCCTTTACCCACGGCTGGGGATGCGGCATGAAATATGACGGGCAGATTCACCAGATGCTCGCCCGCGTCCTCGGTGGCATCGCCAAGCACCCCAACATTGGTGGTTACCTGATCGTTGGTCTGGGATGCGAACAGAGTACCATCGGCTACCTGCTTGATAAGCACCAGCTGGTCCAGATCCGCGGCAACGAGACAACGCCCAGCGGTCCGCCAGTGTTGTCGATGCAGGATATGGGTGGAACACTCAAGACCGTTGAAGCGGGGATTGAGAAGCTGGTAGAACTGTTGCCGCGAGCAAATGATGTCGAGCGGATTGAGATTCCGGCCAGCGAGATTTTGCTGGGGACCGAATGCGGTGGTTCCGATGGAAATTCAGGTATCACCGCCAACCCCGCTCTGGGTGTTGCCAGCGACTTGCTGGTTGCCTGCGGAGGCACGTCGATCCTCTCTGAAACGCCGGAGATTTATGGTGCCGAGCATCTGTTGACCCGCCGCTCCAGATCTGTCGAAGTGGCAGATAAGTTGCTCGACAAGCTCAAGTGGTGGGAATGGTACGCCGGCCTGTTTGGCGAAGTCATGGATAGCAATCCCACGGTTGGCAACAAGGAAGGTGGCCTGACCACGATCGTAGAAAAGTCGCTGGGTGCTGTCGCCAAGGGTGGCTCAACCGCCCTGATGGATGTCTACGACTATGCCGAGCCTGTCACCTCGGCTGGCTTTGTCGTCATGGACACACCTGGATTTGATCCACCCAGCGTGACCGGGATGGTCGCCGGCGGTGCCAATGTGGTCGTCTTCACGACGGGCCGCGGAAGCTGTTTTGGCTGCAAGCCGACGCCATCCATCAAGGTCGCCTCGAACTCGCCGATGTACGAGCGGATGGTCGATGATATGGACATCAATGCCGGCCAGGTGCTGGAAGGTAAAACGGTTCAGCAGATGGGGCACGAGATATTCGACGAGATCCTGGCGGTTGCCAGTGGCAAGCAGACCAAGAGCGAAATCCACGGCATTGGCGATGAGGAGTTCGTTCCCTGGGCCGTCGGCGCACAACTCTGACTCGCCGCAGGAGATTACTCTGTCATCAACACGATGGTCTGCAGGTAGGCTTCCAGCGCCGGCAGACCCTCGACCACATCGAGTTCGATGGCCAGTGACCAGAGCGGCAGTCCTGCCAGTTGCTCCAGCTGAATCTTGACCAGGTCCTTGCCGGTACAGACGATGGCCACGGCGCTGGGAACCGAGTTGACCCAGTCGGCCAGCTGATCAATGTCCGCTCGTTCGAAACGATGGTGATCCGGAAACTCTCGACTCGCTGCCACAATTATGCCGGCCTCGGCAATCGTGCGATCAAAGGCAGCTGGGTTGCCAATCGCCGAGACTGCCAGCACCTGCTGACCGGCCAGGCTGGACAACTCACGACGCTCGCCGCTGGCGGAGACCAGTTCCCTGGGGCGATGTTGCAATTGCAGGAGTGGCACTTCCGGCGCCTGCCGGCCGATCCGATCCAGCACCAGCTGCAACTGCTGCGGTCTAACCTGGTCAACACGAGTGACACCGATCAAGCTGGCCCGCCGCAGCGACCGGGTCGGCTCGCGCAGCAGACCCCGAGGCAGCAGGTAGCCGCCGCCGAAGGGGTCGGTCGCGTCGACCAGTACAATATCGAGGTCACGACTGAGTCTGCGGTGCTGGAAGGCGTCATCCAGCACAATCACGTTGCTGCCGCACTCGGTGATCGCGGCCCGCGCCGCACGGACTCGGTCCGGATTCTGCAGGTGGGGAACATGTGGCAGCTGGCGTTCGAGTTCCAGTGCTTCATCGTTCGCCTCCCCGTTGGTCGATCCATAGCCACGACTGACCAGTGCCACCTGTAATCCGGAATCGGACAGCCAGCGAGCGATCCAGGCGACCAGGGGTGTCTTGCCGGTGCCCCCGGTGGTGATATTGCCGATGCTGATGACCGGTACATCGACCACCGTCGACTTGAGCAGCCGCCAGTCGAAGAGGCAATTGCGGATCAGCGTGATCAGCGCGAATGGCACGCTGAAGACCCACAACAGGGCGCGCGCCAGCGACGCCAGCAGGCCGTCGTGGTGGCCGCGAATCAGTTGCAGATAACTCAGTCGGTTCATGCCAGTCAACAGTACGAACGGACGGCCGTGGTGGTTGTTGGTTGCTTGGGGGCAGCAGCTAGAGCTTCATGCGTTTGAAGAGTGGTTCCGGAATACTGCGAATGATCCGCATGATCCAGCTCCAGTACCAGGGTGAGTAAACCTGGTTCTTGCCACGACGAATGGCGCGGTCAATGTCCCTGGCAACTCGTTCGGGAGATGCTGTCAATCGCGACGGCGACTGGCCCGAGGCCTGTAACATGGGCGTGTCTACCGGACCCGGTTTGATGGTCAGGACATGCACACCGTGGGGGAGCAGGTGGTTTCGCAAGCCGTCCAGGTAGGCAGTCAGCCCGGCTTTGCTGGCGCCGTAAATATAATTGCTGCCACGGCCACGATCACCCGCCACGGAGGAAATGGCGGCCAGGTAACCCCGGCCGAGTGGTGCAAAGCGGTCAGCCAGCAGATTGAGCAGGGAGATGCTGGCTGTCAGGTTAACCTGCATCATCTCGGCAGACATCTGCCAGCTGGTAGCGGCGAGCGACTGGGGATGCAGGACCCCCTGGCAGAGGATGGCACCCTGCAGGGACTCGTGAAATGCGCCCATCGCCCGGTCCACGAAGGCGGTATGGGAATCGACTTGCATGGCATCCACCGACTCGACGAGGATCTGCTGCTGGTAGCGAATCCGCAGGTCGCTTGCCAGTGACTCGAGCTCCTCGTTATCCCGACCAGCCAGGATGAGATTGCAGCCACGCGCTGCGAGTCGCTGGGCCAGGGCCCTGGCGATGGCGGACGTGGCGCCGACAAGTAAGACGTTTTCGCTCATGGCGCCATGCTGTCCGACAGTGCTGGCAACGGAGCGGCAAGTGTAGTGGACCTGTTTGAAACCGGTCAACAGGGAAGGACGCTGGCTGCAGTTGCTGAGCAAGTCAATCTTGGTGAATTTTGACCAGCAGGCTATAAACCGACATTCGCTGACATACGACAACTTCCCCGCCACCCGAGGATCGGCTGATGCGGCGCAAACTGACCGTGCTTATCACCTGCCTGAACGAGGAGCGTAATCTGCGCCCCTGCATTGAGTCGGTCAGGCCAGTTGCTGACGAGATCCTGGTCGCCGACTCGGGCTCCACGGATGCCACGATGGACATTGCCCGGGAACTGGGCTGCCGTATCATCGAGCGAGAATACAAGTTCGCTGGCGACTTTAAGAACTGGGCCATCCCGCAGGCCAACCACCAGTGGGTGTTGATTATCGACGCCGATGAGCGATTGACAAATGAGCTGGTGGCGGAAATCCAGTTGGTGCTGGACGATCCGCAGCAGGACGGCTACTGGATCTACCGCCATAACTTCTTCATGGGACATGCCGTTCGTTTCAGCGGTTGGCAGAACGACCGGATGTTAAGGTTGTTCCAACGCGACAGCGGCCGATACGAGGGAGATACCGATCACGCCGACGTGGTCATCACGACCGGTCGAGTGGGAAAACTGAGCAACCGCATGCTGCACTACACGTACTGGAGCTATGACCAGTATTTCGGCAAGATGCGGCGCTATGAACAGTTTCAGGCTGACCGCTGGTACCAGCGTGGTAAGAAAGTCAGCACGCTCAGTATGCTGTTCAGGATACCGCTGCGGTTTATCCAGAATTACATCTTCCGGCTTGGTTTTCTCGACGGACGGGCAGGACTGCAGGTCTGTTACCTGACCGCCTTCTATTCCTTCATGAAACAGGCTCGCCTCTGGGAGCTGCAGCATGCCCACAGGCAGCCAGATCCCGAGGCAGATCACCGCGACCAGCAACAAGCCGAGGCAGCATAGATGACAGAGGCCTCACCGCTGCAGATCGGAGTGCTGTTGCCGAACTGGATTGGCGATGTGGTGATGGCAACGCCGGCACTGCGAGCGTTACGTGATCATTTTGGCACCACGGCCCGGATCACCGGGATCATGCGCCCCTACGTTGCCCGTGTACTCGATGGGACAGATTTTCTCGATCAGCAGATTTTCTACGACCGCCGCAGCCCGGATCCAGCACGAAAGTTGAAGGCTGTCTCGCGCCAGCTGAAGCAACAGGGCCTGGAGATGATGCTGCTGATGCCCAATTCCTTTTCCGCCGCCATGCTTGCCTGGCGGTCTGGCGCCCGCCAGAGAATCGGTTTTGCCCGACGACCCCGGGGCTGGCTGTTAAGCCGGCGACTGCGACTGCCGATGCATCGTGGCAAGCCGGTACCGCGTTCGGCGATTGATCATTATCTGGACGTTATACGGGCTGCCGGTGTGACGGCCGACTCGCGTCAGATGGAACTGGCCACGCTGCCTGAAGATGAAGCGGGTGCGGACCAGGCCTGGCATGCGCTGGGACTTGGCCAGGCAGGTCGGGTTGTGGTCTTTAACACCGGCAGTGCCAACGGGTCGGCGCGGAACTGGCCGCTGGAGTATTTTACTGAGTTGGCGCAGCGGCTGGTTGCGACTGACAGTGAGCTGGCAGTTCTGGTGATCTGTGGGCCAGCGGAAACTGAATCGGCTGCAGCAATCGAAGCGGCGGCCGATCATCCTCGGATACGGAGTATGGTTGGGCAGGACTTGAGCCTGGGAGTTGCCAAGGCCTGCGTGCGGCGAGCCCAATTGATGATCACGACCGATAGTGGACCGCGGCACTTTGCCCCGGCATTCAATGTGCCGGCGATCTCGCTGGCTGGGCCGATCGATCCACGCTGGAGCGAGAGCCACCATCGTCACTCGATCAGCCTGCAGCATCCGGTCGACTGCGGCCCCTGTGGCCTGACGGTCTGCCCGCTGGATTATCACGCCTGTATGCGGGACCTGTCAGTCGATCGCGTTGAACAGGCGGCCCGCGATAAACTCAATCGCTCCACGGCGACTGGCAACGAAGCAGCCTAGCGGACTGGGCTGTTGATTGCGGACCTTTGTGAGTGGTCTGGCAGCGGATGTGGCCGGCCGCCGTCGGCGGCCGGAAGCAGTGTGAGCTATCTGCCATAGTGCCTAGCCAGAGATGCTGATTGCACCGACGCTAAAGGAACCCCACTCGAGTCGACCGTAGGTCGAGAGGGTGGGGGCATGCACTCTCGCTCGAATCTACTGAGCGTGGAGAGGGTGTGGAAGCAGCGTGAGTGACGTGGCAGCAGAATTCTGACCTTGTCACAAAGCGTGGCAGCGGCGGATGCCACGTCGCTGAAAACCTGTAACCACTAATCTCTGCAGTTCGGCGCATCTATAATTTGGGTGACAGAATCGTAACGCACCAATTGCAGAACTGCTGACCGCCATGGCGACTGACAGTCCAGACAGGTTCATCCGCAGCCCGGATGATGCGGCGCTGGATGACCTCTGCGCGACCTTGGCCGAGCATTCCTCTGCCCTCGACGTGGCCGACAACGACGGCGATTATCCCTGGCCGGCCCGACAACTGGCACTCTGTGGAGAATACGGCGTATTCAGCTGGTTCATTGAGGCCAGCCTGGGAGGGCAGGGCTGGAGTGACGTTGACTTGGCGCGTGGCTACCTGCGCCTGTCCGCCTCCTGCCTGGCAACCACTTTTGTGATTACCCAGCGAACCGCAGCCTGCCGCCGGATCGCAGGCAGCGTCAACAGCCAGCTGCAACAGCAGTTACTGCCAGACCTGGTGAGCGGTGCTTCCTTCTCCACGGTCGGCATTTCCCACCTGACCACCAGCCATCGCCACCTCGATAAGCCAGTCTTGCGAGCCGAGCAGATCGATAGTGATATCGTGCTGGATGGCTTCACTCCCTGGGTGACGGGAGCTGAACATGCTGACACCATCGTGGTGGGAGCCAGCCTGAATGACGGTCGCCAGTTACTGGCAGTCGTGCCGACAGGCGAGCCGGGTCTGAAAATTGATCCAGCAATCAAGCTGATGGCACTCTCCGCCAGCCATACTGGTCGCGTGCGATTTGAGCAGCTGCGGCTGAGTAACGACTGCCTGCTGGCTGGCCCAGCTGAGAATGTGATGGCCCAGGGCAGCGGCGCCATGACAGGCGGGCTGCAGACCTCCACGCTGGCTGTCGGACTGGCAGCCGGGGCTGTCCGTTTCCTGCAGCAGGAGGCAGCTGGTCGCGCCAACCTGGCAGAAGCGACGTCCTCGCTCCACCAGCAACAGCAGGAACTGGAAGCCGAGCTGCTATCCGGTGCCGCCGGGAATCCCACCTGCAGCACCGAGGAGCTGCGCAGACGAGCCAACAACCTGGTGATTCACTGTACCCAGGCAGCACTGGCAGCGGCCAAGGGTGCCGGTTACGTTCAAGGGCATCCAGTTGGCCGCTGGTGTCGTGAGGCCCTGTTCTTCCTGGTCTGGAGTTGTCCGCAGCCTGTTATGCAGGCCCACTTGTGTGAGTTGGCCGGTATCGCCGAGTAGAACTCCCGGCTAACTGTCGTGAGAGAGTGAGTACGTCGATGGAAAAACCTGACTTAACCTGGCATGACCAGCTGGTTTCCCTGCAGCAGCGACAGCAGCTGATGGGGCAGCGTGGCTGTGTGGCCTGGTTCACTGGTTTGAGTGGATCGGGCAAGAGCACGGTAGCCAACCTGGTCGACCTGCAACTGCATCAGCAGGGAATCCACTCATTCCTGCTGGATGGCGACAACATTCGGCACGGGTTGAATGCTGCTGGACCTCAGTTGCTAGATCGTGGTGAGGATTTTGCCAATCGCTTCGGCCTCGGTTTTTCGCCCCAGGACCGCGAGGAGAATATCCGCCGCGTGGGAGCTGTGGCCGAGCTGTTTGCTGCAACGGGAGTCGTCACGCTGGTGGCATGTGTCAGCCCCTATCGACGCGATCGCGATGCGGTCAGGCAGGTCATCACAGCTCGGCTGGGTGCATCAGCTTTCCACGAGGTGTTTGTCGATACGCCTCTCGATATCTGCGAATCGCGTGATCCCAAGGGCCTTTACAAGAAGGCGAGGGCGGGGCAGCTGAGTGGCATGACAGGCATTGACGCACCGTATGAGCCACCCGAGCAAGCCGAGCTGGTGCTGGATGGTGGCGGACAGGATCCGGCGGCCCTGGCTGACCAGCTGGTCCAGGCCCTCCTGCCAATCATCAGGTTGCCGGACTCGTCAGACCAGGCACGCTAGAAATCCTTGCGGGTCACGTAGATACAACAGATCGCCAGCATGATAAAGATGAACCAGGCTCCGTTCTTGACCGGGCCAGCCAGGTCCCTGACTTCATGCGTCTGGCTCAGATCTGCAACACGGGGCGGTCCAAAGGGCCTGGCGTCCTCGTCTGTCATCAGGTAATCGATGACCCCCTGCAGCTCTCCGGGTTTGGGAAAGAGGTGGTAAAAGGGCAACAGGAAAAACTGGTGTACCTGCTGCAGTGTGCTCATCTCCGGGTCGTAAAGCGATTCCCGCTCGAGCGAGTCCAGCGAGTAACGTTGTACCCGGGCCACGCGGTCAGCGACGAGCAGGTATTGCTGGTGGAAACAAGCTGCCGAAACGCTGCTGCCGATCCAGTGTGAGACATCCTGCTGGGTGTCATAAAGCAGCAGCGTGCCTGAGTGCAACACGACGGCCAGCCAGCGAGCATCCTGCGAGACTGTGACGGTGAAGGGGGTCGACATCCCCGCTGGCTTGAACCGCTTGAGCGTGGCCAGGCTCGTACCATCGAGCAGCAGGACTTCGCCATCGTCGAGGATGCAGAAGACCGTCTCCCCGGCACAGGCCAGCAGGACATCCTTGGATTCGGTCAACTCAACTTCGGCTGAACGCTCGTAGCTGCCATCCTCATTCCGGCTGAGCAATGTCAGTTTGTCCTGATACCAGCTGACCAGATCTCCCCGCTCTGGATGGATAGCAGCCGCGTAGGGCATCGACAGGTTCATCCTCGGTTCTGGCCCCAGCAATTCAAAGGTGGAGTCTTTCCTGGTCAGCGGCAGCAGGTCGAGCAGCCGGTCACCGAGCGATGTCGAGCGGGCCAGCGCCCCACTCGCTCGAAAGACGCCCTCGGCGGCAACCACCAGCAGTCGTCCTTCCGGGTCCTGGAAGAGCCAGTGGCTGCCGAACGGCAACTCCACCCCCGCCTGCGAATCCCAGCTGGCATTTTCCCGGCGGCCAATAAACAGCTCGGACCGACGGGGTTGAGCTCGAAAACGGCCAAACGATGGCGGCGGCCGGCGAAGATATATCAACTCACCGTTCTGCCGGTCAAACAGGGGTCCCGAGAGCGTCATTTCAGAGCGGCGGCGAAAGCCCTGGGGCATACCCTCGGCGAGAATTTCATCCCATTCGCCGCGCGGTTCCGGCAGCCACTCCACGATCCTCCCTGATCGGCGGACAGCGATAATCGAGTCCTTGATCGGGACCAGCTTGACCAGCTTGTCGGGATTCAGGAAAACCTGCTCGATCGCACCCTTGGAGGTTCCCACGGTAAAGCAGGCAGCCCAGAACAGAATCGATATCACGATCGAGACGGTGGCGTTCTTCCAGCGAATCCCGGCAAAAGTGGAAACGCTGAAGTAGATCGCGAACAGGAACAGGAACAGGGGAATCGTTAACAGGATGCGATGATTCCACAAGTCAAAGCGAGTGCCAAGAATCAGCCACAGTGCCACCACGAAATAGCAGGCAATCAAGACGATGAAGGCACAACCGCCGAGGAACTTGGTCAACAGCAGCAAGACCCTGGAAACAGGTTTGCTCAAGAGGAAATCAATCGACCCTGATTCGAAGGTGTTGGGAATGATCGGTGCGGTGACCAGTATGGCAGCAAAGACGCCCAGGGTTCCCACGAAGAAGTTGATGATGCCAGCCACGATGCCATTCAGGATCGGTGTTGCCAGCTCGCGACTGAATGGGAGAGCTGTGCCAACTGGATTACCCAGGTAGGTAACAAATACCCGTGTGCTGGAAATCGTCGGCAGGTAGAGAGGGAAAGCCGCTCGCAGAAGGAGCCGGTTACGATAGGAGATGTCCTGCTCGGAGGAATCCGCTTCGCTGAGCTGCACCATCTCACGCGTCTGGGCATCCATCCGGATCTGCTGCCAGGCCTGCTCGTCGTAAAGACCCGGATCTGAAAGGCGGTCATTGAGTTCCACCAGGACCTGGCTGATCAATGCCAGTCCCACGTCCGTGCCGTCGTCATTCAGTGCAGCCAGGATCCTGGTCCTCGTACCAGCAGCGAACTTTCCCCAGACCTGCTTGCCCGGATTGGGCTCGTCCCTGGCCGCCTCGCTGGCCAGCTCTTGCAGGAATCCCGGCCAGTCCCTGACCTCGGAGCGGTGAATACCAGTCGCTCGCTGCTCGGTCATTGAGAGCGGAGCGAAAGCTAGCATCAGCAGTGTGATCAGGATCAACAGGATCCAGAGCACCCGGGAAGCAAAAGCTTCCCGAAAGGAGTCACGGATAATGGCCAGGTAAGGTCGCATCGCTTAACTCGTTCGAATCGAATCTGAATTACCTGGTTCCGCTGGCAGGTCTGCTTCCACGTCCAGTTCCGCGGATCCGGGGTCTTGGTCCGCCGCGTCAGGCTGGTCCGACGGGTCATCATCCAGCTGGTCGATGATGTCAAGAAAGGCACCTTCGAGCGTGGCCCGCGGGTGAGAGATCTGCTTGATGCTTATCTCGCGTTGTCGAAGCATGTCGACGCACTTATCCAATTCTGACTGGTCATCAATCCGTATACGGATTTCCTGCAGGCCGCTGGCCAGCGTGGTTATCTGCTCGACCGGGCTGTCTGCCAGGGCCTCTTCAATCAGCGACTTCTGGCCCGCGACCGTCAGGCTGCGGATACGGCTATCGACATTTGTTATTTCCTCAATCGTTCCGATCCGCCGCAACTTGCCCTTGGCCATGATCGCCACCCGGTCACAGACCAGCTCGATCTCCTGCAGCAAGTGGCTGTTCACGAAAATCGTTTTACCCTCATCTTTCAGCTCCTGAAGGATGGCCCGCATTTCCGTACGACCGACCGGGTCCACGCCATCGGTCGGTTCGTCCAGGATCAGTAACTCCGGATCATGAATCATCGCCTGGGCCAGGCCGAGTCGTTGCATCATTCCCTTGGAGTAGTTTTTCACTGGAGTCGTACCCCAGCTGTTCAGGCCCACCCTGTCCAGCAGGGCTGGTATCTTGTTGCGGATTTCGTGCCGCGAAAGATTGCTCAGGCCACCGTAATATTCCAGCGCCGTGTTGCCAGTCAGGTGGTGAGGGATCCGATGGTTCTCTGGCAAGAAGCCAACACTCTTGCGACCCGCTCGCTTTCCGGCCGCCGTTCCCAACAGGAATGCCTGGCCGCCCGACTTGCGAACAATACCCAGCAGGATCTTGATCAACGTTGTCTTGCCGGCACCATTGGGTCCGAGCAAACCAAAAATCGAGCCAGTGTCGACTTCCAGGCTGACGCCCCTCAAGGCAGCCACGGACCGCCGGCGGAAGAGACCACTCTTGAAAGTCTTATGCAGATCCTCAATCTGGATTGCCTTGCCGTTCATCTGTCTTTCCAGCCCACGATGCGTTCAGTATCTATCAGTCAAGTTCAAGTTCAGATCCATCTCGTCGACCGTACAGCGGCGGCCGCTGGCCTGATCTACTTTCGCTTGCGAAGCCGCACGTGCAATTCCAGGGCCGTGATCGTGCGGGGCTGATCAGAGGCATCGGAACGGGATTTCATTTTCAGAACTGCCTGGTTATGACCAGGCTTGAGGATACCTGGCTCGACCGCTGCAACCAGCCGTCCCGGCTTGTCCTCGACAAGGTATTCAATCGAAACACCGTTGAGTGTGACAGCCAGCACGTCGTTGGGCTGCAGATTCTCCACCAGCATCTGCATCGTGATCTGGGCGTCGTCGGGCAACTGTTCGCCGACACGGATCGTCGCCTGCAGACCCTTGCCACTGGGTAAGGCCGCTGGCAAGACGCAGTGCAACCAGTTGTATTGATAGGCTCGTTGCGGTCGCCCGCGATCGGCAGCAAACATCCAGTAGGATTGGCCGGCGCGCAGCGTGTCCGGGCTACCGAGTTGTTTCAGCAGCGTGGCCATGTAGGGGCCAGTTGCCTCGCTGTTGTTCCGCGTGTGGGGGAACCAGTTGAACAGGTAGATGCCATCAGCACCTTGCTGCCAGTAGTTGAGGGCCAGGCCGGTTGCCAGTTCGGCAGGGATCGGGCTGTACTTGCTGGGCCAGCCATACAGACAGGGATAGACATGGACCTTCCTGCGGCCGGCCAGCTGTCTGAATTCCTCAATCTCGATGTCCATCACACCGCTTCCCAGTGTGACAATGTCGACCAGCCCCTGCTTGATCCAGGTCGCCACGTCGTAACCATCCTTCTGGCAGGAGACGAGGCTCTCATTGACTCGGACAGCCAGCTGAATGGGCCGGCCCCGCTGTTTGCCGCGGGCGTTGAGGTGGCGCCGCACTCGCTGCAGCAACTCGGTCAGCAGAACTGCATTTTCCGACTCGTGACCGGGCAGGAAATACGGCGCACTGCGCAAGAAGTCGATTTCCAGGCCGTCAAAGTCGTACTTTTCGAAGAGTTCCACGATCACCCGGTACTTCAGCTCGCGGACTTCAGGGATCGCAAAATTCAGAGCGGTTTTGAAACTGGTGACCCCGCCGTACTGTTTCTCCCCAATCAGCCAATCCGGGTTTTCGACCTTGTAGGTTGGCATTTCATCGGGGATGAACGAATCGTGAATGTCGTTGATGCGAAAGCTGTAAAAGATATCGATCCCACGCTTGCGGGCTTCCTCCACAACAACTCTGGGCGGGTCGTGCCCCTCCTCGATCCACTTGTCGATATAGGTCCGCGGCGTGCCGGTCCGGGCTCCCGTTCGCTCCAGCACCTTGCTGTCATAGTTGGCGGTGTTACCACCGGCACCGTCGCACCAGAAGAGTGCATCGACGTGACTCTCCTGTAATGGTCCAAACAGGTTTTCAAGCCACTGCTGCAGGTCGCCGTCGGCATCTTTGGCAACGGCATGGCCATCACAATTGAAGATCACCCGGTAGGGTTGCCGGGGTTTGCGTTTTTCCACCGCAGTGAGTTCTGCCGGTGTAACAACAGAGAGTGCCAGGATCGAGAGGATCAGAAGAGAGATCCGAGGCCGGTTTATCTGCATGTTATGGATTCCGATAAGGTGATGCGACAGCTGTGGTTGAAAGTGTAGCAAACAAGCTGCCCACATTCGCCGCCCCATCGCGACAGCAGTAGCGGGGTGCGATTGCCGTCCCTGGTATGCCCGTTCAGGGTAATTTTGGTGGCTCGATTTGAAGCGGCTCGCCGCTGAGTGACTTGAGGAATGCCACCAGCGCATCGATTTCCGAGAAGCTGCGGTCCACCAGAGCTTCTACATCCAGGGCGAGTCCCTCCGGTCCACGCCGCGGAACACCCCGATAGTAATACTGGACCACGTCAAACAGCGTTGCCTGCGAGCCGTCGTGCATGTAGGGGCCTGTGCCGGCGACCTCGCGTAGCGACGGCGTGCGAAACTTGTAGAGGTCCTGGCGCTTTCCAGTCACGGCACCCCGGCCCCTGTCGCCACGTCCGACACCGAGCCGGTAGAACCTGTCGTCACTTAGTAGAGGACCGTGGTGACAGCGAATACAACCAGCGTCTCCTACGAAAAGCTCAAGGCCCGTTTGAGCTGCGGCAGAAAGTGCCGACTTGTCACCGGCCAGGTACCTGTCCAGCGGCGATTTGCGCGTTATCAAGGTGCGCTGGAATGCTGCCAGGGCACGGCCGATATCCTGCTTGTTGAGTGGTCGGCCAAAGACCTGCCGAAATCGGCCGGCATAGCCATCGATTCCTGACAGCTCCTTGACCAGCTCATCGAGATCCTGGTCCATTTCCAGCGGGGACTGGATTGGGATCAGTGCCTGTTGTTCCAGGCTGCTGCTGCGACCATCCCAGAAAAGAGACTTGTGCAGGCCGACATGCAGCAGCGAGGGGGTATTGCGTGGCAGGAGCTTTCCGCCTGGTCCCTCTGCCCGTCGTCTGCCGTCGGCGAACATCTTGTCCGTGCGGTGACAGCTTGCACAGCTGACTCGATTGCTTCCGGACAGGCGTGGATCGAAGAATAGCAGTTTACCCAGCTCAATTTTCTCGGCTGAGCTGGGATTGGATGTCGATGCCGGTAGTTTTTCTGGGATCGGCGCCAGTTGTTTCTTGGGGCTGGCAGCGGGCTGTTCTGCGAGGCTGGCGCAGATCGACAAGGCCAGAGCGATGCTGACGGTGGACAGAAATACCAGGCGTAACGACATGATGTGCACCTCCGCCCCAGACTTCAATCGACTTGAGTTACAGCTGGCACGAGCGGAAACAGTCGGCATATCGGTATCAACGGTCCGACTGCTGATGTGGTATCATTTTGGTACTCAGTTATTGTACTGTGAATCACCTGCCGCGCTCTGGAGTACGCCCCGCCCCATGAGTGATTCTGGATCCTTCCACGCCTTTCTCCTGTTTGCCGCATTTCTGCTGGCAATCGCTACCTCCGCTCCAGCTGCAGCCGAAGGGCCGCTGCTGGAAAGCGACATACTGCCAATCCTGACCAAGAACTGTATGGGTTGCCACGGCGGCCTGCGAAAAAATGGTGGACTCGATCTGCGTACCGTGCCTGCCATGCTTGCCGGGGGCGAATCCGGACCGGCCCTGGTTGCCGGTCAAGCTCATGCCAGCACCCTTTGGAAGCGGATTGAGTCGGATGAAATGCCCGAGGGGGACGATCGGGAGAAACTGACGGAGAAACAAAAGCTGGCTATTAAGGCCTGGATTGATGCCGGGCTGCCAACCCTTTCGGCGCTGCAGGAGACGATTGATCCGCTGCTGCCAAGTGACAAGGAACACCCGCCGCTGGAAGTTGCCGCAGCGATCGACCAGCACCTCGACCGCTTCCTGGCAGCAGCTGACTTGAAGGCTGTTGGGGGCAGCGACGATGACGAGTTTCTCAGGCGTATTTACATCGACCTGACTGGCCGGATTCCCACGGCGGAAAAGGCGATGGAGTTTCTCGACAGCGATCAAGCGGATAAACGAGCTCAGTTGATTGATGAACTGCTGGAGACACCCCAGTTTGGTCAGCACTTTGGCCGTACCTGGCGAGATTGGATCTGTCCGCCCGAATTGCCATCCACTGGAAATGCGGGAGCGAAGCCTCATGGCCAGGCACGAAATTTCGGTGACTGGATCGGAAAAAAACTTGTCGCCGGTGAGTCCTGGGACAAAATCACCCGCGATATCCTCACGGTCCAGGGCTCGATCAATGACAATCCGCAGGTGATTTTCTTTGGCCTGGTGGGAACGGGCGGGAACATGACGGCCGACGGAACTGGCAGGGCCGTGGCGTCGATATTCATGGGAGTCCAGCTGCAATGTGCCCAGTGCCACGACGATCCGTATCGCGACTGGGCGCAACAGGAACACTGGGCACTGGCGGCCTTCTTCGGCCGTTCCGACGGCGACTTCACAAAAATCGAGATCGGCAAGGGTCAGAGTAACACGGCTGGCGAGATCAACATCTCCCCGGCCGCTTTCAAGAATGCCGGGACGACCGTGCTGGCGGAGTACCTGCGCAGCGAGGCAGCTTACGAGGCACAGCAGATCGATGACCTGCGCGTGCCACTCGTCGACTGGCTGACGGCCGCAGACAATCCCTACTTTGCCAGGAGCTTTGCCAATCGAAGCTGGTACCAGTTTTTCGCACGCGGCATCGTCAACCCAATCGATGACTTCCGCAGGCTGAACCCCCCCTCGCATCCTGGCCTGATGAAGCTGCTGGCGGGTGAGTTTGTCGCCTCGGGATTCAACGTCAAGCACCTGATCCGCTGTATCTGTAACACCCAGGCCTATCAACGAACCAGCTCGGCCGATGCCGACCTGGACGAGATCACTCGCAAGGCCCTGACAACCGCCTTTGGCCGTATGCCGATGAAAGTGATGACGGCCGATACGCTGCTTGATTCGCTCAAGCTGGCTTACGGCGACGACAAGATGGACCTGCGTGGTGGAGATACTGTCAACACGACCGGCATGGCAGCCACGATTGCCGATGAGCTGGTGGAATTTCAACGCAGGTTTGGGACCAATGAAGAGGATGCCACCGACTTTACCCACGGTGTCGCCCAGATGCTGACGATGATCAACCACCCACGGTTGCTGGCTGGCAGCACGGCGCTCGATGAATTCCTCAAGAATTCTCCTCAGGCCACGCCGGCAGAGACGATCCAATGGTTGTACTTGCGGTCCCTGTCCCGGCGACCGGGCAAGGAAGAACTTTCGGAAGCAACGGAGTATGTGGCCAAGTGGCAGGAACCGGCGGAGGCCTACATTGGTGTGCTCTGGATGCTGATAAACCGCAGCGAGTTCATTTTTATCCGTTAGCAGGGCTGAAGTGTAATGCAGTTCAGGAGAGTAGCATGATGCGAGCTTTTGACTCACGACTCCAACGTCGCGATTGGTTGCGGCTGTCCGCGGCCGGCATGCTGTCCGGCGTGAGTGTCCCCTGGTTTGAGTCGCTGGCCGATGCAGCAATCAAGCGGCCGCGAGGCAAGTCCTGCATTCTGCTCTGGATGGACGGCGGCCCCAGCCAGCAGCATACGTTTGACCCCAAGGAGAAGGGGGAATTCAAGTCCACGCAGACGTCGGTCCCTGGCATCCAGATCGTCGAGCAATTGCCTCAACTCGCTCAGTTGATGGACGACCTGGTGCTGGTCCGATCGATGACCACGGAAATCAATGGCCATTACGATGCCAAGTACTTTCTGCATACAGGCCACAAGCGAGTCACAGCTTTTGAGCACCCCGCGGTCGGCTGCCTGGCCTCGTCACAGATCGGCTTGCCCGATGATGACATGCCAGCTTTTGTCACAATTGATGCCGGCTATGACCGGCCCGATGGCGGCCGACTGTATCGCAGTGTGCCCGCCTACCTGGGTCCAAAACATGCACCGCTGGCAGTCCATGATCCTGAACAGGGCCTGGAAAACCTGGTGCCGAACGGGGATCGGCTCGACGCTCGCCTGGCACTGCTGGCCGGAAGTGAACGTCGTTTTGCCAGGCGGTACGCGCTGCCAGGTGTGAATGCCAAGCAGGCCGCTTTCGAAAAGGCAGTTCGGCTGATGCGTTCCCAGCGAGCCAGGGCATTTTCCCTGGATGAAGAAACAACCAGTACGCGAGAAATGTACGGCGATCACAAGTTCGGAAAATCATGCCTGCTGGCTCGCCGACTCGTCGAAGCAGGTGTCTCCTTTGTCGAGGTCGTCCACCGGGGTTGGGATGATCACAATGGCGCTGCCAGGCCGATCGCAGCACGGGCTCCCTGGATGGATGCCGGCATGTCTGCTCTCATCCGCGACCTCAAAGTGCGGGGTATGCTCGAGGATACAGTCGTCGTCTGGATGGGTGAGTTTGGTCGCACACCGGGGGATGGTAACGGTCACTTTTGTACGGCCTGGAGTAGCGTGTTTGCTGGCGGTGGACTGCAGACCGGCCAGGTGGTCGGCAAGACCAGCGAGGGGACCAGTAATCCGGGTGCCGAGGTTGCCGATCGCCCCGTCACGTCGCCGGATTTCATGGCCACACTCTGCCAGGCCATTGGGATCGATATCCACCAGGATCTAATGGCACCCGGTCAGCGACCGGTCCCGCTGGTGGAGAAGACGGCCAAGCCAATCGTGGAAATACTGGGATAACAGCAATGCTGCGACCGATTTTCTCATCGCCCGGTATGCTGCTGGCCAGCATGCTTGCCTGCCTGGCACTCGACCTTCAGGCAACTGCTGAGGAGATTCCCTATCGCCGGGCCGCCAGCATGGCAGAAGCAGTCGAGCGAATCGAAGAACTGGGTGGGACCGTTCGATACCTGGCAGCTGAACAGGAGTGGCTGGAAGTTGACCTTCAGTTTGCCGGTGCAAAGCTTCGTGATGAACATCTCAAGTACCTGCAACTGCTGGAGAATGTCGATACGCTGCGTCTTAAGCAGTCATCCATCACTGACAGGGGACTGTCCCGTCTCAAGAAGATCACCACGCTACGACGCCTGTTCCTCGATCAGACCGCCATTACCGACAACGGCCTGAAATACCTGGCCGCCTTGCCCAGGCTGGAATACCTCAGCCTGTATGGGACCTCAGTCAGCGATCAGGGCCTGCAGCAACTGGCCACTCTGACCACGCTCAGACAGCTGTTTGTTGGCAAGTCCGGGGTGACTGAGGAGGGTGTTGCTACGCTGCAAGCCGCCTTAACGGATGTTCGGATCCTGCCGGACCGTGGCGCTGATCGGGAGCGAGCCGAAGCGTTCCTGGCTACCGCCCGCACGCTGCTGACAGATGCCGAACAACAACTGGCGACAGCCGAGAAGGAATTCAACGACTTGAATCCACGCAAGGATGAGCTGAAGAAAGACCAGGAGGCGACAAAAAAATCGTCGGACGAGGCCAAGGTGAATGCAGACAAGCTGAAGAAACAGAGTGACGAGGCGGCCCAGCGAGTCGAAGAAGCACAAAAACAGGCACAGCTGGCAGCCCAGCAAGCCAGTGATAAACCCGGTGATGAACAGCTCCAGCTGACATTGAAAGAAAAACTGGCAGACCAGGCAGCTGCTGAGAAGAGTGCTCTGGAAGCTGCCGCGGCAGCGGATCAAGCCAAGCAGCAGGCAGAGGCAGCGAAGGCCAAAGCCGATGCCGCCAACAGCCTCTCAACTCGGGTTGCCAAGGTCGCCGAAATCCACGGACAGGCGCAGAAAGTCCTTGCCGGAGCCAAGCTGCGGCTGCAGTATGCCGAGCGTGAACTACAGCAGGCCAACTAGGTCAGCCCATCAGGGGGGATCCCTGGCAGGAGTCGAACCTGTAACCTCTGGCTTCGAAAGCCAGCACTCTGTGCAAGTCAGCCAGGGGGACCAGCGGGGTGTGAGTGAAGAGTTCAGTTTAATCGCCTCCAGTACAGATACTTAGAGAAGCAGAGAATCCAGTGGTTATGCGTTGTTTTGTTCTCCCTCTGTTACTTGGGCTGGTTGCTACTGCGACCTGTACAGCCCAGCTTCCTCCCGAAGGCCTTTCGATCAAGGGCACTGCCGGTGATTCCCCGATCGTGATTAAGATCACGCCACGACTGGCCGGCGCAATCCACTCGCTCACCTGGAACGGCAAGGAGTTCATCGATAGCTCCGACCATGGGCGCCAGCTGCAGTCAGCTGCCAACTTTGACGCTGGCTCAAAGTTCACACCCGAGACGTTCAATCCCACCGAGGCCGGCTCCAGGGCGGACGGAGCTGGCGAGACTTCCACCAGTCAGCTGGTTGGCGTTTCGACAGGCAGGAATCAGCTCAACACAACGACCCGGATGGCCTTCTGGCTCAAACCAGGAGCAAAGTCCAACGGGAATCTTGCCAAGAACAAGACAACACTCTCGCGTCATACACTTCGCAAGCGTGTGCAGATTGGCATGCCGGGCCTGCCGCATGCTATCCAGTACGACGCGACTTTTTCAGTGCCGCGTGATGAGGTCCATCATTATGCCCAGTTCGAAGCGTTGACTGGCTACATGCCTGCGGAGTTCAGCAAATTCTGGAAATACAATCCCAAGACTGGCGAGCTGGAACCGCTGTCGGATGGACCGGGGGAGCAGGCCTGGCCGGTCGTACTGGCCACACCGAACGGTTCCCATGCGATGGGTATCTACTCACCCCAGCAACCTTCCAGCGGATATGAGAATGCCGGCTATGGCCGCTGGCGATTTGCAGACGCGAAGGTAGTGAAATGGAACTGCGTCTTTCGCATCAAGGACGAGGACAAGCCGATCCCCACCGGTCGCCATAGTTTCTGGTGTACCGTGGTGGTGGGGGACCTGGCTATCGTCACGAGCACGCTCAAGACGTTGCACGAACAGGCCGACAAGCCCTAGTGCTCCAGCGCATAGTAGGTCTCGTAATAGTGCATCGCCTGCTGCCTGGCGGACTGCCAGTCCCAGTCGCCGAAGCGGTCCGGGCTGAGGCTCTTCAGATAATCACCAGGATCTGTTGAGAGAATGGACTCGACGACGTGCCGTCCGATCCCGGCCGAGCCGGACACGCCGTGCGCATTACAGCCACCCGCCATGTAAAAGCCTTCCAGCTGGCTGCTCGGTCCGATAATAAACCGTCCATCGGGAGTAAAGGTTGGCCAGCCCTTGAAGACGCTGCGAATCCCCAGCTCTTCGATCGCCGGAAAATGGGGAGCCAGCTGCGCTGCGAATTCAGCCAACACATCCCAGTCGGGCTCGATCACCGGTGGCTCTTTGCCAACCGGATATTCCCGGGGGTCTGTCGAGAGGCTGGCTGGCTCCCAGCCACCGCACAACATGGCACCGGTTTCCGCTCGCAGGTAGAGTGTCGCGTCTGGAATTCGTATCACCGGTAACTGGGGATGCAATCCATCCGACTGCACGGTGACAAAGTACTCGTGCCGAACAGGGATGATGGGAAGTTGCAAACCGACGCTGGCTGCCAGCTGGTAGGCGTGAGCACCGGCGGCGTTAATGACCAGCGGACAGTCGATCGTTCCTCGATTTGTTACGACCCCCTGCACCCTGCCGTCGCGCACGACAACGTCCTGCACCGTCGTATCGGTCTGAAACTCGATCCCCTGGCGGCGGCACTGGGAGACGTAAGCCATCGTCAGGTCGGATGGCTGCAGGTAGCCGTCCGTTGCACACCAGAGCACTGCCTGGGCCTGGTCAAAACTCATCGTGGGCCAGAACTCGGCTGCCTGCTGGTTGTCGATGAATTCAACTTCCAGGCCAGCTGAGTCGGCCACCGCTTTCATCTGCTGGAACTGTTTTACTCGCTCGGCATTCAGCGCCACCCGCAGGGAACCGACTTGCCGCCAACCCGGCTTGGCTATCTCGTCCTGCTCCAGCTGGGAGAATGTCTCAACCGACCACATCGCCAGCTGCGTCCGCTCGATCGAGGTCCGCAGCTGGCCAACCAGGCCAGCGGCCTGGGCGGTGGTGGCAGCGGCCATCGATGGCAGCGACTCCAGCAGCAGCACGTCGGTCTGGCCGGCCAACGCGAGCTGATAGGCCACGCCACAACCGACGGCACCTCCGCCCACGATAACAATCTCGGCCTGTTGCTTGTCAGCCACTAGGATCCTCCGTCAAGCCACGTTCAAGCTGCTGCAGGTACCAGCGAATGAAACCATCGACGTTGTATTCTTTATGGATCGAGAGTGGGCCAGGTCGATAACCATTGGATTGCACTCCCCGCTGGGCGAACTCACACAATTCCCAGTCCTGCTCGCTGGTCAACTGCCAGAATGGCATCAGTGTCTCCAGCTGGTAGTCCTTGCCTTCCTCGGCGTCGGGATGGACCAGCCAGTAAACTCGCGCCTGCGTACTGCCTGGGCCAGTTGGTAGCAGGCGAGTGCTGACGACGTGGTCACAACTGGAGTGGTTCCAGAAGTTTGGCATGGTGCGGATTCTCAGCGTGCCGACATCGGGGTCCGGGTAGTCACCCATCAGCGGCGCCACCTGCTGGCCGTCCATCGATTCACTTATATATCCTTCCACCAGCACGGTCCGGTTGGCGGAATACCAGAGGTCCTGGTCGGCATCGGGGAACAATGCCATACCGGTCGATCGGTGCGACGCAGCCAACCCCTGGTGCTGCCATTTTTCTTCGCTCCGCCGTGTCTGCTGATCAATCCGTTCTTGAACCTGCTCGGTCGTGTCGTCCTGGTTGAAGTGGTCAAAATTTGCCTTGATGTACTGGGGATGATTGACGTTGCAGTGATAACACTCGCGATTATTTTCCCAGACCAGCTTCCAGTTTGCTGCGATCTCGTAATCCACGATTTTCGCAACTTTCGCATCGGCCATTCCCTGCGGCGCTGCGACCGGGCCAATCAGCTCGCTGGCGGCAGTAAAATCTGGCGGGGATTCCGCCAGGCAGACAAACAGCATGCCCTCCAGTTCTTGCAGATGGGCCTGGAGCAGATCAAGCTGCTGATCCTGGACCTGATCATGCATGCCGCGACAGGAGGCCAGGCTGCCGTCTCGCTCGTAACTCCACTGGTGATACGGACAGGTCAATCGGCGGGTATGGCCGCAATCGTCCCAGCAGAGCAGCGTCCCTCGGTGACGGCAGACGTTGTAGAGAGCCCGCAGTTGACCGTCGTCGGCCCGCATCAGGATCAGGGGATCGTTGCCAATCGTGACCGTAAAAAAATCTCCCGGATTCTTGACCTGGCAGGAATGCCCGACAAACACCCATTGCCGCCTGAACAGGTACTCCATGTCGGCATCGTACACACCAGGGTGGGCGTAGAATCCGCCAGGCATTGCCCAGCCATCACGACGTCTGGCAATCAAGTCCAGGATTTCACCCCTGCTGCCGACCGAACTGCTCATCAATCGCACTCCCGCAGATCTTTTCTCAGGTCACTTCAGAAGTCTCCGCCGGCAGGTCATCTACCGCAGGTTGGCGGAAGAAGTAGATAGCACTCAGGATGAACAGCAGGGTTCCGATGGCGGCCATGAAATAGGTGAACAGTCGCAGGAACTCGTAATAATTCAATTCGGGCGTCCCCAGCTCTTTATACAGCTGGATTCCAATCGAACCGGTATAGCCCAGCGCGTCGCACAGGTAGATCGCGAAGACCGCCGTGCCGGCTGCCCGCGTGGAGGCCATGATTCGTTCAAACAGCACCGCTCCGAACGGAACGTAGGCCAGGTAGGCACCAAATCCGATCAGGATCAACCACCACAGGCCACTGATCATCTCCAGGTCCTTGAGCAACGTGGCCCCGGCCATCAGCAGCATGCCGCCGATCATCACGCAAAAGACCGCCAGCAAGCCGCGGCGATGATCCTTGACCAGGTTGAGCGCTGCCATCACAACCATGATGCCAAAGGCGACCGGATAGTCAGTCTTGGCGAACAGCGAGGGTTGTTCGCCATAACCCATCGCCGTGAAGACTTCCTTCATATAGTTGTCGCGGAAGTCCCGGTAAGCTGTCAGGAAGAAGTAGAGCACGAGCAGCATGGTCATACCCAGCAGGAATTGCCGGAGGAACGCCATTCGATCCCGGCCATCCATCATCGTTCGTTCATGACGGTTGACCACATCCTGCTCCGTCGGCAGCGGCAACTGGTTGAGCAGGAAGACCGCCAGGCCATAAGGAAGCAGGAAGATGGCCCCGGTTGTGGCTGGCATCCAGAATTCACTGATCCCGGCGTTCATCAGCCAGCCACCGATCATCTTGACCGAGCTGCTGGCCAGAATGTACGAACAGCTGAGGCCCGCAAACAATAACTCGGCCGTCTTGCGCCCCTCGAGATATCGCGAAACCAGCCCCCAGACCATGCCCAGCGGCAGGCCGTTGAAGAAGATCGCCACAACCTTGAGATTGTTCGGCAGCACGGCGAACCCGAGTAGCGCCAGTTCAGCAAAGATAATCAAGATCACGAGCACCTTGCCCTGCTGCTCTCGACCAATCTCCGAGCAGAACTTGCAGCCCAGGTACTTGGAGAGGGCATAGCCAACAATCTGGCTGATCACAAATGCAGCCTTGAGATCAAACTCTGTGCCGAGCAGATGCAGGTCGCCGTATTCCGCAGCCGTGAATGGTTTGCGGAAGGCGTACATGCAGAAGTAAGTCGAAAAGGCAGCCATGATCGCATAGAAACTGAAGACCGTCGAAGACGAATCTTCAAGCCATCGACTGATACGACCCTGTCTGTCTGGCTCTATCATGCACACCTGTTCCGCTGCCGGCTTACTCCACCATCACGTTCGATTCCAGATCGAGCGCATCGACTAGCAACTCTGCAATGTCCTTGACCACTACGTTCTGGTCGCGAGCTGCAATTCCGTCGCCCATCATTGTAAGGCAGAACGGACATCCAACGGCGACAACCGAGGCCCCGGTTTCCAGTGCCTCGGTCACTCGTTCACCGCCAATCCGACTGTCCACGTCGTCATCCATCCACATCCGGCCGCCGCCGGCACCGCAACAGGAGGTGTTGATCCCATGTCGCGGCATTTCACGTGGCGGCTTTCCACTGGCAATCTCGAGCAACTGCCGGGGAGCTGAAACCACCTCACCAACACGCGCCAGGTAACAGGGATCATGGTACGTCATCTCGGGCAGCTGGGCGGGCTCGATCTGTAGCTGCCCCTGCTGGACCAGGTCCAGCAGGTACTCGCTATGGTGCAGGACCTGGTAATTCCCACCTACCTGTGGATAGTCATTCAGCAAGCTGTTGAGGCAATGTGGGCAGTGCGTGATGATTAGTCGATCGCGATCGGGTGCCGAAGTCGAGAGTCCCTGGCTATCGAGCATCTCGACATTTGCGGCGGCCAACTCCTGAAAGAGGAACTCATCCCCCATCCGCCGCGCCGATTCGCCCGTGCAGCGAGCCTGGCTGCCGGGTATGGCAAAGTTCACGCTGGCGGCCTGCAGCAGCCGAATCACGCTGCGTGCCACTCGCTGTGTGCGGCGGTCATAGGCCGCGGCACAGCCGACCCAGTAGAGTACATCAAAATCAGGGTTAGCCTCTGCTGTGGGGACATCCAGATCGCGAGCCCATGCCAGCCGGTCTTCGCTAGGCAGCCCCCAGGTATTGCCACTCCGTTGTAACTTTTGCATCGTCGCTGCCGGTGGCCCACGCAACTGGCCCTCACCGACCAGGTAGCGACGCAGGTCTGTGATCATCTCCAGCGGGTTGACTCCCAGTGGGCAGATATCGACACAGGCCGAACAGGTTGTACAGGACCAGAGTGTCTCGGCCGAGACAGTTTCTGCATGCAGTGACCCGCCAGCAGCAGGTGCGGTGGGATTCCAATTATCCAGCTCGCCACGCAGCCCCTGTACCAGGTCGCGCGGTGAGAGCGGTTTGCCCGCTTGATGGGCTGGACAGACATCCTGGCATCGTCCGCAGGCGACGCAGGCGTCCAATTCACGCAGCTGGCGGCTTTGAAAGTCAGCCAGCTGCCCAACACCAAACCGCCCGGTCTTTTCAAGATCCTCAATACTCACCAGCTGCATCTGGCCAAGCTGTTTCTGCTGGGTGGCCAACTGGATCGCTCCGGCAATTGCATGCAGCAAGCGGGTGTATGGAATTACCGCAATGAAAGCCAGTGCCGCTACAGCATGGCACCACCAGAGGACCAGGTGAATCGCAGCCGCTGACGTGCTGGTCGTGCCCGCCGCGGTGAACAGCCAGGCGGCGAGAAGGCCGACCGGCGAGAAGCCTGGCTGACCTGTCTCGGCCCAGAGGATCCGCAGCCCTTCCACGAGGTAACCGCTGGCCGCCAACATCATCAGCGATGCCAGCAGCCAGATATCCCCGCGATTCCCTGCGATACTTTCACTTCCCTGCTTGTTTCCCCAGCCCATTCGCCGCGCCAGGAACCAGCCGCTACCAAGTAGCAGGGCCACGCCGAAGGCGTCCATCAATAGTTCGTAGATGGCAAAATAAAGGCCCTTGTGGAACAGCGGGTCGGTCGGGCTGCGGCCGGCCAACGACGCTCCGAGGTGCTCGATCGCGATCAGGATCGTTCCCAGCGTGAGCACCAGCATGCCGCTGAAGACCAGCAGGTGGGCACAACTGGCAACTCTCCGGCTCGACCAGGTGCTGCGCTGAAAGAGGACTCGACTGAACAGTCGTCTGACCACGGTCGGCCAGCCTGTTTTCTCAGAATTCGGCTGACCTGCTCTCCAGAGTCGAACACGGCTGCGAATGCCGAGCGTGAAAATGGTCAGGGAGACAGCTGCCAGCAGGTAAAAGACCAGCTTGGAGCTGCCATCAATATTACCGAAGACCTCGCGAGTTAGAGATCCTGGAGCCATGCTGCATCCGTTGTTAAGCGTTGTGGTTCGATAGCTTGTCGATCATCTCTGGCACAACCTCGTACAGATCTGCCACCAGTCCATAATCGGCAACTTCAAAGATCGGCGCATGTGGATCAGTATTCACTGCAGCGATAATACGCGAATTCTTCATGCCAGCCAGGTGTTGTACGGCACCAGAGATTCCCAGCGCCAGGTACAACTGGGGAGAGACAATCTTGCCGGTCTGGCCGACTTGCAGTGCGTTCGGTGTAATGCCGGCATCGACCAGCGCCCGCGAGCTGCCTGTGGCGGCGCCCAGGCAATCGGCCAAGCCTCCCACCAGCTGTTCGAAATCATCCGAGTTGTGAATGGCCCGTCCTCCCGAGACAACCACGCTGGCCTCGGTCACATCGGGACGATGACTTGGCTTGCTGTCCAGCTGCTCAAACTCTGTCCCCCGCGGCAGGCGAGCCTCGTCGACAGTCACCGTCTCCACATCGGCAGCTGCGGCTAGCTGTTCTGCGGCTGGATAGGCTGTTGCCCGGACCGTGATAATGCTGGGCGTGCCATGCAATCTGACTGTGGCCAATATGGCACCCGCATACATTGGCCGCTTGAGTAGCAGCTGGTCATCGTGCCAGCGATGCGAGACCACATCGCTGGCCATACAGCCACCCAGCAGTCCAGCGGCGCGCCCGACGACATCCTTTGAGAAAGTCGAAGAGGCTGCGATCACGACCGTTGCCTGCTGGTTACGGACCACGTCGGCAATCACCTTTGCCTGTCGATCCGCCAGGGGATATGCCAGTTGTGGGTGGCTGGCTACCAGCAGCGGGGCATACTGCCGTGCTTGTTCAATCAGCGGCTGGCAATCATGGCCGAGCAGCAGTGCGTGCAGCTGGCCATCCTGCTGCTGGGCCAGCTGCCTGGCAAACTGAATGGCCGACAGGCTGCCTGCTCGCAGCGACTCTCCGTCATGTTCCAGCACAACAAGTATCTGCATGATGAATCCGCAATTCGACGTGAGTGTCAGGGAGCATCGCTCGCCGGACCACCGGCATGTTCCAGAATCTGCGTAACCAGCTGGTCGAGGTTATCGAGCATCTGGCAACTGCGCTCGGAGCTGACCGTTTCCATTTCCACCAGCTCGATGCGTGGTTCGATGATAACGCCCAGCTCGCTGGCTAAAATCCGTTCGATCGTTTTGTGACGTGCCTTGAGGATACTGGGAAGCGACGCATAACGGGGTTCATTTAACCGCAGGTCGGTGGTAATCACCGCCGGCTGGCTGACCAGAATCGTCTCGATCCCGGCGTCGGTCTCGCGGGCCACGCGAATCTGACTGCCGACAAATTCGATCTTGGAGGCGAAAGTTGCCTGTGGCCAGCCCAGCCTCGCGGCCAGGAACTGGCCAGCCTGGTTGGCGTCATCATCGACCGCTTGCTTGCCCATCAGGACCAGCTGGGGTTGTTCACGCGCCACGACCGCGTCGAGCAGGCAGGCGACATTCCAGGAATCGAGTTGTTGGGGGGTGTCAGTTTCCACCAGTAGCGCTCGACTGGCACCCAGCGCCAGGGCCGTGCGTAATTCCTGTTCGTACAGATCCGAGCCGATACCGACAGCCACGACCTCGACATCGCTGCCCTGCTCGGCAATCCGAATGGCCTCTTCCAGCGCGATCGCGTCAAAGGGGTTGATCACGAAGGGCAGGTTGGAATCGTCGATGTCACGCCCGTCTTCGCGGACCCTGATTCGCTGGTCCGTATCCGGAACTCGCTTGGTTGGAACCAGGATCTTCATGCTGCTAGCTCTTGCCTTCGACTTTGCCGTAGTAGCTGCCTTGCATCTCGTAGCAGCGCTGCTGGATCTCGTCGCGCTGCTGGAACCCGTCGAGATCAAAGTACCTGTCAGCCTCGATCGCATCGATATCGTAAGATGTGCTGCCGGTCAGGATCAGGTCGGCCATGATTACACCAATGGCCGGGCTCTGCACAATCCCATGGCCGCAGAAGCCGGCACAGTAATACAGGCCTTGAATGTCGGGCATGCTGCCACAGAAGGGCTTGCCGTCGGGAGTGAAGGTCATGATCCCGGCGGTGATGGTCATCGGCGTGCGGGGTGTGATCCAGGGGTAGCGTTTCTCTGCGGCATCGATCAGCAGTGCCAGGAAGAGGTCATCCGGGCGGGGCTTGATGGCAGACATGTCAAAGTCGACTGGCAGGGAGGCCATGTCGTATTGCATGCAGTCGACGCCATACATACCGACAATCAACCCGCCACTCTCTGGACGAGCGTAGAGCCGCAGGTGGCGATCGCGGATTGCCGGGCTCAAGCGATCTACCGGGTTGTCGGGATCGGGGCGGGTTGTCAGGTAGACGTGACCGAGTGCCGCTGTTGGCAGCGTCGCGTCGGCCAGTTCTGCCAGCAGGTACGACCAGGGTCCGCCGGCATTGACAACAACGGGAGCGTGGATTGGTCCGCTGGCTGTCTGCACACCGGCAACTCTGCCACCCTCCAGGATCAGTCCCTCGACGGGGCAGTTGGTCCGGTAATCGACGCCATTGTCCCGACCTACCTTGATGTAGGCACTCACCAGCTCTGCTGGCTGTAGATGTCCATCGGTCGGGCAATAGCAGGCATCCAGCAGGTCGTCGGTGCGCATGGAGGGCAGCTTTTCTGCCACCTGTTGCTGGGAAAGATGCTCGATATCAAAGCCGACCGACTGGCCCATTGCAACCAGGTCTCGGATTTCCACTGCCCGTTCGGCTGTCGCGGCAATTCGCAGCGATCCTGTTTGAACGAAGATCTCAACGTCGGCCAGTTGCTCCAGCTCCTGCACAATCTCGACGCCATCCATCAGCATCCGGGTGGCGGCCGGCGTGCCTCGCAACTGGCCCAGCAGGCCAGCGGCCCGGCCGGTCGAGCCATTACCCAGTCGCTCCCGCTCCACCACAACCACCCGGCTGCCGCGCCGTGATAGCTGCATCGCCGTACTCAGCCCGGCCACGCCGCCACCAATCACGATTACATCGGCTGTCGATTGGGAATCCCCGGTCATTCGCCCGCTACCCTGTCTACCCAGTTGCTGGGCAATCTTACCTGGTCTTACTTGAGGTTGACCGTGCGACTTGTTCCGGCACCATCATCTTCCGGCCGCAGGTTGCGGAGCGTTTTTTCGTCTGGCCGGTCACTGCCAACTTTCACAATATACTTTCCGCTGGCATAGACTGGCGGTCGAAATCGACTGCTGGCAACACGGATCGTGTAGACAATCTCGCCGCTCGCCTGTTCGATCACCTGCACGACCGGTGCGGCTGAGCCATTCACACGTAACTCGGGCAGCCAGCCAACCGGCTGGCGACCATCGTTGTCCTGCATGCGGATTGTCACCGGCCAGCCAGGAAATTGCGCTTCGTCGCCGTCGCGGACATCGGCAAACCGCGGCCAGCATTCGAAAGTGATCGTTCGCTCGGTCTTGTTGAACCTCACGACGCCATAGCCATCGGAACGCTTGCGCTGGTCCATGCGGTTTTCCGGGTTGGCGTAAGCCTTCATGCTGATCGCGTTTCCCAGGCCATCGAGATAGTCACCAGTCCAGGGCAGGGGGCTGCCGACAACAGCATTCGCTCCGGCTTTTTCGTCCTGCGGGTGCCACCAGCGACCGTAGATCGTGTTGACAATCGCCGGGCTGGTAAAGCCGAATGGTCCATCCCCGTGGTTTTCGATGCCATGTTGCACCAGAACGGCCAGGTGTTGATCGCCACACAGGTGAGGTGCCCAGGCGCGGCGGATCTCGCTTAGTGCCTGGCGGCGGCCCGTCTGTGGCCAGCCATTGGAATCGAGGTCAGCCAGCAGTCGGTTGTTGGGATTCCCATGCAGGTGTACGGCGCCGCAAAAGGCTGTCTGGGACAACACGCATTTCATCGAGGCGCCGGTCCAGTCCTGGCTCCAGCTGTGAAGAAAAGCCAGCTGTCGGTCACCTAGCAACTTGAGGCCAGCCACATCGACAGACTTACGGTCATAGCTGGGATCATTGATGTGGTCGGGTCGCGGTCCCAGCGGCGGGATCTTTCCCTTGGGACCACTCTTGAACTTGCGGTCTTCCAGGATTGCCAGGTCAATGCCGCCGACACGCAGGTTGGTGTAGTAGACAGTGATGTCCCGTTCAATCGGTGTGGCATCGTATGGATCTGGCAAATGCCAGGTCTGGCAGCGCTGCACCATGTTGACAAATCGTGCCGGGTAGAAATAACCGCCGTCATTGCCAGCTGGCGTGGCAGCTTGCCTGCCGTTTTCTCCCCAGATATTTCCCTGCCCGATATCGTGGTCATCCGGAATCGTGATCACCGGACGATCCTTGAGGAGGTCTCGGAACTGGATACCGAACTCCAGCCAGCCAAAGGTGTGCTGGGTGTGGTGATACGACTGGTCGCCGGCAAAGAACAGCAGGTCCGGGTCCTGCGCCAGCAGGTTGGCCACGATCGTGGCCCGTGGACCAGGTGTACGGCGTGAGTTGCACGACAACGATCCAACCACGATCACCTCCTTGTCGATCGGGTCACGGCGAATGGTGCCAGTGAATTGCGCCTGCTTAGCATGCCTCAGCCGGTACTTCACATTCCGGCTGTTATCCCAGTTTTCAATCCGAAAGTGGGCACTCCAGCCCAGTTCATGAACTGGCTGCTTGGAGACCTCCTGCCAGCTACCATCTTCCTGGGCCAGTTCCAGCCGCACCTCCCGCGGCTCATCCGGCAGCAGCGGATACAGCTGGGCTGTTATCTTCAGCACACCGCGGTCGTGGGTATAAACCGCAAAGGCCATGACCTGGTCGCGCGGGACCAACAGGCGGGGCTGCTTGCCACCCTTCGGCTTCCACCACTGGCCCGTGGCATCCGAGTCAAGGGCCGGGAATTTTTCACCGAACGGCTGTGGTTCGACGGCGCTGGCGCCAGCAGCCAGCAGCGAGAATGCCAGGCAGAGCCCAGCTGCGATCAACAATTGGAATGTGAAGTGACGCATGGATTTTTCCGGGAATGCGAACCTCGTGAATTGGGATTGAGCCGTGCTGGATGCCAGCCAGCCGGTTCGGTCTGGCCGCCTGCCTCGGACCGCTCAGGCCTTACTCGCGGACGAACTTGAAAATACTTCGTCCGCTCGGTGTCTGGACCGTGTAATAGACTTCTCCCTGTTCGTCCATTCCGAAAGAGAGAACTGGAATGCCACCGTCGCTGATTGCCAGGTTGCTGGCAACCTTGCCGTTCTTGAGGTCATATTTCAATGCCCAGATTTTGCCGGTGATATAGTCGGCGTAAAGGTATGCGCCGACCAGTTCGGGCAGGGCACTGCCGCGATAGACATGACCTCCAGTGATCGACTTGCCAACCTGGTGATCGTATTCCCAGACTGGGTCCAGAGCCGGGCTGAGAGAGCTGGCCGCCTTGTTGCCGAATGGATAATTTCCCTCTCGACCACTCCAGCCATAATTGGCGCCGCGCTGGACGAGATTGATCTCCTCCCAGAGATCCTGGCCAACATCCGCGAACCAGATGGCCCCGGTCGGTCGATCGACCGACATGCGCCAGGGATTGCGTGTCCCGTAGGCATAAACTTCCGGCGCAATCTCTTCCTGGCCGGCGAATGGATTGTCTTTGGGGATAGAGTAGTTCTTGCCAGTGGATTTCTTGTCCACATCGATGCGCAGGATAGTCCCCATGATGGTCGCTGGATTCTGGCCGTGGCCGATGGGGTCATTGCGCCCGCCACCGTCACCCAGTCCCATGTAGAGGTAGCCATCGTTGCCAAACACCATCGGGCCGCCGTTATGATTGGCGAAGGGTTGTGGAATTCGCATCAGCACCAGTTCGCTCTCGGGATCCGCCCGGCTGGGGTCCTTTCTTGAGCGAGTGAATCGGGAGAGGTACGAAACCCGTGCTTCCTTGGAGGATGTGTAGTAGATGAAGAGGTGGCCGTTCTTTTTGAAGTTCGGATGCATGGCGAAGCCCAGCAGTCCTTCTTCGTCGTCCTCGGGGAATGGCTGCACGCGATCCCGGATATCCAGGAAGACGCGAGCCAGCGTGGCTGCAGGATCATTATCGAAGACGTAGATCCTGCCGATCTGAGCTGCCACAAAGATCCGGTTACTGCCGTCGCCGGCATGTGTCATTTCCAGCGGACGGATGTTCTGAATCCGACCTTGCTCGTCAACTCCCTCAAAATCTTCCCACTTCAGTTGCGGGAAGGCCTCGACAGGCTTGAGTGCCAGTCGGCCATCGATCGGGTTAGGGGCGTCGGCGTCGGCCTTGATTTCACGAATCTTGATATTCCGGAAAGCCACTTCGTTGCCGTGATCCTGCAGGCAGATATGGCCACTGGTCGGTTTGCCAAACAACTCGTACTTGGCAAACTTGCTCTTGGCAACGCGCTCGTCCCAGTCCTTGTCGCCCTTCTTGAATTTGTAATAGCTGACACCATTCAGCGCCACCTCGCACTGGTCGGGTGCGATTCGCAGGTAAATGTGATTCCACTCGCCAGCCGGCCGGGTGGCATCGTCGACTTCGGGACTCTTGAAGCCAACCTGATTTTCGAAACGGCGGGCCCAGTTGGGTTTGACTGGCTTGTAGAGCTGGTAAAGCCAGCCAGCCTTCTGGGGATCGTGCCCGTCGACGTTGTCCTGGAGCTGGATTTCAGGTCCCGTATGCCAGGGCCGTTGCCCTTCTTCACTGACATGGAACATGATCCCGCTGTTACCACCCTTGGACATCCGGTACTCGATCGAGAGTTCGAAGTACTCGAACTGCTTGGTGGTAATAATATCCCCGGCAGCCTTGCCACTCCGTACAAGTATCCCATCCTTGACCGACCAGCCGTCGGAAATCTCATCCTGCTTGTAGTTACGCCACTGGTCTGTGGTCTTGCCGTCGAACAGCATCGACCAGCCCGTTCTCTTTTCTGCGTCGGTGAGGCCATTGAAGGGGACGTCCGCATCCACTGGCGCGGACGGAAGAAGAGCCAGGCAGAGGGCCAGCAGTGCGACGCGAGTCAGGAGACGGTTCATCGTTTTCTTCTTTTCAAGCGGAGGGTATTCTTCAAGGAGCACTCTGGAGTGCAAGACTGATTGTACTACGCCCCGGGCCGCCAGACAGCCAACCTGGCCGGTGGAGGATCAGGGGCCGTTCTTTTCAGCGGCCTATCAACAGCTGCTCGATCACGGCCAGCGTGACCCGATCTTCTCGTCGCACCTACTGAAAACGACAATGGCTGTTGAGCAGGAGGCAGAGGGTGTCAGTCAAGAGACATGGCACTACCTGCTGGCTGCAATCAACCGTTTCCTGAATTCGCCACTCAAGCAGAAGCATGTACGGCGACTGGCCCGTCAGGCCAACGAACTGGTAAGCAGGGATTTTATTGAGACCCCGTAAGGGTCCTGCTCTGCTAGATCAGGTCTTGGGCTTGGGGGCCTGCTGCTCTGCTGGCTTTTGGCCCTGTCCCTCAAGTTGCTTGCGAGCGGTCTCCAGCTCCTGCAGTGCTCGCTTGAGATTCTCCAGTGACTTGGCGACCGGATCATCCTTGGCCGGCGGGGCACCAGCTTCCAGCTGACGTTGAATCGCCTTGATCATGTTTTCAGCATGCTGCAGCTGGATCTTGGCCATCCGCTGGCGAATGTTGGCGGGGAGATTACCCTGCGGAGCCGGCTGGGGAAAATTGGGGATCCGGATCGGGGGAATCTTGAATTGCGGAATACCATTGCCGCCCTGGATCTGGATATTGCCGATCTGGATAAGACCGGCAGCTCCCTTGGCGTACTTCTCGTACAGCTTGTATGCGTCGGGGTGATTCTTCTTGAGTTCCGCGACGTTCTTGGCTGCGTACTTCTTTGTTTCCGGCTTGCCATCTTTCTTTTGCGTGACCTCTACGGTGATCCCCTTGTTGGGATCCTCGTGAATCTTGATTTTGCGATCCTGCTCGGTCACTTCAACATCCCGCACGCCATTTGCATTACGAATCTGGATTCCCTGGGCGCCGCCCTGGATCTGGATTTGAATCTGGGGGATGCCGCGCAGCTGGGGGACAGGCTGGTTCGCGACAGCCGGCTTGGGCGGTGCGAGTGCCTCGCGGGCAAGTCGTGGGCCAACGCCATTCTCAACCTTGGCGATCGCTTCAAGTGCCGTGCGGGCAGTCTTCTTCAACTCGTCGCTGCCTGTCTTGAGGTGTCCTCTGAGTATGCTCACTGCGCGGGTCACGACTTCTCGATTGTCACCCCCGGCAGCCTCTGCCAGCGGTGCGACTGCCGCCTGGCCGGCCTTTAGCAGTCTTTGGGTCGCCGTCTGTCGCTTGGCGAAATCACGGGAACCGAGTTGCTCGATCAACTGGGGGATTGTTGCGGCCTGAGGTTCAGCCAGCCTGTCCTCGGCGATCAGACGCGGAGCGGCAGTGCATACCAGGAGTGTGAGCAGTGTGGCCAGCAGCGAATGAACCTTGAGCATCGTGGGACTCCCCGGAGTTGAACGGGACAAGGGATCTACATCGTGTACCCGAAATTTCCTTATAAACGCCCGTCAGGCTACTTGTCCAGAGCCTTTCTGGCGTTCATTTTCTCGGCAAGGTGCGTCCAGGGCGCTGGCCCGTGTGCTGACCCTGTTGCAGCACAATTGTGCCGTTAACGATTACGTACTCTATACCGACTGGATATTGGAAAGGTTCGGTATAGGTGGCCTTATCGATGATCGTGGCAGCGTCGAAAATTGTGATATCGGCGAAGAAGCCGGCGGCTAACTGCCCGCGCTGACGAATGCCGACCTTGGCAGCATTCAGCCAGGTCATTTTGTGGACGGCATCTTCCAGCCTGAGCATTTTTTGTTCGCGGACATAGTATCCCAGTACCCGTGGGAAGGTGCCGAAGTTTCGCGGGTGGGGATTGCCTCGACGCAATGGACCCTTGATGGCATAGGCAGAACCATCCGAGCCGACCGAGCACCACGGTTGCTGCAGAGCCAGGTTCATATCCTTGTCGGTGTGATGGGCGTAGACGGTTGCCACCGAACCCCCTTCCTCGATCAGGAAGTCCAACAGTTCATCCAGCAGGTCTGCATTTTTCTTACCGGCGGTACGGAGCGCCATGACGCGATCCATGGTAAGGCCCTTGAAGCGGTTATCGCCAGCGACCAGCATCCGGCCCCAGTCTCCACCCACCGCGGTGTAGTGGTTGTACCAGCCCTCGACTCCCTTCACGATGTCCCGCTTGATCCTGCTGCGTGACTGCGGATCCGCCAGTCGTTTCAGCAGCGCCGCGTTGCCGCCCTCATGGGCCCAGGGCGGAATGATACTTCTGAGGTTGTTGTTGCCACGCGTGTAGGGATAGACATTGGCCTGGACGTTGACATTCCGCTGCCTGGCAGCTTCGATGATGGCAATAATCTCCGGCATCCGGCCCCAGTATTCTTCGTCAGCGATCTTGAGGTGGATGATATCGACTGGCACGTCGGCGTTTTCAGCGACGGTGATTGCTTCTTCGATGGAGCCGAACACGCCAGTACCTTCATTGCGAATATGGATCGAGAAGATACCACCGTAAGGTCGCACCACGCGGGCCAGCTGGGTGATCTCCTCGGTGCGGGCCAGCGACCCAGGGGGCATCATCACCTGGCTGGAGAGACCAAGGGCTCCGTCGTCCATCCCCTGGCGGATTATTTCTTCCATCGCTTTGAGTTGCTCGGGCGTGGGACGATCAAACGATTTTCCCATCACCGCTTCCCAGGCATTATTCAGCCCCACATAGGACGCCACGTTGGTGGCGATCCCCGACTTTTCCAGCAGCCCGAAGTACTCAGCGAGTGTCTTCCAGCGTACGGTTTGACCATCGACGGTGGCCGAGCGTGCTGGCCGGCGACCGAGGTTGGGGGCGGCCGAGGAGCCTTCACCGAGGATCTCCGTGGTCACTCCCTGGCGAATCTTGCTTTGGGCATTGCCGTCCACCAGCAACGATGAATCGGAATGCGAATGCATGTCAATGAAGCCGGGGGCCACCATCAGGCCCGTGGCGTCAATCTCTCGCCGGCCGGTACCTTCCAGCTGTCGCTCAATCTTCACAATCCGATCTCCACGGATTGCCACGTCGGCCTGGAACCAGGGAATCCCCGTGCCATCGATCAGCTGGCCGTTGCGGATCACCAGGTCAAATTCCGGTTCATCCGCCAGGCATGGCAGGCAGAGTACGAAGGTCAGCAGGAAGGGAAGCAGTTTCATGACAATCCTCGAGCTGATGATGGCGGAGGGTCTGGCAGAAGGTGCCTACGATCATCTACCCTTGCCGCCGGGGCTGCGTCCTGACTGCGAACCGCCGCGACCCGAACCCGTATTATATCCATAATGGCGGGCAATCTGTTCGGCAGACTTTTTCTGGGCCAGCATCAGCTGTTTCGCCTGCAGGCACGATGCCATCTCCCGCTGGGCCCTGTTGGCGGCAATCCGGTACTTGTTGTAAACCGAGACTCGCTGAGTGAGTCTTGTCTGGGTCGCCTTTTCGTCACCAATACGATCATTGAGCCGCTCCCGTGCTCCGGACCAGAGTGCGGATTCGCGGCTGATTGTCCGCTTCTCTTTCTCCAGCCGGTCGACGGCCTGGCTGAGTTGGCGTTGGGCGAGAAGTACGGCCGGGACAGCGGTTATCTGCTTTTCACGTTCCACTCCCTTGACCGACAGTTTCAGCGTGCTGTCGACGCTCCGTCGCTGCTGACCATAGTGCTTGCGAGCTGCCTCGACGACGTCTTTGAGGGAGGCATAAGCGGAGTTGGCGGGGACATTTTTCAGCATCGCAGATTCAACTTCATTCAGCTCCAGCTTGGCGGATGTCAGCTCCAGCTTGGAGAATTCACTCTCTGTTCTGGCCTGTTGCATGGGCGACAATGCGCGGTCCATGTACTCTCTCGCCTCGTTCATGTTCTTGCGGGCCGCCACAATACGAGCGTCCATGACCTTGATCTGCTGGGCCAGGATGCGGGCCTGGGCAGCCGCCTGTTGCGCTATCTGCCGGCGCATCTGCTCGATCTTCTGGCGGTTGTTCTTGTTCCCCTTCTTGGCAGCAGGGGAGATAGTCGGCGCCAGCATGCTCAGCAGCAGTCCCATGATGAGTGGGCAGAGGAGGGAGCGACGATGATGGAGATGATCGGTGATCGGAGTGGCCTCGTGTTGAGCTGCTGCAGTTGGCCTCAAGAGTGCTAGCCTTGATGATAACAGATAAGGATACCGGTTACTGGTTAGAGGATCATCTCTGGTGGAACGAAGCCGCTGTCGCCGGACTGGGCGTCCAACTGGCTCCAGGTTTGTGACGATTCGGAGCGGATCAGTTCATAAAACAGTGACTTGTAAGTGATCAGTGTAGCTCCGGCTGCGTGCATTCGAGTGATCGCAGCGGAGACATCGAGAGCCGAGCTATAGATGGCATCCGAGATGACAAACACCTGGAAGCGGCCGTCGATTAAATCCAGTACCGACTGCAGCACACAGACATCGGTTTCGCCACCGGCGATGATCAGTTGCGTGCGTTCTTCTTTACCGATAGCCGACATGACTTCGAATTGACCACAGATGCTATATGTCGATTTCTCGAACAGCCGGCCGTCGGGCGGGAAGCGATTGTCCAGGCTGTCGGGCAATCCTCCTTTCTTGGCAACCGGTTTTTCCAGTGTGGCAATGACCGGGACGTCCACGAGCGGAGCCAGGATTAGCAGCTGTTCGAGTCGCTGAATCAGCGGCCGCATATTGTGTTCGGCCCGCTCGAGGAAATAAGGCTGAACGTCGACCAGCAGGATCAAAGCGGACGAGGGAGAGATCAGCAGTTCGGCCAAGACGATGCCCTCCGGTTACGTGGCTGGGGCGACCCATGAAACAACAGATCGATGGTATCAGATCGACTGGCCGCTGCCATTGGATGTCGACTTTCGACGACCCTGTTACACTACTGCCAGCAGGCCCTGCGAGTGGCCTGCTGGTTGCCCGCCCCTGCCACCAACTTCTTCTGAGGACAAGCTGAGATGTCAACCAGCCGAATAGCCACGATTGCCCTGTTGCTGGCCAGTTGCCCCATCATGGCGGTCGCCGAAGTTACTCCACCTGCCGGATTTCAACCGCTCTTTAACGGTCGCGATCTGGAAGGATGGCAGGCAATTCCTCACTATGACCACCGCAAGCTGGCCGCCATGGAAGCGGCCGAGCGGGAGAAGCTGCTGGCTGGCTGGCAAGCAGAAGCCGAGCAGCACTGGACGGTTGACGATGGCGAACTGGTGAACGATGGAAAGGGACCCTACCTGACGACAAACCAGCAGTTTGGTGATATGGAACTGCTGCTGGAGTACAAGACAGCGGCTCAGGCGGACAGCGGGATCTACCTGCGCGGGACACCCCAGGTCCAGATCTGGGATTTCACGAAAGAGGGGGGCAAGTGGAATCGAGGCGCCGATCTCGGCTCGGGTGGCCTGTTCAACAACAGTCCCGGTAGCCCGGCGCGTGACCCCCTGCTGCTGGCTGACCGACCGTTTGGCGAGTGGAACAAGTTCCGCATCGTGCAGATCGGTGCCCGTACGACCGTCTACCTGAATGACCAGCTGGTGGTCGACAATCAGCCGATGCACAACTTCTGGGATCGCAGCCGTCCCCTCTTTCCACTGGGTCCCATTCAGCTGCAGACCCATGGTGGAGAAATCCGCTGGCGCAATATTTTCATTCGTGAGATCTCGATCCCGGCAGCGAACGAGTTATTGGCAAAGAGAGATGCTGATCAGTTCGAATCGCTCTTCAACGGCAAGGATCTGGCTGGCTGGCAGGGGGATACTGATGCATACGAGGTCAGCGATGGCGCGATTGCCTGTCGTGCTGGCAGCGGCGGTAACCTGTTCAGCGAAGAAGAGTACGCTGACTTTGTTGTTCGACTTGAATTCAAGCTGCCGCCGGGCGGCAACAATGGCCTGGCGATCCGCTATCCCGGCAGTGGCGGGCCTCACGTTAGCGGGATGTGTGAAATCCAGGTGCTCGATTCAGAGCACCCCAAGTATGCCAGTCTGGATCCGCGCCAGTATCACGGTTCCGCTTATGGCATTGCTGCCGCACATCGCGGTTACCTGCGTGAGACCGGCCAGTGGAACTTTCAACAGGTCACGGTGCGAGGATCGACAATCGAGGTTGAGTTGAATGGCTATACGATCCTTTCGACCGATGTCGCGGACGTGACCGAGTTCAAGGATGGCGCGGCACCTACCGGCTTCAAGCGAACAACTGGCTTCTTTGGCTTTGCCGGACATGGAGACCCGGTCGCTTTCCGCAATATCTCGATTCGCCGCCTGCCGCCAGTCTCGCTGGTCGAGAGCAGCTGGCCGCAATTCCGTGGCCAGAACAGCTCGGGACGTGCTGGCTGGGGAGGTGGTTATCCCACCGAGCTGGGACCGGAGAAGAATGTGGTCTGGAAAGTACCGCTGGCCAGCGGGCACTCATCGCCAATCGTGATCGGCGATTCGATCGTGCTGACCGCCCAGCAGGACGACAAGCTGCAGACAATCTGCCTGGCACGGAAAGATGGTTCGGTCAAATGGGTCGCGGATGCTCCCTACAAGGAACTGGAAGCAATCCACCAGATCGGCAGCCATGCGCAGAGCAGTCCGGCCAGTGACGGTGAGCGAGTTGTCTCATTCTTTGGCTCCAGTGGCTTGTACTGCTATGACATGGACGGCGAGTTGCTTTGGAAGAAGCCGATGGGACCGTTCAACAACGACTTTGGCGCCGGCACTTCACCGATCATCTCAGCTGATCAGGTGATTCTCTGCCAGGATCACGATACCGGTTCTTTCCTGATCTCGGTCGACAAGCGGACCGGTGAGACGAACTGGGAAGTGGATCGCAGCGAGTTTCCGCGAAATTACTGCAGCCCTGTGATCTGGACTGTGAATGGTCAAAAGCAGATTGTTGTGGCCGCCACGCTACGAGTTGTCGGCTATGACTTTCAGACCGGTGAAGAAGTCTGGACGGTACGTGGTATTTCCCGCTCGGTCTGTATGACACCGGTCATCGGCGACCGCAACAAGCTCTTTTTAGCTGGCTGGGCGCGGGGCGGTGATGAGGGTGAGCGGATCGTGGTGGATGATTTTGCCGATGTGATCAAGACGCGGGACACCAACAACAATGGCCTGATTGAGCGGACTGAGCTGGAGAAGGGGGGCGCCATCGAGCGCCGCTTTAGCCAGGTCGATCGTGACAAGTCGGGCACGCTGACCGGCAAGGAATACGAGTACTTTCGTGGCCTCTTCGATTCCGCTCGGAATGTCCTGATGGCGATTGAACCTGGTGGAACGGGGGATGTGACGGAATCACACGTCTCCTGGGAATTCCGCAAATTTCTGCCGTTCTGCAGTTCGCCGCTGGCCTACAACGGCTATATCTTTACCGTCAAAGATGGCGGCATCCTGACCTCGCTGAATGCTCGTACCGGTCAGCCGCTGAAGACGGCCCGAGTTTCCGGCAGCGGGGCCTATTACAGTTCGCCGGTGGCGGCCGATGGTCGGGTCTACCTGGTAGATCAACGTGGGCGGCTGACGGTTGTCAGCGCCTGGGCCGAATGGAAGGAGCTGGCGAAGGCTGATTTCGAGGAAGAAGTCTACGCGACTCCGGCGCTCGTGGATGGCAGGATTTACCTGCGCACCAGCGGCCACCTGTACTGCTTTGGTAGCCAGCCGTGATCGTAGCCCACAGATAGTAGCAGAGAGGATAATCTCCTGCGCCCGTGTTGGACGGACGCAGGAGCAATCCCGCTCTACTACTCTTCGCCAGAATCGCTTTCCGCTTTTGGATCGGCTTCGTCGGCAAACTGCAGGCCGAAGTTGTAGAGCTTAAACGAGTAAGTAGCGATCACAATGATCAGCAGCAGCATGACGCCGATCCGTGACAGCAGTGCCCAACGGAAGGCGGATTCAATAGCATATGCCTTGTTTTCAATTGCATCGATTTGTGTCGAAAGGGGTTTTCAGCAGCCATGTCTTTTAGTACCTCGCTGACGAGATAGGGATGTGATCGGAACTGTTTGCGGCTCTCCAAACGACCTCCGGACGCACCGGTCACGGTAGTCGTTGGATTTCAAATTCCCGGCCAAGGGAGCGGCGTGCCCTGATTACGTGAGTGGAGCTCAACGGGCAGCCAGTAAGAGATGCAATTAACCCAAAGCCGGATATCAACCTAGGGAGTATGAATACCCAATTCAAAGGAGCCAGTGTTATTTTCCGGGAATAATTGCTGACCGGAAAAACCCTCTAAAATCTGCTGATTTGAGAGGCAGTTGGGCAGTCTGTCAGCGAGCGAGCGAGCCCATCGGGTCCCATGCAGGCAGCACGATGGGATCCTGTTGCCAGGCATCGAGCAGCTCGGCGGAGAGGTACTTTTTATTGGCGGCAATTTCGAACATGAACTCGTCAAACCATGAGTCATTCATGACATAGAAGCCCTTGCGGCCATTTTCTTCGCCCCAGCTGTTTTCCACGCGCCAGCGACGTGCCGCCTGGCTCCCATCGTTGTCCACCAGATCCACACCGGTGAATAACATGGCATGCGTCATCAAGGTCTCGTGATGGACAAGCCGATCGGCCTTGGGCATATCCAGGTCGGTGTCGTAGACCCCCCTGTAGTCGTAGAGATCGACGTCCCAGATACCCTGGTCTCGCCGCATCATCTTGCCCACATCACAGCCCATCCAGACCGGCTGCTGATCCAGGATCGTGGAAATCGTCACCTGCTTCATGGTCTCAATGTCCACGTTCAGGTACTTGACCATATCGCCACCAACAACGTTACCGAGAAAATCGACGGTAAAAGTTCTGCCGACCGGGCTGGAGGGTCGGGGGTCATGGACCAGGCAGACATAGTCATCCAGCGGCTGTTCGATGTACTTGTCGGCAAACTGCCCAGGCGTCAGTGTGCCAGCCCGATTGAATTTTCGGTCCTTGTCGTTCCATTGCCAGTCAAACTCGGTCGGAGGCGTTCCCAGGTGAATGGCAAGAATCCGATAGACCTCGGACACCACCTGGTACTGTTGCTGGGCCAGGCTCTCTTGCGAATCACCATTGGCTGAAGCCTTCCTCAGCTGCATCGCTGCCTGTCGCAAGCGGGCCAACAGCACCTCGTTCATTCGCCGGGTATTACTGGAGCTTTGCGATTCCGGCATGACCTCCTTGGGGACCACGCCGTGCTTCTTGATGATATTGGTGAACATGTTCCACTGGCCGCCGTCGTCCAGCGGTTTGTCCAGCAGCCAGGCGACTGTGCGGTCATCGACTTCGCGGTCGGCGGTATCGAGGATACTTTGCAGGAAGTAGTTGGCCCGTTCCAGCTTGTCCCAGAAGAGCGTGTGATTCTGGCTGAACTCGAAATCCTTCAGATTCAAAGCGGCCATGGCTGCCGGACGGAAGAGATTCAAGCCGGCGAACATCCAGCAGCGACCACTTCGTTTCTGGTTGGTGACGCTCCAGTCATCCAGCAGGTGCGAAAAGGTGTGGCTGGTCGACGTTACGATATGGCGATCGAGTGCCACATCGTCAATGCCCGTTTGCGTGACGGCGTTTTGCATCATCCGCGCTGTCGGATGCGAATCAAAGTCACTCCGCAACTGGGCCATTTGTCCGTCATCCAGAGAATGCTCAGACTGAGCCGCTGGTTGTGTTGTCGTCGCCATAATCTGTAACCCGTAACCCGTAACCTGAAACCTGAAACCACTAACCACTAACCACTAACCACTAACCACTAACCACTAACTTCTTCGGTCATCTGGTAGATGCGCAGGCTTCCGTCAAAGCATGCTGCGGCCAGGCGACGATTGTCGGCGGCCAGGTCGATACCGCGAATGCAGTCCAGAACCTTGGGCTCATCGACGTTCAAGGAATGGAAGGGCTTGAGGGCCAGCGGATCCTTGTCTGCCTGCCTCAGTTTCAAGTCACCCTCCTTTTCTTCCTTCTTGCTGACCTTGACCGGACTACTCGCTTCGTCCAGCTTCCAAAAACAGATCAGCCCGCTGCCACTCTGCTTGGCAATTCCGCCGATAATGTAGCCATCGGGATGAAAACGGATTCCCCAGGCAACGCCGGTCGAATTGTCTTCCGGTCGCAAGTGACGCAGCACGGTACGCTTCTCCCAGTCAATCAGGCCAATGATCGGATCCTGTTGGCCGGCGAAGGAGTTGACGACGTTGGTGATACCAGCTGTTGCGACCAGCCTGCCGTCAGGGGAGAGTCGCATGTCACGTGCGCCACCCATATCGGCGGCAAACTTGTTGTCGTATCCGGTCATCACGGTGGCAATACTGGCAACCCGCTGAGCCGAGTCCAGGTCCCAGATAAAGACATTGCCCATCAAGTCCTGGGAGACCAGGTGCTTGCCGTCGGGATGAAAGTTGACCGCGTAGGGGTTCCGTTCATGCCCGGCCAATTCGGCAATCATCTCACCCACGTCCGCTCGCCAGACGCGGATCATGTTGTCATTGCCACAGGTCGCCAGCAGCGAGCCATCGGGGCTGACTCGAACCCAGCGAGCCGAGCCGACATGCGCGCGGACCATTCGCCGGGAGCGGGGCAGTGGATCGTCGGTTAGCCACCAGTGCAGCTCGCCATCCCAGCCGGCCGTGTAAAGCCAGTTGCCGTCGGGGGAAAAGTCCATCGAGCGGACCCAGCTGTTGTGGCCCGAGAGCATCATCTTGCGACCGCTGGAGAGATCCCAGCGGTAGACGTTCAGATCCTCGGCTCCGGCAAAAACAAAACGCGAGAGTGGATCAAAGCGGCAGCAGGTGAGTGGCAGCTGGTGCTGGTAAGACGCCACCTTGTGAGTCTTGGTCACATCCAGCGGCAGGCTTGCCAGGTCGGTTGGTACTGCAGTTGGTTCGTTCATGCCAGCAGCTCTTTGATCGGTTCGACCGCTGGATCACCGATCGGAATCTCACGACCGTCGATATCATGATTGGCAGTGGAGTCGATACCGAGTGCCTGCAGGTATGTATGGAAGAGGTGACCGCCGTGGACCTCGTGGTCCACCACTTCGGTCCCCTTGTCGTTGGTGGCACCAATCACCGCTCCGGTCTGAACGCCGCAGCCACCAAGTGCCATCGACCAGGCACTTCCCCAGTGATCGCGGCCATAACGATGGTTGATCTTGGGGGTCCGGCCAAACTCGGAATAGACCATCACCAGCGTGCTCTCGAGCATGCCACTCTCCTCGAGATCACCCAGCAGGGTCGAGAAGGGTTGATCAAATTCACCCAGCTGTTCAACGTGAAAGTTGAAATTTTCGGCATGTGTATCGTAGCCATGGTGCGTGACCTTGACGCAGGTCGAACCCTCTTCCAGCAAGGTCCGGGCCATCAGGCAGTAGCGACCGAAATCGTGACGACCGTAACGGTCCAGCTGGTCTTCTGACTGCTTCTCAAACAAATCCTTGCGCGCCATCAACTGGGCTGCCTGGTTAAACGTCGCGTCGTAGGAATCGACCAGTGCCTTGGGGCGCCGTGAAGTGAATTGCTGATTCAGCTGGCTGCGGAAATCGCGACGCCTGGAAAACTGCTGTTCACTCAGCTCCTGCTGACGGTCGAGGTTGTCCGGTGGGACGATGCCCTCGAGCCGCATTTGGGCGTAGCTGGATCCGAGGAAGCCAGCGGTATTGTCGGTCAGGCCGCGCGTTGAAATGTGGACGAAGCCGGGCAGGGGACTGTCGGTCGGTGCCAGGTACTTGTTCACCACCGATCCGATATAAGGATAGGCACTCTCGCCCCGCCGACCCTTCTCCATGAACATGTGACCCTGGTGATGGTCGTCGGTGTTCAAGTTGATGCTGCGGACGACAGATAGCAGGTGCATTTTCTGGGCAGTGTAAGGAAGCAGCTCGCAGATCCGCAGGCCCGGAACCGATGTCGGAATCGACTGGAAGGGACCGCCATACAGGGTCCCCGGCTTGGGATCCCAGGACTCCAGCTGGCTGACGCCGCCCTGCATGTAAATCTGCAGGATTCGCTTTTGGTCGGACTTCAGCGTGTCGGCCACCAGCTGGCTGGAGAAACCATCCAGTCCAGCCATTGCACCAGCTCCCAGGGCAGCTGTCCCAGCCAGAAAGTTTCGGCGCGAGTGGACATGATCCAGCGGATGACAACCAGTATTCCGCTTCATTTGTAGTCTCCTGCAAGGTGAAAATGGCCGAGTCTGCTTGTCGCCCTAGTGATTAAATCGGAACTCGGCTGAACACAGTATAGCCCGAGTTGCCTGGGCCAAGCCAGTTAAACGATCAGCAGCGAATGTATCCAGGAATTGAGCCATGGCCTGCCGCTCTTCGTCACGAGCTGGGCGCGACAGGACAACCAGGTACAGAGTGCTAATTGCGTCGTCGTTGGAAGCGGTCGCGTTCAATTGATCCAGCAAGTTGCCGTTGGCTGGCTCAAGCCAGCTGCTGAGCAGCTCGTTGTTCTCCAGGAACAAGGCCTGCTTGGCCGTGGGGCCGAAGGCCGAATTGGCAGAAGCGAAGACGTCAATGTAAGTAGTAACATGACTCTCCAGGGCCTTGTGGACGGCACGTTCCAGTTGCAGTGCCTGGTCCGCCTGCGCGGGGTCAAAGCCCTCGTTGTCCGCCGTCAGCTTGGCAAGCTCTGCCTGCCTGGTCTGCTCGATCAAGCCAACCGCCTGCATAGTCGACCAGGCCAGCTGTTCAGGGGTCAGTGGCTTGAGCGCGGAGCTGAGGTACAGCTGGGCTGCCGGGTCGCTCGCGTCCGCAGCCACTTCGCTACTCAACTGGTAGGTCTTGCTGAGTACCAGCTGGCGGACCAGGTAGCGGATATCGTAGTCGTGGTCGCGGAGGTCGTTTGCCAGCAGGTCCAGTAACTCTGGATGGGAGGGCGGATTGTCGGCGTGCATCATGTCGAGCGGCTCCACAAGGCCGCGTCCCATCACCAGCGCCCAGAGCCTGTTAGCAATGTTCAACCGAAAAGCGGCGTTGTCATCGGCGATCATGGCCGGTGCCAGTTGCTGCCGGCGACTGTAACGCGGCACTCCGCGAGCCTTGTTGTCCGGCTTGGTCACGTACGGATCCTCGGCCGGCTTGGGATCCTCGATGGCTGGCAAATTAAGCAACTTCGGGACCGTGCTGTTCTCCTCGTTGGTGAAGACCGAGGTGAACTTCACGTCTCCTTCCGCTTTCTCACCGATCGAGGCCAGCTTGGAGTCCGGATCGGTGAACAGGTAGCTGCGTTTAATGAAGGCACTCAGGCCATAGTAATGCTGCTGAGGATAGTCGCCGATCGAGGGATGATCATGACATTGTGCACATTGCAGATCGCGGCCAAGGAAGAAACGGCCGATGTCCCGTACCGTTTCGTCGACGTTGAGATTCCGGTCCAGCAGGAAGCGGGCCTGCCCTCGCGTGGCCTGCTCAGCACCGTCCGCTGATAACAACTCGCTCGCCAGCTGCTTCCAGGATTTATTCTGCAGGAAGGAACTGAACAGATAGTCCTGCCAGGCAGTCGGCTCGACATGTTTCTTCGGCAGCCGCTGCATCAACATCACGTCGAAAGTATGTTGCAAGCGAAGTGCATGCTGGGGAGTCGACAGCAGCTGATCGACCAGTTGTTCTCGCCGGTTGTCGGCGGGATTATTGAGGAATTCCTGGACTGCAGGGTGAGTCGGAATTCGGCCGGTCAAGTCGAGGTAGAGTCGCCGAACAAATTCAGTGTCGCTGGCTGGCGCTGCTAGCGTGTCCGCCATCTCACCCTGGGTTGCACGCACCAGCTGGTCAATTCGCTGGTGCAGCGGCGGCAGGTCCTGGGCCGGCGCGGACTGTACCAGCAGCGCAGCGATAAGGAGACCGAGCAATGGCATGGAATTTTTCATCTGTATGCTGACTGACGACCCGAGGGGAGACCGTTATGGAACATGACTATTTTAGCACGGTCTTGTTGGCTCAACCAATGCGTCTGGAATTCCACTATCATGAATAACTGCCCGCTCGCTCGCTTTCGTTCCTCCCGTTTACAAGGTGATTCATGGCCATCCGCCATTCTTCCGTCGTTGCCCTGGTCGCTGTGCTGATTGTCCTGGCCGGAAACTGGACGCCCAATCCGGCTTATTCCCAGGCCATCACTGCCGACGTGCTGCTCACGGGTGGCACCATTCATGACGGCAGCGGCAAGCCACCGCAGGTTGGAGATGTTGCCGTCCTCGATGGCAAGATTGTGGCGGTGGGAGAGTTTGAGCTGGAGAGTGCCGAGCTGGTGATTCCCTGCCAGGGGCTGATTATTACACCGGGCTTTATCGACCTGCACAATCACAGCGATTCGGTGATAATTCGCAGCGGCACGCGGGCCAATATGAACTTTGTCCTGCAGGGCTGCACCACGATTGTGACGGGGAATTGTGGCGCAGGACCGATTGATGTGCAGGCTTACTATGAAGAGATAGACAAGGCGGGAGCGGGTACGAATGTGGTGCACCTGTTGCCGCAGGGGAACCTGCGTCGAGAGGTGATCGGCAATGTCCGTCGGCCGGCCACGATGGATGAACTGGAAGAAATGCAGAAACTGGCTGCCAAGGCCATGCAGGACGGCGCCTGGGGTATGTCGACGGGACTCATTTATGTCCCCAGCTCCTACGCGGATACCGACGAGTTGATTGCCATTGCAGGCGTGATTGCAGAACATGGCGGGATCTATGCCAGCCATATCCGCGGCGAAGGTTCCGGCTTGCTGGACTCGGTAAACGAGGCGATGGCGATTGGCAAAGGAGCGAAGCTGCCGGTTCACGTCTCCCACTTTAAATCCTCAGGCCGCGACAACTGGGGACTCGTACGAGTGGCAGTCGACCTGATCGGCAAGGCGCGGGCCGAGGGTCAGCAGGTGACGGCCGACCAGTATCCTTACCGGGCCTCCAGTACCTCGCTGGATGCGACCCTGCTGCCCTCTCGCATGCGCAGTGGCGGGCGAGAGGCAATGATCAAGCGGCTCGATGACGCCGAGCAGGGTGAGGCGATGGTGGCGGCTATCAAGCGCAGCCTGGATAAACGCGATGGGGGTGAGTCGATTCGCATCGCGCGCTATGCACCCGGGAAAGAATGGGTCGGCAAGAACCTGGTGCAGATTGCAGAATTGGAAAGCAAGACGTCGCTGCAGATTGCCCTCGAGATTATTCGTGGCGGTGGTGCGGCGATCGTCAACTTCAGCATGGATGAGGAAGATGTCCGCTATGTGATGCGCGTCCCCTGGGTGGCCACAGCGTCGGACGGGCGGGCCTACCAGCCAGGTGCGGATCGACCCCATCCTCGCAATTATGGAACCTTTCCCCGCAAAATCGGCTACTACGGATACAAGCAGGGGAACCTCTCGCCGGAACAGGCGATTCGCAGCGCCACCGGCCTGCCGGCAGATATCCTGCAGATGACAGACCGCGGATATATCAAGGTTGGGCAGTTTGCCGACCTGGCAGTCTTCGATGCAGAGGAATTAATCGATGCGGCAACCTTTGATGATCCCCATCAGTATTCCCAGGGCATGCGCTATGTACTGGTCAACGGCGTGCTGACCGTCTATCGCGGCACCGCAACCGGGGCCCTGGCCGGCAAGGCCCTGCGCTTCGCTGCCAGCAAAAAGCCAGCCGATGACCAGCGCTAGCCGGTATCGGTGGGGCTTGATAGTGCTCATTCCGGTTCAGCCATCAACCACTAGCGTATCGACTTGGGTACCGCCTGGCCCTTGGGAATCAGGCTGGAGTACTCCTTCTCCTGCATGCGATCGTCAAAGTCCGCCTGCGCTGCGACGATCGTCTGGGGATCTTCCAGCAGGTCAATGATTGTGACCGCCAGTACCTTGGAGGCATAGACAATCCCCTTTTCCCCGATCGTCGATCCGATTGCCGCCACGTTTTGCCAGCTATGGCCAGGACTCTTGGCGACCATGCAGGAGGTGCGGATTCCGCTTGTTGGCACGTGCCAGCTGATGTCACCCACATCGGTCGAACCCTTGCCCGCTGCTGGTGCCAGCGGCGTCTCATGGATTGACTCGTCGATTGCCAGCGGAAACTCGGTACCGAACTGCTCGACCAGTGGAGCCTGCAGGCGCCGGGCAAACAGCTTCTCCTCGTCATTAAAAGTTGGTGCTCCGACCTGCCGCAGGTTCTTCTCCAGCAACTGGGCCAGCGGCATGTTCGGGATCAACTCGTGGCAATCGGTGTCGATTGTGACGGTCATTGTGGTTTGCGTCATCAGGGCAGCGCCGCGGGCGATATCCTGCAGCCAGCGAAAGTTGAATTCCACATCCTTGTGGTCATCGGCGCGGCAAAAATACCAGACCGTGGCGGTCGGGGGGACCACGTTCGGCGCGCCGCCGCCGTCGATGATGACATAGTGCAGGCGGGCATCTTCCTTGATGTGTTCGCGCATGAAGTTGGCAGCAATGTTCATCAGCTCCACTCCATCCAGCCCGCTGCGTCCAGTCTCGGGATTTCCGGACGCGTGTGCCGGCACGCCGGCAAAAGTGAACTTGGCCGATACAAGTGCCTTGCTGCTACCGGCAATCGCCTCGTTCCTGGAACTCGGATGCCAGTGCAGGCAGACGTCGAGATCGTTAAATTGACCATCGAGCGTCATGTAGACCTTGCCGATCACGGTCTCTTCGGCCGGAGTACCATACAGGCGCAGTGTGCCGGGGATGCCATGTTTTTCCATTGCTGCCTTGGCAGCCAATGCCGCTCCAAGTGCTCCCGTGCCAAGCCCGCTGTGTCCGCAGGCGTGCCCCGCGGCTCCTGGCTCGAGGGGGATCCGCTGCGGTGCTATCCGCTGGGACATGCCGGGCAGGGCATCGTATTCGGCCAGGATGCCAATCACCGGTTTCCCTGAACCAAAACTGGCAACAAAAGCGGTCGGCATATCAGAGATCCCGACTTTGACCTCAAAGCCATTCTCCTTGAGCTTGCTTACCAGCAGCTCGCTGGAGCGGGTTTCCATCAATCCGACCTCGGCAAATTGCCAGATCGATTTATTCACCAGCTTGAGTTCGTCGCTGCGCTGCTCAACGTCGGCGATGGCCGTCTGCTGGCTGGGACGTAACTGGGCCTGGCAGGTTTCGCTGACCAGACTGCTGGCCAGCCAGGCCGCCAGGGCGATGGCGGGGACGTGGCGAAAGCAGGATTGACGGATGGTGGTGGCGCGCTGGTACACGGTGGCACTCCTGGGCAGAGACGGGATTAGTAATCCGGGACATGGATGAACGGTTGATAAGCTATGCGACGGACAGTGGGCCTGCAAATCCCAGCCTGACTCTCCAGCCAGAGCGAGTGGCCGGTTGCCGCATTATTTGATGTTCCTGCTTGCATCCGGAGCGGTCAGGTCTTCTACTCCCAGCATCCCAATACCTGAAAGGCCAGCGACATCATGAAACTTCGCATACGGGTTCTCTCATCGGCTTTGCTTGGACTACTCTCTGTCGCCATACCACTTGCCGGTCAACAGCCTCGTTTTACACGGGCCAATGAAGAGCTGGGAATCGAGGGTCTCGGCGGTGGGGCAGCTGCCTGGGTCGACTTTGATAATGACGGATGGGTCGACCTCTACAGCGGCCGGCTCTGGAAGAATAACGAGGGGAAAAAGTTCACGCTGGTGGAAGCTCCGGCCGTGAGCAGCGATGGCACATGGGCCGACATCGACAACGACGGTGATGCCGACTTCTTCAGCTGGAGTGGTGCTGGAAAACTGGTGCTCAATCTGGGCGACAAGGGTTTTCAGGATATCAGCGACAATCTGCCTGACCTGCCAACCAAGGTCAGTCTGGGTGCTGTCTGGGGCGATTTTAATGGTGACGGTTTCGTCGACCTCTACGTCGGTGGATACGAGAGTCCCAGCTACCTGACCGACGTGATGTACTTCAACAATGGCGACACGACGTTCAAAGAAGTCTGGCGGACCGTGGGGACCACCAAGCCGGCGCGTGGGATTACCACCGCCGACTATGACGAGGATGGCGACCTGGACATTTACGTCTCCAATTATCGACTGGTTGGCAACATCCTCTGGCAGAACAACGGCAAGGGGGAATTTACGGACGTTGCAGTGGCGACCGGGACGGATGGTGATGGGGGCCTGGGTGCCTGGGGTCACACGATCGGGTCCTGCTGGGGTGACCTCGATAGCGATGGTCATATCGACCTGTTCGTCGGCAACTTCAGCCATCCACCGGCCTACCAGGATCGACCCAAGTTTCTGCGCAACCTGGGGCCGGCGATGGGATTCAAATTTGCTGATCTGAGTGCCAATGCGGGACTTGCCTGGCAGGAGTCTTTCGCCTCACCCGCCCTGGGCGATTATGACAATGACGGCCTGCTGGATCTTTACTTCACAACGGTCTATGCCGTTGGCAGTGGTGGCATCCGCAATTACCCGGTGCTCTACCGGAACAGCGGCGAGTGGAAGTTTGCCAACGTCACCGCGGCAGAAGGTATTCCCAACCTGGCTCCAACTTACCAGGCAGCCTGGGCTGACTATGACAACGACGGCGACCTGGACCTGGTCAGCGCCGGACGCCTGATGCGTAACGACGGCGCGGTGGGCAACTGGCTCAAGGTTCGCCTGCTGGGTGGCGACGGCATCGATCAATGGGCGATCGGTTCCCAGGTCCGCGTCCAGCTGGGCACGCGGGTGATCACCCGCCAGGTTGCTACAGCAACCGGGCAAGGGAACCAAAATCAGCGAACCTTGCATTTTGGACTGGGGGAGCATACTGGCCCTGTCTCTATCCAGGTGCGATGGAGCGACAATCGCGAGCTCAAGCTCGAAGAGATGCCGGGCAAGCTGATCGTGGTCAAGCGTTCAGATCAGACAAAGTGATTTCGGTAGCAGGACTCCAGGGGAGCACCGTGTTTGATGGTCAGTGTTTTTCATTTCGGCGCGGTTGGCGATGGCCAGGCAGATGACACCGAGGCCCTGCAGCATGCCCTCGACGCTGGCGACGGTGTGCTGGAATTGGACAAGGGAACGTACCGGATTCGTCGTACGCTGGTGATCGACCTGACCAGGCAGGGCTACGGAGCAGTCCTCGGTCGCGGCGGTACTTCCCGGATTGTGATGGACGGACCGGGCCCGGCAATCGAGATCATTGGCGACCACCAGGGGACGGCGCAGCCCGGGTCCTACAAGGATCAGACCTGGGAGAAAGAGCGGTTTCCCACTGTCCAGGATGTGGAGATCCTCGGTCAGCATCCGCAGGCCGTCGGAATCGTGCTCCGTAAGACCACCAAGTGCGTGATCTCGCGCGTGCTGGTGCGAGAATGCCTGCATGGAATCCAGCTGGTCGAACGAAACCGGGACTTCATCCTCTCCGACTCCCACCTGCTCAATAACCATGCGCACGGCCTGTTCTTCGACCGCTGCAACTTGCACCAGATCATTGTGCACGGCAACCATATCAGCTGGAACAAGAAGTCTGGTATCAAGTCACTTGACGGCGATGTACACAACCTGCAGATCACCGGCAACGACATCGAGTACAACAACAGCCCGGGCCTGGATGAATCGCCGCAGGGCGAACCGACCGGTGCCGAGATCTGGTTCGAGGCCACCGCTGGTGTGATCAGCGAGGTCACGATTGCCAGCAACACGATCCAGGCAACGGTTCAGCCCGGCGGTGCCAACGTTCGCATCTGGGGCAGCCCGGATGCCAGCCTCGAATCGAACCGCTTGATTGCCATCACCGGCAACGTGCTTGGCAGCCAGTCGCGAGGGATTGAACTGAAGCATGGCAAGCGGATCACAATCACTGGCAACACGATTTACGACTCGGCTGAGCTCTCGATCGTGATGGAAGATTGTGGTGGTTTTGCAATTGCCGGCAACACGCTTGTCTGGCGCAGTGATGCCGATGCACCGCAGAGGGACGGAATCAAGCTGGTGCGGTGCAGTGCCGGTACTTTGACCGGACTGCAGTCCGAGCATCTTTGTTACGGGACCCCCGAGCGGGGTGCTGGAGTGACGCTTGAGCAATGCCACGACATAACCATCGGCCACTGCCAGATTCTCGACCCGCAGGTGCGGGGTATCGAGTTGCTTGACTGTGTTCGCTGCCAGCTCTCGGCCAACTCTATCATCGACCGTCGCGATCCACCCAGCATGCTGCAGGCAATTCGGTTACTCGGTGACTGCCGCGACAACCTGCTTCACAACAACATGCTAGGCGGCGCAGTGGACCAGGCGATCGTGCTCGCCGACGGTGCAGCGACGGTCAGAGGGAATCTTGACCTGGATCATCCGGCTGACTGAGGTCATCCGTGAGGCTCTCTTCGATGGCGGGTAATGCCAGGCAGACGATGCTGCAGGCGACGCAGGCGGCCGCGAATACCCAGAACACCTGGTCCAGCATCTTGTTGTTTTGGTAGAGACGAATCAGGCCAGCCACCAGGATCGAGGCCACACCCCAGCTGGCTCCCATCGTCAGGGAACTGGCAATCCGAGGCCCGCGCGGTATCAGCCGCTGTGCATAGCTAATGAAGACCGGCATGGCGATGCCCAGCAGCAGGCCTGCCAACAGGCAGAGGACGATCTTGCCGGCGTAGCTTGCGGGTCCAACCAGCACCACGAAGGGAGTGGCCAGCAGAGTCGGCAGCCAGAGCATGGTACGCTCCCAGCGCGAGCTGGCTACCAGGGCACAGATAATTGCGCCGGCACCGATCCCTGCCATGAAGGACGATTGCACCGGTCCGATTTCATCCGTCGTGAGTCCCTCGGCTTCCAGCAGGTAGGCCAGCGTGAGCGGAATTCCCAGCGCCGGGATGATACGCAGCACTCCGCCGGCGAACAGCTTCAGCATGATCATGCCGCGTCCGGCAAAAATATCACGTATGCGAGGCGGGGTCTGCGATCCAGACTGCAAGGGAAACTGTCGTCCCTGGATGCCGAGTGCCACGATCAGCATCGCCGGCAGCGCCCAGACCAGGTGCCAGGCCAGGGTGGTGATGCCATCATAGGCAACCAGCTCGCCGGCATAGGTCGGCCCGACTGCCTGGCCGAGGTATCCACAGAGCGCAAAAATGGCCATCGCCCGACTGCGATTGTGAGGCAGCAGCGATCCTGCAGTGGCCGCTGCCTCAGGGTGAAAAGCGGCGATCCCCAGGCCGGCAATGAACAGAATCAGGCACATCAACCAGGTGGAGTGGATCCAGCCCAGCAATGCCAGACAGACAATCGAGACTACCGGACCAAACCAGATCAGCCAGCGACATCGGACACGATCACCGAGATAGCCGAAGAGGATCTGGGCGAATGAATTCGTGGTGATCCAGCAGAGGTAGCCGATCGCCAGGAAGTCGCCACGGGCCATGCCCAGCTGGTCTTCCAAATTGGGCCAGATCGGATTCACTGTGGAAGCGATCGTATCGACTACGAAATGCCCAAAGGCCAGTATGGCCAGCATCAGCGAGGCGTGTTTCATCAGTAAGCTTTAGGGCGGGCAGCTAGTCGCCAATCGTGACGGGGATCATAATCGGGAGCAGCCAAAACAGACGGCGGTGATCCACAGAGTGCACGGCATCATAACCAAGAGTACCTGATCATGCGACTGACATCCGTCCTCACTCCGATGTCCGATCAGAATCTGGCGTTAGCAGCCCAGCTGGGCGTGAGCCAGGTGACAATTCGAAACCTGGGGCTGGAACTGGAAGCCTGGCAGGCAGCCGCCGAGCGAGTGGCCAGCTTCGGACTCCAGCTTGGTGTGGTCGAGGATGCACTGGAAACCGAGGCCGTGATCATGGGCCAGCCAGGCCGTGATGACGAGATCGAGGGTATCCTCAAGCTGCTGGAAATCATGTCCGAGGTCCAGCTGCCGATCCTCTGCTACAACTTCATGGCGGGTACCGACTGGGTCCGTACCTCTGTCGATGTACCGGAACGTGGCGGTGCCCGGGTGACCGGATTTGAGCTTTCCGAAATTGACCAGGCCGTCTCGCTGGATAATGCCTCTCGTCAGCTGGAACACAGTGAGATCTCGGCCGATCAGCTGTGGGAAAACCTGGCTTACTTTCTTGAGCGTGTCATTCCCAGGGCCGAGCAGCTGGGGATCGCCCTGGCCATGCATCCGGATGACCCGCCGCTGGATGTCTTCATGGGGCGGGCACGAATCATGAACAGCCTGGCGAACTTTCAGCGGCTGGTGGAGCTGGTTCCCAGTCCCAGTAACGGCATCTGTTTCTGCCAGGGTTCGTTTGCTGAGATCGGAGTCGATATCCCGGCTGCCATCAAGCAACTAGGGCCACACATTCGCTATGTCCACTTTCGCGATATCCGTGGAACCAGGGAGTCGTTTGTGGAGACTTTTCACGACAATGGCCCGACCGATATGCTGGCCGCCATGCAGGCTTACAAGGAGGTTGGTTTTGAGGGGCCAATTCGGCCCGACCATGTTCCACAGCTGTGTGGAGAAGATGACGGCGAGCCAGGCTATACAATGCTCGGCCGGCTGTTCGCTTTTGGCTACATGCGCGGCTTGCTGGAAGCTGTAGGGGCATCTGACTCCAGCAGATAGCTAGAGCACGATTGCTGTTGGAACGCACGAGGTTGCAGCGCCGGGTTACTGCAGCGGCTCAAGTTCCGCCGGCGCTTCGGCAGGCGGCGCAACTTGTTTCTCTTCCAGCAGCTTCTTGTCACGGATCAGCGCGACCAGCTGTTCGGTCACGACCACCAGCCCGGCCGGTTCGAAATGGATACCGTCCTGCATGAACAGGGGAGTTGATTTATCCAGCACGACCAGCGTGCTGGCCAGGTCCAGCAACTCGTGCGCACCCTCTGTGGCGACGTCCCTGGTCAACTGAGCATACTCCTGGTGACGCCTGATGGCCGACGGTTTATCCGGTACAAAGTGCCGCTCGACCAGGTAATCCGGCACACCAGATTTCTCATGCGACGAAGGGCCGGTGATCAGCACCAGCGGTACTCCCTGGGTCCGGCAGAGCTTGCCGATCGTGGCCATGTTCTGGCGGTAGTCACTCGGCGGCACGCGCATCTTATCGGTAGGCATGTTGCCGGTGGAGGAGAATAGCTGGCTAATCAGATACCGTGCGCCCTGCCAGAGGCGACAGTTGTTATAGGCGGATGCCAGCAGGCTGTTACTGCCACTGCTGGCTGGATCGATCTTCTTCTGGGCGTCGGTGGAGCCGTAGGCTTGCCAGTGGTCATTCCAGCCGAACCAGGCGACCACCAGGTCTGGTTCCAGTTGCTCGAGGTATTTCTCAGCCAGCACGCGGCCCTGGTGTGAAGAATAGCCAGCGGCAGCCAGCATCACGCAATCCACCTGCTCGTCGCCCTGTTGGTTGAGGCTGGCTTCGACAAACTGGTGAAATCCCTGCTCGGTGCAGGAGTCGCCGAGGAACACGATTCGACGCACCCGGGCTGGCTTGGGTGTGATCGGCTCATCGTCCTGGAACCCGTACGAGTTGATACCGGCCTGGCCTTCAGGGTAAACCCAGAAGAGGTCCTTATCGGGTGCCAGGGTGATGAATGTATCGGGCCGAGGATATCCGAACTCAATTCCCGACTGGTAGCGAAAACCTGTTACCCGCAGCGACAGCTCGGGCACAATCACCAGCATATTGAGGATGGCAAGTAGCAGGACCCAGCGGTAGGGCATGCTCAAGCGGGCCAGCCGCGTAGTCAGCCAGCCCAGCACGGGGATAGCCAGGGCAGCTCCGCCGGCCACCAGCGCCCATCGCGATCCGCCGGTACGTTGCCAGAGGATGACCAGCGCCAGCAGGCTGGTGGCTGCCAGCGAGATGCCCAGCAGGGCTTTTACGAACCATTCGTCTCGTCGCCGCAAGTCCATGATGATCAGATCTTACACGCTGGGCCGACAATCGTCTTTAGCGATTGGTTTGCAGCGGGCATGCATGGACAGTCCCCGATCTCTGCTTATACTCAGTTCTTTCCGGTCCGAGAGGTCAAATTTCCCTCGGGTCCCCCCTGCCGACCGATCATGGGATCGGCATCTGTCCTGCCAGGTTCGCTGATTGTGATTAATAACGAGGAGCTTCCCGGGCGGCTCTACGATCGCACGTTCTTGATTGCCGTCCTCAGCCAGATGGGCTTTGTGCTGGGCAATACGCTGATGACCCATTACGGTCGATGGATCGAATACCTGGGAGGCGATGCTGCTCAGGTTGGTTGGGTGATGGGACTGGGTGCCGCCTCGGCGGTCATCTGCCGACCCTGGCTGGGTCAGCTCATTAACCGATTGGGTCCACGTACGACCTGGGCTATTGGCTATGTCCTGTTTGCCATCGGGGTCGTCCCCAACATGCTGATTTCCGATGGCTTGCTGGATCAGGGAATGGGGATTTCCCTCTACCTGTTTCGTGCCTGCATGGCACTTGGTGCTGCCTTTGTCTTCACCAGCAGCCTGACCTATGTCACTCACCTGGCGCCGCGCCACCGACGCACCGAGGTGATCGGCATTCTCGGAATTGCCGGCTTCGTCGGCATGATGATCGGCCCCTTTGTTGGCGACATGTTGCTGGACAGGCCGGATCGGGACCGTGGCGACTTTGCGATCCTGTTCCTGGCTGCTGGCAGTGCGGTTGTGATTCCGCTGCTGTTGCTTCTGTTTCTACCAAGGCCGGAAAAGACCCGCGTCGAACAGAGCGGTGGGTTGGTCCAGTTCGTTCGCTTGTGCCGACGCTACTGGCCCGGCCCGGTCGTACTGGTCTGCCTGGCTTTCGGTTTCTGCATGACCGTACCCTTTGTCTTCCTGCCAACGTTTGTTGACCAGCGCGGGATCACATTGGGGAGCTGGTCGACGATCGGTGTCTTCTTCTGGGTCTACTCGTGCTGGGGAATTTTTCTGCGAGTCGTCTTTCGACGCTTGCCTGAGCGAATCGGTCGCCACAATGTGCTTTACGCCGGCCTGACAGCGATGGTGCTGGCAATGCTGATGTACTACCGGATTGATCCGGAACGACCCTGGACATTTCTGCTGGCTGCCTGGATGGGCGGTACCGGACACGGGCTGCTCTTTCACACAGCGGTCTCTTTGACCATTGACGCCTTTCCCTCCGAAGTCCGCGGTACGGGAACGGCCCTGGCAACCATGTTCATCGACCTCGGTATGGTGGGCGGACCACCGGTGCTGGGCATCATTGCCAAGCGAACGGGTTACCAGGAGATGTTCCTCGTGATCGGAGCTGTGGTGGCCGTGATTGGCATCTTCTACGCCTGCTGGCGGAGATTCGGTCGCCATCACGATCGTTCGGTGTCCCCGTCCAATGGGTAAACCGGTCGCCGCAGCTTGTGGTACTCAAAGCAGCTGAAGTCGGGTCGGTGAATACCTGGCGTGTCGCCATCGACGATCAGGCTGGCCAGTGGTCCAATGTCGGCACGAAAATGTACCGCACTCTTGAGTACCAACAGTTGCAGCGCTGTCGGATCGATGTCGACCGTTTCCAGCATGGCGCGGTCGATCAACTGGCGCCGCAGGCTGGTGGTCAGAACCTCCACTCCACCGATCCTCAGTAGCGCGGTGTTTCCAAGCGTGTCGGCAAGTCCCTGGGCCATCGCTCCATGGAAGCGGAAATCACCGTCGCTTAAACGCAGCACCTCGGCCCTCAGCTGTAATGGCTGACCGTGCCGGTCGTCGGTCTTGCCACCAAGCGTCACGTCGATCGTTGCTCCCTCGCCTGCCTCGACCGCTTGCTGGACCGTTTCCGGATCGAACAGGCACCCCACCACGGCCGATGGACAATCGGCTTTGATGAGAGCTGCCAGGGCCACGGTGCCGTCGCAGGGAGCACCGCCGCCGGGGTTATCTGAACCGTCGGCAAAGATCACCAGCCCCTCCTGCTGCTGGCTCAGTTGAATTGCTCGCTCAATCGTAGTCAGCTGTGGTTGCAGGTTATCTCGCGCCTGCCAGAGTATCGTTGCCAGCCGCTCGACAGCCTCCTCGGCCTGCTGAAGATCGCCATCCGCAGTTGCCAGCACGGTTACTCCCATGTCGCGAATGTCGGCAAAGGGAAAGCCCATCGCGATCGTGGCGGTCAGTATTCCCGCTTCCGCTTCGAGTGCATGCAATTGAGCGACGATGTCCTGCATCGGCTGGCGCAGCGTGCACTGCATGGGGGGCATTGTCAGCAGTGGCAACTGGCGATAGGCCTGCTGAGGTTGCACCTCGCCTCGCACGATCCGGCTGATCAGCTCGGCAGCTTCCTCCCCTCGCTCCCGCATGTCGACGTGGGGGTAAGTGTCATAGCCAATAATAACGGTCGCCCGTTCGGCCAGCGCAGGGGAGATATTGGCGTGCAGGTCGAGTGTCACCACGATGGGAATATCGTCGGGCACCAGTTCACGCACACGCCGTACAATCTCAGCTTCGGCGTCCTCGTATTCTTCTGTCACCATGGCACCATGCAGGTCCAGCAGGATTCCATCGGCTGGCAGCTCGGCAGCGATCCGCGATGTCAACAGCTCACAGAGCTGGTCAAAAGTCTGCCTGGCAACCATGCCGGACGGATAGGCACGGGTATTGAGCACCGGGACGAGTTCAAAGCCCACTCGCTCGGCGGCTGCAAGATAACCGCCGTGGATCGTGCCGGTATCGCTGTATCGCTCGATCACCGTGTCGTGACCAGCGAGTTGATCGCCAGCGTGACTGTCGCGGATGAAGTCGGCGAGCGTCGTCATGCCCTCGGCAAAAGTGTTGGTCTCGTGTTGAATGCCGCCACTGATTATTCGCATCGATTCACCTGCTCCTGATTCTAGTCCGGCCTGCCGGGAGTTTGTGTCAGAGGGAAGTGCTACAGTACAATGTCGCCCGCCGATCGTCAGGTCCTGAGAATTGTGACCGATCAGGATTCAATCTTCCAGTTGTGGCTGGACCTGGTACCGGTCGGAAGCCCCAAGCCTGGATCACGTGGTCGCGATGGCCAAGCTGTACTTTTATTACTCCGCGATGAATGCCGGCAAGTCAACGACCTTGCTGCAGTCTAGCTATAACTATCGCGAACGCGGTATGCGCACAATCGTGCTGGTTCCGGACCTGGACACGCGAGAAGATTCGACCAGGGTGACATCCCGGATCGGCCTCTCGACTCCCGCTACCACATTCCACCTTGCCGATGACCTGTTCCAGATTGTCGAGCAGCAGCACAATGACCAGCCACTCGATTGCGTACTGGTTGATGAAGCACAGTTTCTGACCCGCCCGCAAGTACTCCAGCTCTCCGACCTGGCGGATCGACTGGATATACCGGTGCTGGCTTACGGCCTGCGAACAGATTTCCAGGGAAAGCTTTTTGAGGGAAGTGAACAATTGCTGGCTTGGGCCGATAACCTGGTGGAAATCAAGACGATCTGTCACTGCGGCCGCAAGGCGACGATGGTCCTGCGCACCGACAGTGAAGGCCAGGTGATCAAGGAAGGTGCCCAGATCCGGATCGGGGGCAATGAACTTTATGTCTCGGTCTGCCGCCGGCACTTCAAGGAAGGCATGGCCCAGCGAAGAACTGATGAACTGCAATTCGAGGATTTTGAGAGCGTGGAGGAACCAACATGACGAACGCAGGACTTTGGCGAGGGATCCCTGGATTGTGCCTGGCATTACTGCTCTGTAGCTCTGCTGACGCTCTGCTGGCGGCAGAACCGGCCGGCAGCTGGCCCCAGTTCCTGGGACCGACACGGAATGGCATCTCCAGCGAGACTGGCTTGATCGATAGCTGGCCGGCGGGTGGACTCAAACAGGCCTGGCGGGTCAAGGGAGGCGTGGGGATGTCCGGCATCGCCGTGGCCGATGGAAAAGCGATCACGATGGTCCAGCGTGATGGCCGCCAACTGGTCATTGCGCTCGACGCTGGAAACGGAAAGTTGCTCTGGCAGACTGCTGTGGGGGCCGCTTTTCAGAATCCCATGGGACATGGCCCGCGGGCGACACCAACGATCGCCGCCGGACTGGTCCATGTTTTCACCGGGGATGGGCATACCGCCACGCTGGCATTGGCCGATGGCACGCTCCAGTGGCAGCATGACAGTCTCAAGGGACTCGGCGGACGTGTGGCCGATTACGGTATGGTCTGCTCGCCGCTGGTGGATGGCAACAACGTGATTGTGACCGTTGGAGCCCAGGCCGGTACGGTGGTCGCCTACGATACGAAAACCGGTAAGCCTCAATGGTCCTCGGGCCAGGGGGATTCGGCAGGCTACTCGTCGCCGGTTGTTATCAAGCTGGCTGGCAAGCGGCAACTGGTGACGTTCAATGGCCAGGCCCTGATCGGTACCGATCCGGCCAATGGGAACCTGCTCTGGCGATACGAGTACAAGACCGACTACGACTGCAATATCATGACCCCACTGTCGGTCAAAGGGCAGGTCTTTATCTCCGCGGGTGAAAACCATGGCAGCACTTTGCTGTCGGTGGTAGAGGAGAATGGCAAGTACCAGCTGAAGGAGACCTGGGAATCGCTCGGCGTCCAGAGCGTGTTGCGCTGCGAATGGCAGACGCCAATCCAGCTGGGCGGCTATCTTTACGGCTTTGATAACGTCGGCGGAGCTGGTCCGATATCCCACCTCACTTGTATTGAAGCTGCCACCGGCCGTCGCGTCTGGCAGCAGACGCGGTTCGGGAAAGGCAACATGATCGCTGCCGATGGCAAGCTGATCATGACAACGCTTAAAGGGGAACTGGTAATCGTCAAGGCGAGCCACCAGGGGTTTGAAGAGCTGGGTCGCCAGCAGGCACTGGATCGAACCCGTCAGGCTCCCAGCCTGGCCGGCGGACTGCTGTATGTCCGTGATGACCAGGAGATCGCCTGCTTCGATCTCCGCAAACAGTAAGCTGTCGAACGATAGACAATCTTGAGCCGCGAGCTACCTGATGTTTTCACTGGCTGGACATAGCGCCCTGATCACAGGATCGACCAAGGGAGTTGGCTTGGCGATTGCCCGCTCGCTGGCTCAAGCGGGCGCCGATATCGTGCTGAATTGTCGCCAGGATGGCGGGCAGGCTCAGCAGGCACTGGAACTCTGCCGGGCCGAAGGAGTAAAAGCTGAACTGGTGACGGCTGACCTGTCTGGTGACACGTCGGTCTGCGTGCAGCAGTTGTATAGCGCAGCACTCGAGGCCAACCCGGGAATTGACCTGCTGGTCAACAACGCCGGGACCTATATCGATAAACCATTCCTCGATATGGACCTCGAAACGTTCGATTACACGATGCGACTGAATGTCTACGCCAGTTACTTTCTCACCCAGGCTTTCGCGCGGCACTGGGTTGAAAATAAAGTGGCCGGTCGAGTGTTACTGATCGGCTCGATCAATGGCCAATTGGCAGAACAGGTTCATACCGCCTACGACACCTCCAAGGGGGCAGTCGCGATGATGGTCAAATCGCTCTGCGTGTCGCTGGCTCCACTCAATATCCGGGTCAACGGCCTGGCACCCGGACTTGTCTACACGCCACTCACAGCCCCGGCACTGGATGATCCGGAATTCATGAAGTGGATGCAGTTGCACACGCCCAGCCAGCAGGTGCCAGGTCCCGAAGTCTGCGGCGAGGGAGCGGTTTATTTGCTGAGTGATGAGGCCCTGCACGTGCATGGGCAGATGCTGATGGTGGATGGTGGCATGAGCTCCTGGCAGCAGCCGGATCCTCCAGGTTAGAAGGTCGTGGTTAAGTACAACCGGGCTCAATCCCTGGGCAGTTCGACGGAGGAGAGCGTAACAGGGTTGAGCGGCGGATCGTAATGGGTTTTTGATGCAAAGGGAGCAATCATGAAATCGGGCGATAAGGCACCGCAGCTGACGCTGCTGGATTCAGAGAATCAGCCGGTTGAGTTGGCTTCATTGTGGCAGCAACAGTCGCTGGCGCTGTACTTCACACGCCACCTTGGCTGAGTTTTCTGTCGTGAGCAGATCGTGGATCTGCGACGTGCCGCCGACGACTACGCGCGAGCAAATATTGCCATGGCCATCGTGATGATGGGTGCTGTCGAGAAAGTTGCTGCAATCAAGGAAAAATTCAAGGTGCCTTTCATCTGCCTGGCGGATCCGGAACAGGAAACCTACAGGGCATTTGAGATTCCTCGAGGTGGGCTCCTGTCGATTGCTGGTCCACGAATCTGGCTGGCCGGACTGAGGGCCTTGTTTCGTGGCGGTATGGGCCGGCCCGGTCCCGACGTCCACCAGATGCACGCTGCGGTGGTGATTGACACGGGTGGCATCGTGCAGCTGGTGCACTACCCGCGCAATTCGGCCGACCATGTGAGTTTCCAACAAGTAGTGGCAACGCTCGGTTAACTCCATCACAATGTGGAGGCTCACTGGCGTTTCCAGAAGATCCCCGATTCCCGCCCTGGCATGATCATGGACATTGCTCCCTTGCAGCCGACCCGGGTTCGCTACAGTGTCATCTTTGCATCGATGCTGATGGCCATCCTGCTTTACCTGGATCGATTCTGCATCGGGATTGCCGAGCCCTTTATTCGCCAGGATCTGGGCCTCTCGAAGATGCAGATGGGCGTTTTCATGAGCGCCTTTTTCTGGCCCTATGCACTTGCCCAGATTCCATCTGGCTGGCTGGCCGATCGTTTCGGCGCACGCAAGATGATGACCATCTACATCCTCTCCTGGTCGTTTTTTACTGCCATGATGGGACTCGCCACGGGCTTCATCATGCTGGTGGCGATGCGAGCTGCTTATGGACTTGGCCAGGCAGGAGCCTACCCGACTAGTTCGAGTATCGTGAGCCGGTGGATTCCAATCCTTGGTCGTGGCCGTGCCAGCAGCTTCATTTCCCTGGGGGGCCGCATCGGTGGAGCAATTGCTCCCGTCCTGACAGCCATCCTGATCGTGGCATTTGTCTCGGCCGACAAGTCGCCGCTGCTGGAGCCGGAATCGGTGCTCGACAGTGCCCAGATACTGGAAAAACTCGGGGAGAGGAACGAGAAAGGCAACGAGGCCTACCTCTATCTCTTCAAGAAGTCGTCCGGCGCGCTGAAAGAGATTGTTTCATCTCCCCCCGACGAAAATACGGATCCGAGCCAGGACATCATTATAGCCAGCTTTAACCAGGCCATTCGAGATCCCGGCTTCTACTCGGCCGAAGCATTTCTTTCCATCAAGAACCTGGATCGATTTGCCACGAACTCGATCAAGAGAATCGAGAGTGGTGAGACGCTTAATGACGCCGATTCAAAGAAGTTCAACCGGTTCCTGCTTGAATCGCTGTTCCCAATCGAAATTCAAAGGACCTATATGAAAAGCTGGCGACCGGTGCTCTGGCTTTATGGAGGCCTGGGCCTGCTGGTGGCTGGATTCTTCTGGCTCGTCGTTCGAGATCGACCGCAGCTTCATCCACGCTGCAATCAAGCGGAAATGGAACTGATCAGCGGGGGGATGGAACCGGACACAAGCAAAAAAATCGGTAGCATTCCGTTGGGAGATATCGTCAGCAGTCCCAGCCTCTGGTTTTCAAGCGTCTCCCAGATCGGGGTCAATATCGGCTGGCTATTTATTGGTACCTGGTTTCCCACCTACCTGCTGGAACAGCACCAGGTTCCGATCCTGGAACGGGGTACGATGGTCATGGTTCCATTTCTTGTTGGCTTCCCGGGAATGCTCCTGGGAGGAGTCGTGACGGACAAGCTGGTTTCGCTGATTGGCGTTCGCTGGGCTCGCAGGCTGCCCTGGATTATTTCCAAGTCCATCGCTGTTGGGGCGTTTGCCGTCTGCCCCCTGCTGGATTCCCCCTGGGCCGTTACCGCGATGATGGCAACGGTCGCATTCTGCGTTGACTTCGGTAACCCGGCTACATGGGCATTCACCCAGGATGTGGGTGGCAAGCATGTCGGATCGGTCCTCGGTTTCGGGAACATGTGGGGCAACCTTGGTGCGGCGGTATCTCCTATCCTGCTCGCCTGGATCTTCGTGAATTACAGTTATTCGCACATGTTCTATACCTGTGCCGGCCTGTTCGCGATTTCAACCATCTGCAGTTTTTTCATTGATCCTACCGTGCCAGTCATTCGCGAAGACAAGTACCCTGGAGAGAGCATTGAGTGAACCAACCCTTGTCGGTAGCGACGATTTTCGATTTAAAGCAGACAATGCTTGGGCCCAGGTGCCAGCGGAATTTCAGTGGCAGGAAGCCGTCGGTGTAGCGGCCGATTCCACTGGCCGTGTCTATGTCTTTAACCGTGGCCCCTCGCCGGTCGTGATTCTTGACCGCGACGGCAGTTTTGTCGGGGGCTGGGGCCAGGGGGTCTTTAACCGCCCGCACGGGATCGTCGTGGACAACGATGACAACCTGTTCCTGACCGACGATATGGGACACAGCGTACGCAAGTACTCGCCCGACGGTGAACCGCTGATGGATGTGGGACCCAGCGGAATTCCCTCCGAGACCGGTGTTGAAGGAATGGACTTTCGCACCATTCGAGCCGGTTGCGGGCCGTACAACATTCCCACCAACCTGGCCGTTGCTCCCAGCGGCGAGCTGTTTGTGGCTGATGGCTATGGCAATGCTGCCATTCATCGCTTCACGGCCGAGGGCCAGTTGATCCAGTCGTGGGGCAACCCTGGAGATGGTCCCAGCCAGTTCAACGTACCCCATGGCATCGCGGTCGATAGCACGGGCCAGGTGATCGTGGCAGATCGCGAGAACAGTCGATTACAGTTTTTTAGCGACGAAGGTGAGCTGCTCGACACCTGGACCAATGTCGTGCGCCCGACACAGCTGGTGATCGACGACGCTGGCAACCTCTGGGTTTCGGAGCTGGGAACCATTGCCGGCCTGTTTCCCTTCATGGATCCACCCGAGGAGCCGGTTGGCTCCCGCGTCAGTATCTTCTCTGCCAGTGGTGAGCTGCTGGCCCGCTGGGGTGGTGGTAAGAATCCAGGATCGCCAGGCGACTTTTTCGCTGCCCACGACCTCTGGCTGGATCCTTTTGGGGACCTGTATGTCAGCGAGGTGGTCTACTCGGCGGGCGGCAAGCATGGCATGGTGCCGGCCGACTGTCCCAGCCTGCAGAAATTCACCCGCCTGGCTTCCGAGCGGGGTGGTGATTGATGGCTGCCAAGGGCGTCACAATCCTGGGCGGTGGCAACACGGCTTTTTCCGTGGCCGCCAGGCTGCAACTTGAAGGAGCAGCTGTCACGCTCTGCGAGATCCCCTCGTTTGCACATATGGTTGAGCCGATCCTGGAGAGCCGGCAGATAGAGCTGGATGGTGTGGCGGGCCAGGGTGTTGCCACGCTGGACTGTGTGACAACCGACTTTGCCGTCGGCCTGGCCGAGAACGAGTTAAACCTGCTGATCATCCCGGCCTATGGTCACCGGGCCTTCGCCGAAGCCTGCGCGCCACATCTCAACAGCGGCCAGGTGCTGGTATTGATGCCGGGCACGCTCGGTTCACTGGAGTTTGCCCGCATCCTCAGGGAGGCTGGGGCCCCAGCCGACATCGTGCTGGCCGAGACGGACACGGCACCCTATGTCTGCCGCAAGATGACCGCCAGCCAGGCGCATATCTGGGGAGTGGTGAGTGCCCTTGGGCTGGGTGTCTTGCCGGCCAGTCAGGCTGAGCGAGTGCAGAAGCTCCTGGATCCGCTGTTTCCTGGAGTCCAGCTGTACGACAACGTGGTGACTTGTGGTCTGGCGGCAATGAACCCGGTTGTGCATCCTGTCGGAGTGCTACTTAACGCGGGCCGGATTGAGCAGAGCCAGGGTGACTTCCATTTTTATGGTGAAGGGGTGACGCCAGGCGTCTGCCGCCTGATCTACCAAGTCGACCGAGAGCGACTGGCCGTGGCGGCGGCCCTGGGAGCTGAGTTGCTGCCAGTGGACAAGGCATTTCATGCGGCTGGCTTTGGGCCAGCTGGAGATCTTGAGGCTACCATCAACGGTAGCGAGATGCTGACTGCATTGAAGGCACCTGGTCAACTCGACACCCGCTGGTTGACCGAGGATGTTCCCTACGGACTGGCAGCCTGGTCCGCACTTGGTTTGCAGTACGGTGTCAGTTGTCCGACGATGGAGTCCCTGGTGGATTTGATCGGGACACTGCTGGGCCAGGATTTTCGCCAGCAGGCACGCAGCATGGCCGACCTCGGTATTGACGGAATGTCGCTGTCAGACCTGCAGCAGTACCTCCAGGATGGCACCAGCTGAGTTTTTCTGGATCGAAGATTGGCATAAGGGAGATCGGCAACGATGTATCCAGATGATCAACAGGCCCAGCAGATGTTGGGCGACGCACTTGAGACCATCGATCGATACTACAAGGATCGTGGTATCTTCCAGGACCGCTTTGGATTTGGCCAATCACCGGCCCTGGTGGTGGTGGATTTTGCCTATGGCTGGACGGATGAAGCATACGCCGGCGGTACAGCGCGACTGGACGGCCCGGTGGAGGCGACGCGCCAGTTGCTCGAGGCAGTTCGGGCAAAGAACGTGCCGATCATCTATACCACCAGCCCGTACCGGCCAGAGAGTGGCGATCAGCCTTTCAAATCGGCAGCTGATCCGTCGGTCGAGTACCGCGAGTGGGATGCCCGAGCCTGTGAAATCGACCAGCGGATTGCCCCGCGCGACGAGGATTACGTGATCGAGAAAGAGAGTGCCAGCGCGTTTTCTGGAACACACCTGGCTGGCTACTTGATCCAGCAGCAGGTCGACACGCTGCTGATCACTGGCTGCAGCACAAGTGCCTGCATTCGCGCCACGGCGACCGACGCCAAGAGTCTGAGGTTGAGGCCTGTGATCGTGGATGAATGTGTCGGTGATCGCTCGGCCGTTGCTCACGTGTTTACACTATTTGATATCCAGGCACGTTTTTCTGATGTCTGTAGCCTCGCCGAGACGACAGATTATCTGGCTGGACTCGAATAATTGGTATTCCTGCGGAGGAGATCGTTCGATGAACGACAAGCCAGGCTATTTCACTTTTCCCAACGGCCATCCGAATGCCGTCTACAGCGTGGCCTTCATGCCAGATGGCAAGCGGGTTCTGAGTGGTGGTCTGGATCATGCAATCCGCATCTGGGATGTCGCCAAGCGAACGGCGATCACGCTGGATGAATCTCATGCTGATGGTGTGTCGGGAGTGGCGGTTGATTCGACCGGTAAGTGGATTGTCTCCACCGGGCTGGACCAGCTGGTCAAGGTCTGGGAGTCCTCGGCCGGGGCCTCAGAGGCGACCTTGAATGGGCACGGTGCCTATGTGGTTGGAGTTGCCTGTTCGCCGGTTGCCGAGCAATTTGCCTCAGCCAGCCACGACAAGACAGTTCGCCTCTGGAACCGCCAGGGCCAGCAGTCGGTGCTCAATGGTCACACCGACCTGGTGATTGCGGTCGCCTATAGCCGGGATGGCAAGCAGCTGGCCTCGGCCGGCAAGGATGGATCGGTGCGATTGTGGGACAGCACGAGTGGCGAGGCTGGCACGGTACTGTCGGGTCATGATGGATCCGTGGAGAGCGTGGCATTCTTGCCAGACGGCCGCCGCTGTGTGTCGGCCGGCGGGGATGGACTGGTCATCCTCTGGGATATTGAGAAGTCAGCCATCGTTCATCGGCTGCGTGGCCACGAGGGTTACGTGAAGTCGGTGAGTGTTGCGCATGACGGAGCAACGATCGCATCGGGCGGCCAGGATGGAACGATACGACTCTGGTCGGCAGAGACTCTGCAGCCGCTAAATCTGCTGGAAGGGCACCGTAACACGGTCTACAGCCTTTCCTTTTCGCCGGATGGCAAGCAACTCGCCAGCGGCGGCTTTGATCGCCGCGTGAACGTCTGGGATCTTGGTTGATTCAGACTTCCGGCAGAGGCTGGTAGTGGTCATGTTCGACCAGGTACCGTGGGCGACCGCTGAGATCCTTGATCGTGGCGCGGTTGATGTCGATGCCCATATTGCGATACAGCGTAGCGTGGATTTCCTGGAAATGCACCGGCCGATCGATGGCATGCTCGGCATGCGGATTGGTGGCACCGATTACCTGGCCGGTGCGCATTCCGCCGCCGAACATCAAGGCGCTGCCAACCCGTGGCCAGTGGTCGCGGCCACCCTTGGCATTGACCCGTGGCGTGCGACCAAACTCACCCCAGACAAGGACTGTCACGTCCTTGTCCATACCCCGATCCTTGAGATCATCCATCAACGTGCTGACCCCCTGATCGAGTGCAGGCAGATGATCGCGAGCATTTTCAAAATTCGTGCCGTGGGGCCGGCCGTGCCAGTCCCAGCGTCCATAGGCCAGCGTGACGACTCGCACACCCGCTTCTACCAGTCGCCGGGCTGCCAGGAAATAGTCATTCTGCAGTGGCCCCGCATCGCCATAGCCGGCCGGCAGGTCGGACCCACGCCCGTAGCGATCGCGCAATGCCGGGTCTTCCTTTTCCAGGTCCAACGCGTCGGCTAGCTGGCTGTTTGTGAGAATACCGAGTGCCTGGTCGGTGAAGGCATCCACACCCTCCAGCTCAGTTACCCGGTTCACCAGTTTCTTGTAGGCGTCCAGTTTTCCCAGCAGTCTGCGGCGGTCCTGGAACTGCTCGATGCCGATACCCTGCAGAGCGAGGCTGCGAGCGCCATCGGCGTTGGGCAGGAATGGAGCGTGAGCGGGGCCGACAAAGCCGGCCTGGCCAGGATCCTTCCAGCCACCAGTTTTCATGTTAGGCGAGAGCCCGACGAAGGGTGGTACACCGCGGACCGCGGTTCCCTGCAGCTTGGAAACGGCCGATCCAAACGAGGGCCAGCCGCCGACAGGCTGGTTATCTGAGTGACGGCCGGTCATGCACTGGAAGGCAGCATGACGGTCCTTGGCACCAACCACGCTGCGAATCAGCACCATCTCGTTCATGCGATCGGCGATCAATGGCAAGTGTTCGCAGATCTGGATGCCGGGTACACGAGTCGAGACTGGCTTGAATTCGCCACGAATCTCAACCGGAGCATCTGGCTTGAGGTCGAACATATCCTGGTGAGGTGGCCCACCGGAAAGGAAGATCATGATCACGGACTTGGAAGATCGCCCGTTGCCTGTAGCAGATTCAGCTGCCAGCAGCTGGGGCAGGGCAGCACCCCCCATCGCCAGTGAGCCGATCTGGAGGAAGTTGCGACGGTCGATTCCGTCGCAAAATGGGATCTTCTTGTTGGTCGTCATTTTTTCAAGCTGCAGGTGGAATGTGCATCGTTGCTGTGGCCAGGATTGTGGCCGCCAGCGTAGATATCGGCAATATCTGTTTACTGCTTCCAGCATATCAGATCGGGTTTGTGGATCCTAGCAATTGCTACGTCGTGCGATCACCGCCAGCAACGCCGTGCTGAGAGGGTTTGAGCTGAAAAACCGGTCTGCGCCGGAAATTATCGAGCCGGCCTGATGGGCCTTATGGGGCGGTGGATAAACGGCAGTCTTTTGCTAGAATCTGGCGTTCAGCAAGTAAAGCCCGTTGCTTGACATGCTGAGTCGCGTTGAACGCGAGTGAGTTAGACAGGGGAGTGACTGTGGACCAGAAAATCTTGTGGGAGTTGATTTTCGGCCTGATTGGCGGTCTGGGTATATTCCTGCTCGGCATGAAGAACATGTCCGAGGGCATGCAGGCCGTGGCTGGCGGCGGCTTACGGCGGATGATCGGCATCGCCACGAACAATCGCATCTCCGCAACGGGCGTGGGCCTGGCTGTTACCTGCCTCGTCCAATCAAGCTCCATCACCACCGTGATGGTGGTCGGATTCGTCAACAGCGGATTGATGACGCTGACTCAATCAGTCGGTGTGATCATGGGTTCCAATATTGGCACCACGGTCACCGGCTGGATTCTCGTCCTCAAGATCGGCAAGTACGGACTGCCGATCCTGGGACTGGCCGCGTTCACCTACTTGTTCTCCAAGGGCGACCGTGTCCGCTACATCGCGATGGCGATCATGGGCATTGGGATGGTCTTCTTCGGGTTGGAGCTGATGAAGGAGGCCTGTTCGCATATCAGGTCATTGCCAGAGTTTAAGGAGTGGCTTGGTCATTTCAATGCCGAGTCGTTCGTCGGCATGGCGCAGTGCATGCTAGTCGGCTGTGTCCTGACCGTGATGGTCCAGTCGTCCTCTGCCACGCTGGGAATCACCATTGCCCTGGCACTGACCGGCGTCATCTCTTATCCAACTGCCGCCGCATTGGTGCTGGGCGAGAACATCGGCACGACCATCACCGCCTTGCTTGCATCGATCGGAGCAAACACTAACGCCCGCCGTGCCGCCTACTTTCATGTGCTCTTCAACATGATCGGTGTCTGCTGGATTGGCGCTATCTTCTTCATGTATGTGGAATTCGTCCCCTGGGCGATCGGTGTCGATGTGACGCACTCAGTCCCGGATGGGAAGGGCAATATGATATTTCCACATACCACCGCTGCCATCGCCGCGACGCACTCCATCTTCAACATTATCAATACGGCGTTGTTCCTGCCATTTGCTCATATCCTTGCCAGGATGCTGACCCGCGTGGTGCCAGACCGCGAGGCCAAGGAAGCTCCTCGCCTGACGAACCTCGATGTTCGCATGCTGGAAACACCGGTCGTTGGCATTGAGCAATCGCGTGTGGAAGTGCTGCGTATGGCACATAGTTGCAAGGACATGATGGGCTGGCTGAAGAAGTCGGCGGCTGAAGATGAGCCGGATTCAAAGCGGGTCAAGAAGCTGCAACAGGTGGAAAAGGATCTCGACACGATGCAGGATGAATTCGTCACGTTCATGACGAACCTGTTGTCCGGTAATGTTCCCCACCAGGTGATCGAGGAGGGACGTCAGCAGTTGCGGATGGCGGACGAGTACGAGTCAATCAGCGATTGCCTTGCCAGCATTCAGAAGTTTCAGTTGAAGTTGGGAAAACAGGGGCATCGCTTTTCAGAGGATCAACGCGCAGAACTCAAGGCACTGCATGACCTGGTCGCTGATTTCCTGGATCTTGTCCTCAATGCCTACGAGCAGCGAGAGTCGGACGCCATGCCCTCTGCGAGTGAGTTGGCGTCGACAATTTCCAAGCGAGCTAAGGAACTGCGTAACAACCATATCAGCGGCCTGAGCGAGACAAGGACGGAGCCTTACGTGAATCTGGCCTACACCTCATCCGTGGCAGCCTATCGCTCGGTGCGGGACCATGTCGTCAATATCACCGAAGCGATGAACGAAGAGAATTGAGTCATCAGCTGCGACGAATTCGTGGCTCGAGGCCAGATCTCAGTTGCTCGTGGTTAGGTCTTCGTCCCGTCTCCCGCTAGCTCTCAAAAACCTCGCGGACCACGTGCGACTCATCCGGACCGGTCAAGCGCTGGTCCAGGCCCTGGTAGAAGAATGCCAGCTGCTCGTGATCGAGTCCCATCAGGTGCAGGATCGTGGCATGCAGGTCGGAGACATGCACGGGCCTGTCAATACTGCCGAAGCCAAAGTCGTCGGTCACGCCGATCGCCTGACCACCTCGCACGCCACCACCGGCCAACCACATGCTGAAAGCATGCCAGTTGTGATCGCGGCCTGGTTTATCAACTCCCTCACTCGTCGGCGTGCGGCCAAACTCGCCGCCCCAGACAAACAGCGTCTCGTCCCAGAGGCCACAGTCCTTCATATCCTGCATCAATGCCGCCATCGGACCATCTGTTTCTCCGGCATGCAGCTTGTGGTTCGTAATGCAATCTGTATGGCCGTCCCAGGTATCCTCGATATGTCCGCCGCCGGAATAGAGCTGGACAAACCGCACTCCCTTTTCCAGCAAGCGTTTGGTAACCAGGCACTTGCGGCCAAAGTCACTTGTGAGCGGGTTATCCAGCCCGTATCGCTCGTGCGTCTGCTTGGATTCTCTACCCAGGTCAACAACACCCTGGGCAGCAGATTGCATGCGAAAAGCGAGTTCGTACGATTCAATTCGAGCTGCCAGTTCTGATTCTCGCTGGCGTTGCAGCAGGTGCTGCTTGTTCAGTTTTCCCAGCAGGTCGAGGCTGCGGCGCTGACCCTCAGGGCTGATGCCGGCCGGGTTGTTGAGGTTCAACAGCGGCACGTCGCCGCTGCGAAAATGTGTACCCTGGTAAGCGGCCGGTATGTAGCCGCTGCTCCAGTTCGACGCGCTGCCAATCGGCCCTCCGCGGGGATCGATCATCACCACGTAGCCGGGCAGGTTCTGGTTAAATGTCCCCAGGCCATAGTTGACCCAGGAGCCCAGGCTGGGACTGCCAATCCCCACCTTGCCGGTATTCATCTGGATACAACCCGAGGCATGGGCCGCCGTGTCGGTGTACATCGAACGAATCACACAAAGATCGTCGGCATGTTTGGAGAGCTGCGGGTAGAGGCTGCTGATCGGCAAGCCACTCTCGCCGAACTGTTTGAACGGGAACGGTGACTTCATCAAGTAACCAATCGGTCGGCCGTTCGATCCAACCTCCAACTCACCCACGTACTTCTCCCCATCATGCTTGTCCAGCATCGGCTTGGGGTCGAACGTGTCGACCTGGCTCGGCCCGCCATTCATGAAGAAGAAGACGCAGCGGGTTGCGCGGGGCTTGAAGTGCGGTTCTCTGGGTGCCAGCAGCCCCTCTGGACCGGTCTGGGGTTCGGCCTGCAGTTGATCGAAATAGCCATCGCGACTGAGTAGATCCAGCAGGGCCAGGCCGGTAAACCCCGCTCCCCCTTCCCACAACATCTGGCGACGTGTCTGGCCACAGCCTGTCTGGTTGGGAATCAGCTGTCGATGTGAGGTTGTCATCTGGGGAGCTCCGTCACGATTTATCAATCGGAATATACGATTTCGTTGAGGTTCAATAAGATTCGGCAGAACTGCACCAGGGCAACATGCTCGGGGGCCATGCCGGCCTGGTCCGGCTGCCTGCGAGCGAGCTCGGTTTCCTGCTCAAGGAATTCCAGCGTCACTCGCTTTTCCTGCCCGCTGGGGAATCGAGAGAGTGCCAGCCGATAAGCAAGTCTCACCTGGTCCACCGGCCTGGGTCCTGCTTCGCTAACTAGCCTGTCTGCCAGGTAGCCGGCCTGGCGATTGACAAAGTCGCCGTTGAACATCGTCAGCGCCTGCGGCGCGACGCTGGTAACAAGTCGCTCGGGGGCAGGACGCGTCGTGTCGCAGAGGTCCAGTACCTCCAGGAACGGTACGATCAACGATCGCTTGACATAAGCATAGATGGTGCGGCGATTGGCACTCTGTTCATCGAAAGCTGGCCAGATCGACCTCTTGTCGGCATGACCGTCGAGCGCCTCGCTGGGCACAAAGGGATACATGCTGGGGCCATACATGGTGCGATCCAGCTTGCCGCTGATGGCCAGCAGCGAGTCACGAATTGCCTCCACTTCAAGCCTTACATAGGGCTTGCGCCACAATAACAGGTTTTCAGGGTCTTCGTCGTAGTACTTGTCGTTACCAACCGTCGACATGCGGTAGGCGTTGCTGGTCATGATCAGCCGATGCAGCTTTTTCATCGACCAGTTGGCATCGTGGACGAACCAGTGGGTCAGCCAGTCGAGCAACTGCTGGTGAGTCGGTGGCGTGCCCATCACGCCAAAGTCGCTGGGCGTGCGCACAATACCGGCCCCGAAATGATGCTGCCAGATGCGATTGACAATCACGCGTGCCGTAAGAGGGTTCTCGGGGCGGGCGATCCAGCGGGCCATTGTCAGTCGGCGGCGCGTCGTTCGCTCACTCGCCGCCAGGAACTCAGGCTGCCCACGCGTCAGCACCGTTGGGACTCCCGGTTGGACCACCGGTCCCGGACTGCTGGCACTGCCTCGCACCAGCAAGTGTGTGATCGGTGGCTGGGGGGAGGGCTCAACATAGAAATAGCCATTTGGCAGATCAGGCATCTCCTTGCGCAGTTGCTCGATCTGCTTGAGTCCCTGCTGGCAGGTCTCGGCCGCTACTGGTTCCATCAATGGTGACAGCTCCTTGACGATCTGGGCCAGCTGCCCGCCAATCCGCTGCTGTTCGTCCCCCGTCAGCGTGCCCCACTCCTTGACCAGCAGGCTGCGGACATTCTCCGGCAGGCTGGTTTCGATCTGCTCCGCCTTGAGTTTCTCCAGCAGCAGGCGGGCTCCCGCCTGGTAGGCCTGGTGAACCTGTTTGCGCTGGCTGCTGATCGCAGCCCTGGCTGTATTCAGCTTTGCCACTTCTGCGACCGAGCCTGCCGGTGAGTCGAGATCGGTACGGCCACTTTGCGGTCGTTGCAGGGGGTCCAGGACTGCGATCATGCGGTAATAGTCATGCTGCGTGTAGGCTTCAAACTTGTGGTCATGGCAGCGTGCGCAGGCCAGCGTGATACCGAGGAATGTCTGCGAGGTGGCATTCAGCATGTCATCCAGCTGATCGAAACGATCCTGGGGGAAGTCAGCTGGCTCATCATCCCAGGGCCCCAGTCGGTAGAAGCCGGTGGCAATCATCGATTCCGTGCTGGCATCGTCCAGCTCGTCGCCGGCCAGCTGTTCCAGCACGAAGCGGTCGTAGGGCTTGTCGTCATTGAAGCTGCGGATCACGTAATCACGAAATCGCCAGACGCTTGGCTTGCCGGCGTCGCGCTCGTATCCATTTGTCTCGGCAAATCGCACCAGGTCCAGCCAGTGGCGTCCCCAGCGCTCACCATATCCCTTGTCAGCGAGCAGGTCGTCGATGTACGTGTCGAAGGCCTCGGGAGACGGTTGTGAGAGCAACAAGTCCTGTTGCTGCAGGGTCGGTGGCAGACCGACCAGGTCCAGCGAGATGCGTCTCAGCAGCGCATTCGCGCTGGCAGCTTCGGCTGGATGCCAGCCGCGCCGTTCAAGTTTATGCAGGATGAAGGCATCGATTTCGTTGCGGACCCAGCGGGTCTGTCGGGTTTCCGGAACGGCCGGCCTTTTGACAGCTTGAAAGGCCCAGTGCTCACGATCCTCGTCGGTCACCGATGCGTCTGCCCTGACCAGTTCATCAGCCGGCTTGTCCTGCGACCAGGCAGGCAGGGCTATGCCGAGCAGGAGCAAAAGTGAAGCACGTGTCCAGTGAGAGTTGGCTTGTCCTATCACGATCTTCTGGTCCGGAAAATCAAGTTACGATTACAACAGAAAATGAGTCCAGCGCGAGTCTCACTATCGTAACGTCTAGCGATTCTGGTCTCAAACGAACTGTTGCCTGAGTCTGACAAAGTACAGCTGGCGAGACTGAGCATTGCAATTGCCAGTGGCAGAATGGATAAATGATCAGACAGCATTGAGTAAGTGACCAAGGTCGGAGAACAGGACATGAACATTCCCCTACGAGCACTGAATCGTCGTGGCTTCCTGGCCGCTGGAACTGCAGCCGGCCTGGCCGGTTTGCATGGTTCCCACTCACTGGCCGCTGGCGAGCCTCCTGGGGTCCGTCGCCCTCGAGCGACCGATGGGGATGACCGCTTCGAACCTGACTGGGAAGAACGCCTGACCTTGACGGTCGGTCCAAAGAAAGCGGACCTGGTTGGAAGCGACGACAAGGTGATCCAGGCAGCGGTTGATTACATCGCCCGCCTGGGTGGTGGCACGGTCAAAATTCTTCCCGGCACCTACACGCTCAGGAATGCCGTCTCACTTCCCAGCCGCATCCGGATTGTCGGCAGCGGTTCCGACTCGATCATTACCAAGATCCCCTCGACCACCGTGGCGATCTCAGCTGACTCCGATTGGTATGACCAGGAAGTGACCGTCAAGGATGGCAAGGCCTTCAAGGTCGGAGATGGAGTTGTGCTGCGGACCAAGAACGCCAGCAACGGGAGCAACGAGGTGATCAAGCGAACGCTGGTCGCTCGCTCCGGTAACCGTTTCAAGATCAACGACGGCCTGCGCAAGAATCTCTGGCTCAGTGGCAAGCCAACCATGTCGTCCCTGTTCCCGCTGTTTACCAGCGAGTACAGCTCGGATGTCTTGATCGAAAATCTGACATTCGACGGTAACCTCACGAACAACGAAAACCTGAACGGCAATTACGGTGGCTGTATCTTCCTGCAGGATTGCAACCGCTACACGTTCAAGAACGTGGAAACCCGCAACTACAATGGCGACGGGATCAGCTTCCAGATCTGTCACGATATCGTCGTGGATAACTGCTTCAGTCACGACAATGCGGACCTCGGGATCCATCCGGGCAGCGGTTCACAGCGGCCGCAGATAAAACGCAGCCGAATGGAAGGCAACACGATTGGCCTGTTCTGGTGCTGGGGAGTCAAGTTTGGCCTGGCCGAGAACAACACCATGGATGGCAACCGCAACTATGGCATCTCGATCGGTCATTGTGATACCGACAACGTGATGCGGAACAACCAGGTGCTCAATAGTGGCAAGGTCGGTATCCTCTTCCGCGACGATGCCCGTGGTCAGGATTTCTGGGCCAACCGAAATGTCATAGAAGGGAACCGCGTGGTGAACAGCGGCGGGGATGATGGAGTTGCCATTGATATCCACGGCCAGACGCGCGACACGCGGATCGTCGACAACGAGATCCTGGAAATGCGGGATCCCGTCAAGCGAACCGGAATTCGGATTGCCGCCAAGGCGGGCGTGGTCGAAATGAACGAAAACAGGATCCGTGGATTTGCCGTCGATATCAACGACCAAAGATCGGGCGGATAGATCGACAGGCGATTACTTGCTCCCGACAGGAAAGGGCCCAGCATGTCCCTGCAACGCGTTACCCTGGCCATCACGCTGGCCGCCAGCCTGCTATCAGCATCCTGGTTGATAGCTCACCCGCAAACGCGGCAGCGATTCCTCCGTCAGCAGGACGCCAGGCGCGGACAAGTCCAGTCGCCGCTGCGGACCAGTCAACCGCTGTGCGAGCTGACGCTTGATTTGATCCTGCCGGGCCAGCGCAAGCCGGTACCGGGCAATGTGCGGATCACCCCAGTCGGTGCGGACAAGCCGCTGGATATCGGCGAGCTGGTGCAGCGCGAGCTGGGCTGGTTCGCATTCGCTGCCGGCGAGACGATCCATCTGCCGAGGGCCAATTACAAGGTCGAAATCCTGCAGGGGATCGAGTCGCTGGTGGAGACACGCCAGCTGGATTTGACCGGCAAAACACGAGCCAGGCTGAAGGTCTCCACGCAGTCGTTTTATTCAACTCAATCGCAGGGCTTGCAGAGCGCCAACACGCACCTGCACTTGATGAAGTTGACCTATAGCGAGATGGACCACTACTTGCGTACCGTTCCACAGGCCGACGACCTGGATCTGCTGTTCGTGTCTGTTCTGAGACGGATTCCGGATGAACGCGACTATATCACCAACCGCTTCAATCCCGCTGACGTGGAACGTTTTGGCCGCGATGGGATCCAGCTCGGTTTTGGTGAGGAACACCGTCACAATTTTGGACGGGGTGGTGAGGGTTTTGGCCATGTGATGCTGCTGAATATTCCCCAGCTGGTGCGGCCCGTCAGCATCGGCCCAGGCATCATGCGCAGTGGCACCGATGGAATTCCACTGCGTCGAGGCATTCTCAAGACACATCGAGATGGTGGCACGGTGATCTGGTGCCATAACACGTTTGGCCATGAGGATCTTCCCAGCTGGACCGAGGGACTGGTCCACGCTCAGAATATTTTCGATGGCGGCAGCCGCGGTGAGTACGATGTCTCCTTCTATCGCTACCTTGACCTGGGAATGCGAGTTCCTTTTTCAACCGGCACCGACTGGTTTATCTACGACTTCAGCCGTGTCTATGTGCCGCTGGCCGGGAAACTGACTCAGCGACGCTGGCTTGAGCAACTGGCTGCCGGCCGTTCATTTATTACCAATGGCCCGCTGTTGGAATTCCAGGCGAGTGGACATTCGATCGGTGACACGATTCAGCTCGCTGAGGCAGGCGAGATCACGCTCTCTGGTCGTGCCCTTGCCCGTGAGGATTTTTCGCATCTTGAACTGGTCCACAATGGCACAGTGATCGAGCGATTTGCGACCCGGCCGGTGGATGGCCATTTTGAAGCCAGCATGAACAAGACCGTGTCGCTGACTGAGCCGGGCTGGTTCGCTCTCAGGACCTCGACTGAGGCGGGGAATAATGCGTTTGGCAAGCCGCTGTTCAGTCACACCAGCCCGATCTACGTCCAATACCAGGGCCGCGATCGATTTGAGCCTAAGGTGGCCGAGGGGATGGTCCGCGAGATGGAAGCAAGCATGGAGTATATCGGCCAGATGGCGGTCTTTGCCGATCAGCAAGAACGCGAGGCGATCATGGAAGTTTACCATTCGGCGATCGCCAAGCTGCAGGGCAGAATTCAGCGAGGAGAGTAATGGACGGACTCAATCACAGACCTGTTGCGAGGCTGGCGTGTTTCGCCTTCGTGATCTGTGCCTTGCTGCCATCGGTCAGCAGAGCCCAGCAGTCGGCCATGATCTCGGTGTTCGATGCGATCGACAATGGCCAGCTCGATGTGCGCGTGGTTGCCAAACACGCCAATCAGCTGACCATCATGCTGCACAATACGACCGAGCAGCCTCTGGTCGTGAAGCTGCCGAGCGTCTTTGCTGCGGTGCCAGTTTTGCCGGAGCAGCAACGCTTGTCCGCTGCCAGCACCCAGCCACAATCGCTTGGTATCGGCTATTCATCGCCGACAATTCGCAAGGTTGCCCCGCCTGGTAATGGCCAGCTCTGGGGCGCTGTCAATTCAGGCGGCGTGTTGCAGGTGGGGCCCGGCCGCGTTGTCCGCCGCACACTCAGGTCAGTCTGCCTGGAGTACGGCAGTCCGGAGCCGACACCGAAGGACAAGTACAAGCTGGCTCGTATTGAGGATGTTGAGAGCAACAAGTATGTCAGCAGGCTGCTGGGTTATCTGCGAGCAGATTCACATCGAGTGATCCAGTTGGCGGCCTGGCACCTGAATAACAAGATGACCTGGCAACAGCTGTCGACGATCCGAATTCCTCCCATGCCTGGCCGTCCTGGCGGTGTATTTCGGCAGCAGGAGCTGCAGACAGCTTATCGGCTGGTTGAGTTTCTGACGGAGAGTCCGTAGAGGTTGCAGGTTACCGCTTGGCCTGCAGGATCAGGCCGGCATAGCCCACCACGCGACTACTGTCGCCACTCACGTCTGCACTGGTGGTATAGCCGACCTGGCTGCAGGAACCGAGCTGGCCCAGTTGCCGCAGGCACTGCATCACGATCACGGCAGGCCGCATGCCACACATGCTGATCTCTTTCTCTGTGACCGTTTCGTAAAGCTGAGCTGGATCCAGCGACTCCATCGCCGCCAGCGCGAGTGCGTCGACCTGGCGCGTCCGCTTGTCATTCGCAAAGTGATTCATGTCACTGGAGATGACCAGCAACGGCTGCTGCGGCAACGTGCCCAGCACGCCTGCCAGCTGATCTCCAAGGCCCTGGCAATCTGCCAGGCTGGCGTTGCCCACGGCGATTCCCACCACCCGTGTCTTCGGTGCCAGGCGCGATAGCAGCGGCAACTCAATTTCTATCCCATGTTCGTTTCGATGTGCCGCTTCATCCAGCTCCAGGCCGTCAATGCTGTCGGCCAGCACCTGGGCCAGTTCCATATCTGTCTCGATACGCTTTCCTGGAATGGACCAGGCGGCGTGTGGATCGATCGCCCAGTCCGCCCCGAGTGGGGTGTGCTTGGGACTAATAATGATCACGGTGGAAGGGATCTCGACCCGCTTCAGTACATCGGCGGCCAGGCGGCCGGAAAAGACCAGCCCGGCATGCGGGACCATGACTGCCGCGGCAGCCATTTTTTCGTCGGGAATATCTCCCAGCAGATCGTCGGTCATGGCCGCCAGCTCGTCAGCGTCGCCGGGATAAAAACGTCCTGCCACGGCTGCAGCCCGGGTTGAGTTGTCATTCTCCTGGCTGGCCTGTCGCAGCATGCTGAATCGGAATGGGCTGGTCGTTGAAGCGCTGCGATAGCTGACCAGCTGCCAGTCCTTGAGGTGTGTGACCTTGGCGAGTTCACTCAGTTCATCGACGCTTTGTTGTGCTGACTGACCGCGGTCGCTCAGCCAGGCACTCTGCTCACCGTCACTGATCACGATCGCTCGCTGTTGATCGATGGCGGCGGGATCGGCCGTCTCCAGGCTGCCGTGCGGAATTGGATCTTCCAGCAACAGTAGCTGTGGCTGCATCTGCTCAACGAATTGCCGTTTCACGTCCTGGCGGCCAAGAGCTCTGGCAAGGTTTTCAACCAGCTGGAACAAGGTGGCTTGTAGGGGAACCTTGTTGCCCGCTGAGAGTCGGCCTGATTGGATCGTCCCACCGCTGCCAGGGTCGGTCAGCTGCAGGGCAAGACCGTGGATCATCATGTCCGGGCAGTTAGTGAGGTAATAGTTGGGAGTCGCACCAGCGATCAGTGCTGCCAGGTTCTGGCGGCTGTGGTCGGCCAGCGCACTCAGCTCAGCTGGCTGCAGGAGGGCGGAATCGTCGATTGAGATTAGCACGCTGGTATCCCAGGCTGCCTCGATCACCTGGACTTCGAAAGTTTGCAGGCTGGCATCGTCCTGCTGCCAGGCATCTTCCGGCAGGCCGGCCTTGTGGCACACCCGTCGCAGGAACTGCTCGCTGTCCCAACCGAAGTCAACCGCCACGACCGGAAGCAGCAGGCCACTCTTGTTACCCTGTCGGATGACCAGCCCGTGGTGACCTACCTGGATCACACTCTGGCGCTGGTCGGCGGGGATATCGACAGGCTGAAAATTGTGCAGCAGGGATATATCGACTTTCAGGCCCTCCAGTTCGGCTGGCGAAATGGGCGGAAAACGTCGATCTCGAGTTGCGGTGCTGACGGCAGCCTGTTGAAGCGCGTCGGCCAGCGAAAATGGTCGGTTCAATACCCCGCAACAGGCGCGCAACTGTTGGTCCTTCTTGAGCGTTACGAAGCAGCCCATCACGGTCGAATCGGCTGCTGGACCAAGTGCATCTGCCAGGTCCGGGGAGGCGTCGCCTACGACTGCCTTAGCCAGCAGCTGGCAGGTGGCGCGGTGAACCCGCTGCTGGTCTGGTTCAGACAGCGGGCTGAAATCGGTATTGGGACTCGCCGATTGTGGCGAGTCAGCGGAAGAGGACATGGCGGGGTCCTGTAGTCGAGGATTTGGCTTACTGGCGTAGTCCTGGATTCGCACGGGCTGGCGTTTACGGCCCCAGTCGCCGGGCTGGTCAGCAAATCGGCCGGCAACCTGGTGTCCACATTGGCCACACCTGTTGCCATCCAGCTGGTAGCTACCGAGCTCGTACCAATCTCGTTGAATCAGCAGCGTACTGCAGGACGGACAGTAAGTGCTCTGGTGCTGTTCGTCGTTGACATTGCCGACGTAAGCGTGACGTATTCCCTGTTCTTTCGCCAGCGAATGTGCACGTAGCAGCGTTTCGTGCGGCGTACGCGGCTTGTCGGTCATCCGGTAGTCGGGATGAAAAGCAGAAAAATGGACCGGCACGTCGTCCCCCAGGTTGGCCAGGATCCAGTCCACCATCCTGGAGAGTTCGTCGTCGCTGTCGTTTTCTCCAGGAATGATCAGGTTGGTAATCTCGAACCAGGTATCGCTTTCATCCGCCAGCCACTTGAGCGTGTCGAGTACAGGTTGCATGTGAGAGAGCGTGATCAGTCGATAGAAATCTTCGTTGAAAGCCTTGAGGTCGACGTTGGCTGCATCCATCACCTCAAAGAAGGGCTGACGAGCCGCTTCGGATATGTAACCTGCTGTGACCGCCACGGTCTTGATCCCCCGCTGGTGGCAGGCACGGGCTACATCGATTGCATATTCGGCCCAGATGACGGGGTCGTTGTAGGTGAAAGCCACACTCTGGCAACCGAGTTGCAGCGCTGCTTCGGCAATCGTCTCCGGGGTCGCTTCCTCACTCAGCTGTCGGATTTCCCGCGACTTGGAGATATCCCAGTTCTGGCAGAACTTGCAGCCCAGGTTGCAGCCAGCAGTACCGAAGGAGAGCACGCTGGTTCCAGGGTAAAAGTGGTTGAGCGGCTTTTTCTCGATCGGGTCGATACAAAAGCCGGTGCTGCGGCCGTAGGTCGTCAGCTGCATCTGGCCGCCGCTGTACTCGCGCACGAAACAAAATCCGCGGTCACCTTCGGCCAGGTGACATTCGCGCGGGCAGAGGTCACAGATGACGCGTCCGGCGGTCTCACTATCATGCCACCAACCACCGGGCATGTTGCCATCGGCGGAAGGGTCTACTTGCGGCGGGAGGCCCACGACTCGGCCAGCCATGGTCGGATTCCTTGTATTCGTTGTTGCTGAGTTGTTCTCGACCCAAGAATAAACCAGTCGACCGATGGCGGGTAGCCAATTCGGTGGCCTTGGAGGATAACAGGAAGCTCAGTGGAGGATCCTGAGTGCTCGAAAGATGTACGAACTAGCAACCGAATACGAGATCTGGCAGTACCTGCTAGCTGGTGTGATCCTGCTCTGCAGCAGCCTGCTGCAGGCAGTGATCGGCTTCGGTGCGGGTGTATTCGGTATCCCGCTGCTGCTGATGTCCGGCTTTGATCATCGCGTTGCGATCCCGATCATCGTGATGACCTCGATGACTCAATCCCTGATCGGATCGGTGCGTCTGCGGAAACATTCCCAGTGGAAAATGGCCTGGCGCCCGGCCTTGATCCGTATCTCGATCATACCACTTGGCGGCTTCTTGCTTGTCCTGGTTGGCCGCATGGGTGCCCAGTATGTTCGCCAGGCGATCGGCGGTGTGCTGCTGTTGATCGTCTTTATCAAGTGGCGGATCAAGGTCGAGCCGACCCATGAGTTACCGACTTTCTGGGTCTGGGTAGCATTCCCAATCAGTGGCATCCTGCTGGGATTTTGTGGAATGGGGGGACCGGCCGTTGCCCTCTGGGTGATGGCTCAGCCCTGGAGTGCGATTCGTAGCCGGGCCTTTCTGTTCAACATGCTGGTAACTGGCATGGTGCCGCTGACGATTCAGCTGATTATCCTCTTCAAGACTCAGGCCCTGTTGGGATTGGCGATTGGTGCTGCCGGCTTACCGCTTATTTTCCTCGGCACCTGGCTGGGGATTTCGACGGGTGACAAATTGCCACGAAAACAACTCAATACAGCGTCCCTGATCGTACTGACCCTGATCGCCATCAGCGCTATCCTGACTCCGCTGCTGACAGGCTAGCGGCTTACAGATTACAGCTGAGGGTTAGGCGCGGATCCTGCAGAATCCTCCGAGAGCCAGTCAACTGTCCAACGGCAGCTTTTTCAACGCCCAATCGAGCTGATCGTTATAACCTGCTCGCTGGCTGGTACATCCGCTACAGAATTCCCCCCGCCCGGCGTCGTCATGAGTGAATTCAGCTGACCTTTCGCTGGCAAGGCGCATAATTGCGCACATACGGGGCACAGCGATCGAGGAGGCCAGTCCATGGGCTGGCGATGGCCTCCAGGAACAGAGATCGCAGGGAGGCACCATGCGCGGGCGAAGTCGTCATTGGCGGCTGCGCGCTGGACGGAATCAGCGTTGGCAGAAAACAGAAAAGCGGAGGCTTTTCTTTGAGCAGCTGGAACCACGGCAGATGCTAACTGCCGCTGCATTCTCGATTTTCGAGAATACGGACTCGGTCCAGCCCGAGCCAGTTGCCGGTCTTATCGACCCGCTGTTGATCGACCAGGCGGTCGCCAACCTGACCTCCACTGGCACCAACCAGCCCATCGTTCAGCGACAGGTTGCCGATCTCCACAGCGGCAATGAATTCTCGCTCCAGACCATGCAATCATCCGGCCTGGTACGGCTGGATGAACTGCGAGCCAATCCGGAGCTGGCCGATATCGATGGCCGTGGGTTTTCTGTTGTGATTATCGATACCGGTATCGACCTGGATCACCCCTTCTTTGGGACCGATGCTGACGGTGATGGGATCGCCGACCGGATCGTCTTCAACTATGACTTTTCCGGCGGCAATGACAACGATGCCTCGGACTACGACGGGCACGGCTCAAATGTCTCCAGTATTGTTGCTTCCAGTGACAGCCTCCGACCTGGCATGGCATCCGCTGCCGGCATCATTCATCTCAAAGTGTTTCCCGACCAGGGGGGTGCTGCCACCACCCGCGACATCGAGGAAGCTCTGCAGTGGGTAGTCGCCAACGCTGGTCTTTACAACATTGCCAGCGTCAACATGTCACTCGGCTATGGCAACTTTGCCTACGCCCGCAACAACACCGCATGGTCAGATGAGTTCAAGGCCCTGGAGTCGCTGGACGTGATCATGGTGGCCGCAGCGGGCAATGACTACTACGAGCTGGAATCGACCGCCGGCATCTCCCTGCCTGCTGCCGATCCCGGCGTGATCTCAGTGGGTGCTGTCTTTGCTGGCAACATCGGCGGCGTGCGTTATTTCGACGGAGCCCATGCGGCACGCAGTGGCCCCGATATCATCACGCCGTTTTCCCAGCGGCATCCCGCGATGCTGGATGTCTTTGCCCCGGGAGCTCCGATTTCCGGAGCTGGAGCCAACGGCGGCCTGCTGACCCAGCACGGGACCAGCCAGGCGACACCACACGTGGCTGGAGCAGCGGCACTGGCTCAGCAGATTTCCACACAACTGCTTGGCCGACGATTGACGGTCGACGAATTCCGCCACCTGCTGGCCACAGCCTCAACCACGATTACCGATGGCGATGATGAAAACGACAATGTTCTGCATAGCGGCCTCGAGTACCCACGGCTGGACCTGGTAAAAATGGCCGCGGGGATTCAACAGCTGCAACCCGGCGCAATTGAAGGCCGGGTCTTTCATGACCTCGACGCCGATGGTTCAACGGCCACCGACCCCGGACTCTCGGGACAACTTGTCTATCTCGACAGCAACAATAACGGCCAGCTGGATGCGACCACAACAAGCTTCGACTCGACCGCAGCCAGCCAGGTGATTGCCGACCAGTCGATGCTGCAATCCACCATCCTGGTTGAAGACCAGCAAGGTCCGCTGACCGACGTGAATGTCAGGATCGATGTTCGCCATAGCTGGAATGCTGACCTGGTAGTGTACCTGGTCAGCCCGCAGGGGACACGAGTTGAGCTGATCTCAGACATTGGTAACGGACAGACGGACTTTCGCGATACAGTCTTCGACGACCAGGCACGGTCGCCGGTCCATCGAGGTTCGTCGCCCTACCAAGGGTCCTACCGTCCCACCGAGTCGCTCGGCCAGCTTGCCGGAGAAAGTGCGGCTGGCGAATGGACCCTGGAAGTTCATGATCGATTTGAGCGTGATGAGGGGCGACTGGAGTCCTGGTCGCTTGAATTGAGTCACACCGAATTGTCGACACGGACTGGCAGTAGCGGAGAATTTCAATTCGACAGCCTGGTCTCTGGACAATACTTCGTCCGCACCGACGTGCCTGCCAACTGGCTGATGCTGCCGACCGCAGTCGCCAGTGGTGGTCTGCAGGAGCTGACGGTGACAGCTGGACAGACAACCGCAGCGGTCGAGTTTGCCTATCAGACATCCCTGCAGATCTGGCTGACCGACAGCGTGATTCGTGAAGACGATGGTCCGCAGGCAACCGAGCTGGTTGTCTCGCGCCAGGGAGTGTCGTTAGCGGATGACCTGTGGGTGACACTCGTCCATAACGATGCCAGTGAAATTGACTTGCCGGGCCAGGTGGTTATCCCAGCTGGCGCTGATGAAGTAACGGTGGCTGTGAACACGGTCGACGACCGCCTGCGTGACGGTACGCAGCAGGTGACGATCACAGCCAGCTCGACGGGGCTGGGAAGCGATACAGCGGTGCTGGCTGTTGACGATCACGAGCTGCTGACACTCACCAGCCAAACGTCCAGTGTCAGGGAAAACGCCGGCTCGGCTGCGATCGAGCTGCTTATCGAACGCAGCGACTTCGAGACCCAAGCGCCATTACAAATCGAATTGACTTCAAGCGACAGCAGCGAACTGGCTCTGCCCTCCAGCGTCCTGATGGCTGCCGACGTAACGTCTCTGACGATCCTGGTTGACGTTATTGACGATCAGATTCTTGACGGCACCCAGCAGGTGCAGGTACGGGCCAGGGCTGCCGGCTTCCTGCCAGCAGAAATCGAGCTGAATGTACTGGACTATGAGCCGCTGCAGCTTGCTGTGGACGACCATGTTGCCTGGGTATCAGCCACGGCTGGCAGCAACACGCTGACCATTAATCGCAATCCGCTTGAATTGGCTGATCCGCTGTCGGTTCAGCTTGACTGGCAGGGCGCCGTTGGACTGGCAGTCGCCGACCAGTTCGTGATTCCTGCTGGAGTTGAATCGGCCGATCTGCAGATCCAGGTCGAGGATCCTGGTAACTGGTCGCAAACACGGCAGGTTGTTGTGACCGCCGAGGCATCTGGCTATGAAGCGACCACCGCCAGATTCTGGTTCTCTGATCGGGCTGGCCTGCATCTCGAATCGGACCAGGCATCGGTTGCTGAGAATGCTGGAGCGGCGGCACTTACCTGGATCGTCAGCCGGGCAGGTATCGGTACAGCAGAGGAACTGACGGTCCAATTGAGCAGCAGCGATACCAGTGAACTGGCTGTGCCCGATGTGATCGTGATTCCCGCGACGGCTAGCAGCATTGAGTTCATGGCCGACGTGATTGACGATCATCTGTTTGACGGTACTCGGCCGGTCACGGTGACCGCACGAAGTGACGGCCTGGAGCAGACCAGCCTGGTGATTGAGGTTAGCGACTACGAGACCTGGCAGAATCCGGTCAATCCGCTCGATGTCGACAACAACGGCCGTGTTACTCCCTCCGACGTGCTGGCGCTCATCAACATGATGGAGCAATCCGGGAGCATTCCGCTGCCAGTCAACACGCTACCCGAGAATGCACCCGCTCCGTTCCTGGATGTCAACGGTGACTTCCAGTTCTCGCAGGCGGATATGAAGCCGGTTGTCGATCACTACAACGAGCTGACGCTGGCTAACCTGAGGGCACGTCAGGCCGAGGCGGAGAGGAATCGATCCAGCGATGCCAAGCAGGTGATGGCACAGCTGGTCCGGCTGAGCTTGCCCCAGCAGGTTGTCAGCAGGAGTGTTGTGATACCGGCCACGTCGGTTGTGATGCCTGCCAGCTTCGACGGCGGTGAACCGCGCCAGCGGGTCTTTGCTGAGACTCGTGATTTTGTCCGGATCTCGCGGCCAGCACGACCAGCGCCAGCGGTTCTTGCCTGGCAGCTGCCAGGCGATCCAGCGGAAGGCTTCGATTGGAGCGACCTGGACGAGCTGCTGCAGCTGTTAGAGCCCGTAGAACTCGGCAGCGGTCTGTCCGTATAGCTGTGCCTGTTCATGTGGGCTGAGCGGTCCGAGTACTTCGGCCAGCGCATCGCAGACCTGTTGGTAGGAGCCTGCCAGTTCACAGACTGGCCAGTCCGAACCGAACATCAATCGTTCAGGGCCAAAAGCCTCGATGGCCGTTTCCACATAAGGCCGCAGATCAGCAGGCTGCCAGTGCCGCCAGTCCGCTTCGGTGATCATGCCAGACAGTTTGCAGTAGATATTGGGAAAGCGGGCTGCCGCCTGGAGATCAACTCTCCAGTCATCGATCTGCCCTGCGGCGATCTTTGGCTTGGCCAGGTGATCAATCACCATCGGCAACTCGGGCAGTGCCTGGCCCAGCGTGACCGCGTGGCGGAGGTGTTGCGTGTAAAAGAGCAGATCAAACGGGCAGCGCTGTTTTTCCAGCACGCGCAAGCCCCGCAGGACGTCGTCGCGGACGATAAAGTCCTCGTCCGGCTCGTCCTGCGTGATGTGCCGAATGCCGACGAATTTGGAGTGGCTGCGTAATTCCAGCAGCTGCTCTTCACATGCTGGACTGGCCAGGTCGACCCAGCCAACCACGCCGGCGATAAAGTCGTTGTTTTCCGCTAGTGAAAGGGCCCAGCGATTTTCTGCCAGGTGATGCTGGGTTTGCACAAGTACGGTTCGATCGACACCTGCCTGCTGCAGCTTTGGAGCCAGGTCAGCGGGCAGGAAATCCCGGCAGATTGTCTCGTGACCGTCACTTTTCAGCCAGCTGTAGTCGAGCGGTTCCAGCGACCGCTGCCAGAAATGCTGGTGGGCATCAATCACGAGGCTCATGGTATTCTCACTCAAGGATGCTCAATCAGCCGGCGTCTCGTCCGGCAGTGGGTCGTTATTCTCGGCACGCCCTTCGATATAGAACCAGTTATGGATCGGCTCAAGGATCTTCTGCACATCCGCCAGCAGTTGTTGATCGAGTGGCTGCTCGGCCCACTGGACCCATTGCTTAATCCGCCCGGGGTTGGCCGAACCGGTGATACAGGTGGTCATGTCGGGGTGGTCCAGCGAAAACTGCAGTGCCAGCTGGGCAATGTCGACTCCCTGCTGGCTGCAAAACTCAGCTGCCTGTCTGCAAATCGCCCGCACCTCATCCGTTGCCTTGTGCCAGCTGGGGAGTGGTGCATTGGTCAGCAGGCGAGCTGAGAAGGGTGCCGCATTCATGATGCCGACCCCACGCTGTTTCAGCAGCGGCACGAGCTCGGAAAACATGTCGTTCTGCAGCGTGTAATGGTTGTAGGACAAGACCACGTCGAGGTCTGTCTGAGCCAGCACAAACTTGAACATCTTCATGGGGTAACCAGAGACACCGACAAATCGTACTTTGCCCTGTTCTTGCAATCGGCGCAGGGCGGGCAGGGTCTCATCAACGATCTGCTGCATCGGCCGGAATTCGATATCATGGCAGACACAGAAGTCGAGGTACTCCAGACCCAGGCGATGCAGGCTGACATCCACGCTTTCGATCACTCGCTGAGCTGAAAAGTCAAAGTGATCGGCGTCATAGCGGCCGAGTTTGGTCCCCAGGTAGTAACTGTCACGGGGAATATCTTTCAGTGCGATGCCCAGCAGGACTTCGGACATGCCGCGTCCATAGAAAGGCGAGGTGTCGATGAAGTTCATGCCGCAGTCGAGTGCGGTGGGGACAGCTCGAATCGCGTCGTTGACATCGACATCACGAAATTCCTGCCCCAGCGATGAGGCGCCGAAGCTGAGTGTGGAGAGCTCCAGGCCGGTTTGGCCGAGCGGACGGAATTGCATCGAATCATCTCCTGCCGTGGAAGCTGCTTAGCTGGGATCATCCATTCTTACGCCGATACTCAATAGCAGGTTGGCGAAGCGCTGTTGATCGGCGGTCTGAATCGTGAGTACATGGTCGGGGGTTTCCACCGCCTTGTAAAAGTCCCACTTGTCGATCGGTTCAAGTGCCAGGTCCAGCTGGGCCTCGTCGAGGATCTGCCGATACTCGTTCCAGACCGGCGGATCTTCTGTCAGGGCGTAGGGTCCGCTGGTCTCGTACATCATCGTCTCCGCCTTCTCGAGCGGAATCGCAGTCACCAGCGCCGCCAGCACCTGGCCACAACTGACCAGGCCGGGCGACAGGTTCAAGCTGACCAGCTGGGCGTTAGGGCCGAGCGTACTTGAGCAGGGATAGTTGCCGTCGGCGATCAGGATCTTGCCATGATGGCCGGCACGTCCCAGTACCTCGTTGATCTGTGGGTGAAGCAGTTGATGTTTGAGCATGGCCAGCTCCCTTGTTCGTTGCCGGACGTTATCAAGCGGTCGTTACATTCCAGCCCGCAGTGCATCCAGGTGCCGGGCAAAGTGGTCTTCCAGAATTTCGCAATAGGTATCCGGGTGGGCCAGCAGCAGGTCGCGCAGCTGGCCGCCAAGGTCTGGATCGGTAAGGACCGATCCGAAAGTGCAATGCAGGATCTGGCGACCTGGTGCGGTGAAGCCTTGACCGGCGGGCACCTCGTCCCAGATTTCCAGGTACTCGCGTTCCAGCTGGATAATGTCGACGTCAGCGTCCGGTTCGACGCCCGATTCGAGCGTCGCCGAGACGTGGTAAGTCGCCTTGTCGGTTTCGTATCGTTGGCGCCCGAATCGGATGATCTCTCGAAACAGGCTCTGGTCGTGGCGGGCCACGACGCGCAGGGCTTCCAGATAGCTGGTGCCGGCGGTTTTGACGTGATAGCGGCCGGCGGTTGTACGTGCCAGGGCAGGGTACATCGAGAGCTTGTCGGATCCCGAATGCAGGCTGAGCTTGTAGGGGCCCAGCTTGTTAGCGATTTCGGCGTGGTCGCCAAGTGATGCTTCCAGCGCTTCCAGGTTACCCTTGTAATCGACACCTTTTTCGAAGTCGCCGATAAAGCGGGGCGCCAGGCTGACCAGCTTCATGCCATGCGAGAGGCACTGATCGGCGATGATATAGTGTTCGGCCAGTGTCGTTGGCTGTTCCGTCTCATCCACGCTCAATTCGATTTCAAAGTCGCGATCCAGCGACTCGTGCAGGCTGGCGATATAGTTTGACAGTTCAATCGCTTCCGCCAGTGCCGGCCCGTATTTGACCGCGGCCCGCAGGCAGGCAGCTTCGTCAAGTTCCACCGTGGTGCCGCTATCGAGTGAGAGGGATTGGCCCTGGTAGCTCTCAATCCAGTCGACCTGGTCGGCGAGATCGCGACATTTTTCCTTCAAGTGGTCCAACGAGTAGTCATCGGCCTGCTGGTCGACGTGATCGGACGGATCGATGGTAAAGAAGGTGAAGCCGACGGCGGCGGTGACATCCACATCGTCGCGGGTCTTGAGGTGATCGGCATCGGCACCGGTCGGCCCAGTCCAGCCGCTGCGGACCATCTCGGCCAGTGCATCCTGCATCACGTCCTGCGGTGTCCGCGAGGTACGGTGCATTTCCCGGATCGACTGCTGGGGATAGATCGCCTCGATCCCCGCACCTGCTTTTTGCATCGCGGCCACGTGGCCAGGGGTGGCCAGGCCAGTCCGATCGCCGAATCCAAAACTTGGAGCCAATCCCAGTGTGACTGGCTGCGGAAGTTGATCATTCATGCTGCATTGCTTCAGAAAAGGGGGAAGAGTGAGTCTGGAGTCCAGCCTTGGTGGGTCAGCCGCCGACGCACTGGCGGTACGACTGGATCGTCTGTTCGGCTGCCTGCTGGGAATCGGGCAGGGGCAGGGCCTCGGCCGAGAGGTAGCCGTCATAACCGATCTCGGCGAGCGCCTTGATGACCGGGCCATAGTCCATGTGGCCCATGCCGGCTGCCTGGCGGTTTGAGTCGACAAAGTGGACATGGCCAATCGCCTTGCCACCATCGCGAATCCCAGCTGCCAGAGACTGTTCCTCGATATTCATGTGGAACAGGTCGGCCAGCAGGACCACGTTGTGGTTGTCACCGAGCCCGGCCAGCAGGGCATTGCCGCTGGCCATGTTGTTGCAGAGATTGGTTTCGTAACGGTTAAGTGGTTCGTAAATCAGGGGTCGCCCATGCTGGCTGGCATATTCACCCAACTGGGCCAGCGCATCGGCCAGGTAGCCCAGCGCGGTGGGCCGATCGACCAGGTTGTCATGAGAGCCCTGCATCGACCCGATGATGGCCGAGGCACCGAATGCTCCTGCCAGGTCGATGATGGAGCGGACAAAGTCACAGGCGGCCTGGCGCTGGTCAGCAGATACAGCTGTCAGGCTCAGCCGCTGCTTGACCCAGCCGGCGCCGGTCCCGACAGCGGCCAGCGTGAGATTATATTCATCGAGCAGCGATCTGAGCTGCTGGCTATCGACGGCATCGACCGATGGCGGAAAAACCTCGACAGCATCGAAACCAAGTTGACTGGCACGGCGGCAGCCATCCTCGAGGCCATCCCAGAATACGAAAGGGCCCCCGCGGGCTTCTTCCACGAGGCTGATTGTGACGGCTGATTTCATGAGTTGCTCCAGGAGAGTCCTACTGAACTTCGACGATCGCCTTGATGACACCCGTCTCAGGTCGCGTGAACGATTCGAAGATACTGGGTAACTGTTCAAAGGGAGTGCGGTGAGTGATCCAGGGGCTGGTATCGATCGAGCCATCCTCGATCAGCTGGATGATCCGACTAAAGTCGCCGGGCAGCGAATTTCGGGATGCCAGCAGGGTCATTTCGCGGGCGTGCATGAGTGGGTGGGGAAAGTGAATCTCGTCGGTGATGATGCCGACAAAGACCAGCGTTCCCGTATGGGCAACGAAATTCAAGGCTCCCGACATGGACCCTGGATTACCGGTGGCGTCCAGCACGATGGTTGGCAAGTTGCCATTAGTCAACTCGCGCAGCTGTTCCAGTTCGCTGCCATCGCCGCTGAATTGAATCGTGTCGGTGACGCCCATTGTGTCACGGCAAAACGCAAGTCGCTCGGCGTTCATGTCCATCATTATGATCCGGGCGCCGGTCAACCTGGCGAATTCCAGTACGGACAGGCCAATCGGTCCAGCCCCGATGATCAACAGGTTTTCATCCGGCTTCGGCTGGCAGCGATCGATGGCATGGCAGCCAATGCTGAGGGTCTCGACCAGCGCCAGTTGCTCCATCTCCAGCGAGCTGGACTTGTGGAGCTTGCGAGCGGGAACGACGAAGCGGCTGCGGAGTCCTCCGTCGGTGTGAACGCCCAACACTTGCAGTTCGTCGCAACAGTTGCTGCGGTCCTGTTGGCTGGCAAAACTGTCGGGGTTATTGATGTACGGTTCCACGCTGCAGCGATCACCGACGGCGATCGAGTTGACATCGCTGCCAACCTCAAGGACTTCGACACCGAGTTCGTGTCCTGGGATGCGTGGGTAGCTATAGAAGGGAAATTTCCCCAAGTAACCGCTTAAATCGGTCCCGCAAATGCCGACCCGATGCACAGCCACGAGTGCTTCGCCTGGCCCCGGCGGAGAGGCTTCGTCGATTTCCACCTGTTCCATTTGACGTGGCTGTTGGAGGATAATCGCCTTCATAAACCCCTTCTTTCGACCTGTTTGCTGCAAGACGGATGTGTTCCGACATTATCGCCACGGTTGGCAGGCACGATAGGGGGGCTTTTTGGGAGTCTGTTTAATGGCAGAATGGCGCACTGTCGGAACGGCAGGAAAAGTGGTTTCTAAGCTGAGACTTTGCAAAACCAGCTTGTTTTCAGACAAAAAACGTGGCAACATTCACGAAACCCAATCGCGTCAGTGCGGTTTAGTATGGTAAGAGGACAAACTCAAATCCGACGCCAGCCCGTGAGCGACTAATCAGTAGCTGGCAATCCATGAAAGTACACGAGGACAATACGATGAGATCCTATAAATCACTTATGCTGGTATTTATTGCCGTTCTGTCAGTGGCAATGATCGGGAGCGAACTGGCTGCTCAACAGCAACCTGGTGGACGCCCTGGCGGCGGACGCCCCGGTGGTTTCCGCGGTGCTGGTGGTGGACAGGTGAATCCCACTGACCTGCTTCGTGTCAAGGAAGTTCGCGACGAGATCGAAATGGTCGAGGCGCAGTGGACTGAATTGCAGGAAGAACTCACCAAGATTCGCGAAGAAGCAAATCCTGCTGGCCAGGAACGTCCCAACTTCCGCGAACTGAGTGATGAAGCTCGTCAGAAGCTGTTCGCCGAATTCCGTGCCCGCGCTGAAAAAATGCGAAAGGCTGGGGATGCCAAGGCCCGCGAAGTGCTGCTTCCTCATCAGACCGAGCGACTTGAGGAGATTGCTCTGCAGGTGCAAGGGTACCGGGCATTGATGAGCAACGAGAAGGTTGCCAAGACGCTGGCTATCACGGCTGAGCAGAAGAAGAAAATGGAAGGCGTTCAGCAGGCATCTCGCGAGAAGATGCAGAGCCAGATTCGTGAGCTATTCCAGAGCGGTGATCGTGAGAAGATCCGCGAAGTGCTCGGGGAACTGCAAAAGAGTGTCGAGACGGACACCCTGGCAGTGCTGACTGAAAAGCAAAAGAAGAAGTTCGAAACCTTGAAGGGCAAGCCCTTCAAGCTGCCCGAAGGCGCCCTTCGAGGCGGCGGTCGTGGTGGACAGCGACCTGGTGGTGGACAGCGACCTGGTGGCGGACAGCGACCTGGTGGTGGACAGCGACCTGGTGGCGATCGACCCACTACGCAGCGACCCACAACCTGATCTCCGACAGATTGTCGAGATCATCGAGTAAAGTGATAACCCGGTAGTTGCCATCTGGTGGCTGCCGGGTTTTCCTTTTTATACTGGGACCAGCGAACACGGCTGTGCAATAGACCTCACACCCTTGGAATGAACTGCCATGCGACGAACTGCCTTTGTGCTCCTGGTGATCCTGGGACTGCTCGAATTTCTCCCCACAGTGCCCGTGGATGCTGCGGATCGACGACCAAATGTTGTACTGATCATCACAGATGACCAGGGATACGGTGACCTCGCTGCGCACGGCAACACGATGATCCAGACGCCGCAGATGGACGAGCTTTATAGCCAGAGCGTGCGACTCACAGATTTCCACGTCGACCCCACCTGCTCGCCCAGTCGCTCGAGCTTGATGAGCGGTCGCTATTCGACGCGGACCGGTGTCTGGCACACCATCATGGGTCGTTCCTTAATGAGTCCTGATGAGTTGACGCTGGCCGAGATATTTCGAGCAGCAGGTTACCAGACCGGGGCATTCGGCAAGTGGCACCTTGGAGACAACTTTCCCTTGCGGCCCCAGGACCAGGGATTTGAGGATGTCTTTGTGCACGGTGGCGGTGGTGTGGGCCAGGGACCGGACTACTGGGGTAATGATTATTTCGATGACACCTATTTCCGCTCAGGGACTCCAGAGCCAGTCAAAGGTTACTGCACCGATGTCTGGTTCAATGATGCCCTGCGTTTCATTGAGGAGAATCGTGAGCGGCCGTTCTTTGCCTACATCAGTACCAATGCGCCGCACGGCCCTTACCTGGTCGATGAGAAGTACACCCAGCCCTACCTGGACAAGGGAGTGCCTGGGACGATGGCCAAGTTCTACGGCATGATCACCAATATTGACGAAAACCTGGGGCGATTACGGGCCCAGCTGAAAGAACTCGATCTCGAGGACAACACGATCCTGATTTTCATGACCGATAATGGTTCGGCAGCTGGCTGGCGATCGCGCGGAAATGAGAAGGGTAGCTGGCCGGGCTTCAATGCCGGCATGCGAGCCGGCAAGGGATCGGAATACGATGGCGGCCACCGTGTTCCCTTCTTTATTCACTGGCCGGACGGAAACCTGCAGGGGGGCCAGGATGTTAACCAGCTGACCGCCCATATCGATGTCCTGCCGACCCTGGCTGAGCTTTGCAGGATCAAGGATCCCGCTGCCAGCACGCGGGATGGTACCAGCCTGGTCCGGCCGCTGCGCGGCAATGCCAAGGTCCTCAATGATCGCACGCTGCTGGTCCATTCCCAGCGGATCCCCTATCCCCAGAAGTGGCGAAAGAGTGCTGTCATGACCGCCCGCTGGCGACTGGTCAATGGCAGCCAGCTGTTTGATATCCAGCAGGATCCGGGGCAAGAAACAGATATCGCCGAAGCACACCCACAAGTTGTGCACGAGCTGCGGGAGGAATATGACAGCTGGTGGGAGAGCCTCTCGACCGTCTTTGATCGCGATATTCTGATTGGTTTGGGATCGGCCGAAGAGCCAGTGTCGCTGCTCCATAGCCACGATTGGCAGCCGACCGAGGGGGGGCAGTCTCCCTGGCACCAGGACCATGTTCGCCGCGGCGCGATGGGAAATGGCTTCTGGGCCGTTAACGTTGAGAAGGCTGGTAGCTATGACGTGACAGTGCGCCGCTGGCCTGAGCACGTGGACAAGCCTCTCGATGCGATAGCTGCCCGTCTTCAGATCGGTGAAGTAACCGCAGAGAAGCGCATCGTGGCAGGCCAGACGCATGTGACTTTCCAAATGGAGTTGCCTGCCGGTCCCACTCGACTCCAGAGCTGGATGTCGCTGAAGGATGGCAAACAGCGTGGCGCGTATTTTGTCTACGTGCAACGACGCTAGGACCCGATGGTTATTCGCCGCAGACGAAAACCGCGGGGCTGTCCCATCCGCCACTCCTCCCTGCTCTTGATCTCCTGCCTCGAGCTGCGCAGAGATTGAGCGGGGCTGGGTCGATTATGCGGATCATTCGGAAGATCGGGTGCGCAGCCAGCAGATTTTACCTAATCCGCAAACCTGAGCCAGCTTAGCTCAGTTGTTATCGCGTCAGGATGGACTATTCTGGAGTCATCAAGCGGCAGCTGAGAGTGGCTGCAGCCAGACTTTGTGAACGACCACGCACAGGCTACCCCTGCTGGAGGCTAACCCCGATGAATCGAAATTGGTTGATCGTTTTCGCTACGTTGTTGACTATCTCCTTCACGCTGTCGGACAGCATGGCCCAGGACGCTGGCAGTCCGCCGTCCAAGCCGAAGCCTGACTTTCCACCCCATACCGAGGTGCTGAAAGATTTCACCAAGGTTGTTTCGACGGCCGATGGTGCGCGCAGCATGTACACCCTCTGGGTGCGAACGAAGGACAACCAGGTCTTCGCGGAGCTGCCAGCCAATTTCACCAGCCAGCGTTACTTCTTCGCCCTCACGCTTGCCAGCGGTGACCGCCTGGCTGGCCTGCAGTCAGGCGATCGCTACCTTTACTGGCGACGATACAACAAGCAACTGGCTCTGATCTCTCCGAACCTGTCGACGCGATCGACGGGTGACGCTGAGTCACTCTCCTCGGTCCGCCGGCTGTTTACCGACACCGTCGTGCTGCGAGTACCGATTGCCACGATTGGCCCGGGCGGCGGTCCGGTTGTCGACATGGACTCGCTGCTGGTTGGCCAGGCTTCCAAGTTTTTCGGCAGCAGTGTGGTTAACCGGGAATTAACCGGTGTCTATTCGGTCAAGACAGCCAAGGCATTTTCAAGCAATGTGGAGCTGGCGTTTGAATTGCCAACCAGTAAGGGAAAACTGCAGACACTGCATTATTCCATCAGCTCCCTGCCGACCAAGTCGACCTACAAGCCGCGCGCGGCTGACCAGCGAATTGGATATTTCACCACCTCCTACAGTGACCTGGGCAAGTACTCGGATAACGAGACGCGGGTGCGGTATATCAATCGCTGGCACCTGGAGAAAAGGGATTCCAAGCTGAAAATCAGCCCGCCCAAGAATCCGATCGTGTTCTACATCGAACATACCACGCCTGTCCGCTACCGCCGCTGGGTTCGCACGGGCATCCTGTCCTGGAATCCGGCATTTGAGAAAATCGGGATTTCTGACGCAATCGAGGTCTACTACCAGGACAAGTCCACTGGAGCCCACATGGACAAGGACCCCGAGGACGTCCGCTATAACTTCATTCGCTGGCTCAATAACGACGTCGGTACGGCGATCGGCCCCAGCCGCGTGAATCCCATGACCGGGGAGATTCTTGATGCAGACATTATCCTGACGGATGGCTGGATTCGGAATTTCCGCTTCGAGTTTGAAGACATCATGCCGCGTCTGGCGATGGAAGGCTTTAGCGCAGAGACGCTGGCCTGGCTCTCACATAATCCCAGCTGGGATCCTCGCTATCTGTTTGCTGCTCCAGCCCAGCGAGATCATGTACGTCGCCAATTGTTGGCGATGCGTGGCCAGCCGTATGGCGGGCACGCCTTCTCGCAAGTCGACAACACGCTGCTTGGTGATGATGAGTATGACGGCCTGCTGGATCGCATCAGCCAGGTGAACGGTCACTGCATGGCAGCTGATGGTCGCGCTTTCGACCTGGCCTTGATGCGCATGTCGCTGGCAGTCCAGGAGGCCGTCGCCGATGATGATGAGGATAAAAAAGAAGAGGGGGATGAGGATGAGGACAAGGACGAGCCAGAAGAGAGCATCATCGATGGCATGCCTGAGTCCTTCATCGGCCCTCTGCTGGCAGACCTGGTGTCCCACGAAGTGGGCCATACACTCGGCCTGCGGCACAACTTCAAAGCTTCCAGCATCTACTCAATGGACCAGATCAATAGCGATGAACTGAAGGGCAAGAAGGCCTTCACGGGATCGGTGATGGATTACACGCCGGTTAACTTTCGCATGGAGAGTGGCCAGCTGCAGGGCGACTATGCCCTGACCCAGATCGGCCCTTACGATTATTGGGCAATTGAATTCGGTTATACCTTTGCGACAGATCTGAAGCCGATCCTGGCCCGCGTTTCCGAGCCGGAACTTCAGTACGCAACGGATGAGGACAGGGGTGGACCCGATCCACTGGCCCGGATTTATGACCTGGGGAGTGACCCCCTGGCGTACGCAGAGGAACAAATACGATTGGCCAGGCATAGCCGTGGCAAGATCCTCGAGAGCTTTGTCAAAGAGGGTGATAGCTGGGCCAGGGCGCGACGTGGCTACGAGCTGACGCTCAGCCTGCAAACGCGTGCCCTCAGCATGATGGGTAACTGGGTTGGTGGCGTGCACGTTGTGCGTGACCTGAAGGGCGACAAGGGTGACCGGGCACCGCTTGAAGTTGTGCCGGCTGAGAAGCAGCGAGCGGCACTTGATTTCGTCGTCAAGCACAGCTTCCACGATGAGATCTTCGGTTTGACCCCCGAACTGTTGCGGCGGATGCCCAAGAGTCACTGGACCGACGACGGTATCCACTCCGCCTTTGGCCAGCCCGACTGGCCTGTCCATGACAAGATCATGTCGATCCAGGCGTCCGTGTTGACGATGTTGATGAACCCCACCACGCTGCGGCGGGTCTACGACAACGAGTTCCGTGTGCCGGCGGAAGAAGAAGCACTCACGCTGCCCGAGTTGCTGGATGTCGTCGGTAACGAGATCTGGGGTGAGCTGGACCAGGTTCCTGAAAATGCTCACAGCCCGCGTTCACCAGCCATCAGTAGCATGCGTCGCAACCTGCAGCGGGAGCACATCAACCGGCTGATCGATCTGAGCTTGCCCGGCGAGGGTGGCAACGAGGCATACAAGCCGATCAGCAACCTGGCTCGCTTGCATCTCAGGCAGATTCAGGAGCGGGCGGCCAGCTATCTGGAAGCGGCCGCTGAGAAGCTCGACGTTTACACGCGGGCTCACCTCTCCGATCTGGAGACGCAGATTACCAAGGCGTTGGAGGCGGAGTACATCTACAATGCCGACGACATCAACCGTGGCATCGGACAGCTGCCAGGTGCAGGGAACTAGCAAGTTTTGTCAGGCAGCGAATTCCTGTCGCCGCTGTCTCAGCTGACCCTGCAGACGCTGGACCAGGCCGCTGTGCATCTGGCTGACACGGCTCTCGCTCAAGTCGAGCGTGGCGCCGATCTCCTTCATCGTCAGCTCCTCGTAGTAGTAGAGGATGATGATCAGACGTTCGTTGCGGTTCAGGCCCTTGGTGACGAGTCGTAACAGGTCATATTTCTGACCACGGCGAGTTGGGTCCTCGCCCTTCTTGTCGTCCAGGATGTCAATCTCGCTGACATCTTTTTCGCTGTCCGTCTGGTACCACTTCTTGTTGAGGCTGATCAGGCTGACTGCATTCGCGTCCCGTACCATCTTTTCAAGTTCGGGTACGGTCAGTTCCATGAAGTTCGACAGCTCCGAGGCGTTCGGTGGCCGACCCAGCTTGTCCTGCAGCCGCTTGGTGCCGTCATTCAACTTGGTCGCCTTGGAGCGAACCAGTCGCGGTACCCAGTCCATGCTGCGAAGTTCATCGAGCATCGCTCCGCGTATTCGTGGAACACAATAGGTCTCAAACTTCACGCCCCGAGAGAGGTCGAATGCGGAGATCGCATCCATCAATCCGAAAATCCCTGCGGAGATCAAGTCGTCCAGTTCGACACCCTCAGGCAGGCGTGACCAGACGCGTTCGCCGTGGTACTTGACCAGTGGAAGATAGTTCTCCATCAGCATATTGCGGACTTCGAGTGTCGGCTTTCTCTTGTAGCCTATCCAGACTTTGGCGATCCGTGCCTTGTGCTTGTCCTTGTCCTTCACTGCCATTGCATCCTCCGTGTCATCACTCGCCCAGGAGAGCATTGTGCCCTCCAATTGTCAGCCCAGGGGCCGGTTTGATCATTCCGTCGATCTGTCATGGTTCTGCTGTACATTGCGCGCAAGCAGACTCACGTTTCGCCGAGATCGGAAAATAGAGGGCCCTGAATTGAGCTTTCTTCGATTTTTTCGGGATATACCAGCCTGGAAACTCTACAGAGGCCAGCAGGATGCTGGTTGACCTCAACGGTCAGGTAAACCAGGTAAGCGACTTTAGCTTAGATATGAAGCAGCCCGGTCGCTTCATGCCGTGGGGCAACATGCACAGCAAAACGGCCGTCGAGGATTCGCTGGTGCGTTTCCAGTGCCCGAATGGGGCTGTTATTTTGCTGGGATAAGTGAGCAAGGCAGGCCCATTTCAGTCGCGAGCCGGCGGCTTCCTTGAGCAATCGAGCGGATTCTAGATTGGAAATGTGGCCATGGGGACCTCGAATTCGCTGTTTCAGCCATTCCGGATAGGGGCCACGGGAAAGAAATTCGCTGTCATAGTTGCTCTCCAGGATGACTGCATCCAGCGACTCGACGACCTCGGCCAGGCCAGAAAATACATGGCCCAGGTCAGTCATCACGCCCAGTCGGTGCCGACCGTCATCCAGCACAAACACCAGCCCGTCGGCACAGTCATGGGGAGTCGACACGGTTTCGACCTGGAAGTCACCGAGCTGGATCGTGTCACCGGCCAGAAAATGCCTGGTGTCGGCAATCGAGCCCACGGAATAATGACTGCGAGCGACTGCCAGCGTCTTTTCCGTTACCAGGATGGGCAGGTCAAACTTGCGGTTGAAGATGCCCATGCAGCCACCATGATCCTTGTGGTCATGGGAGATCAGCACGGCATCGATGTCCCCAATCGGCTGGCCGATCGCAGCCAGCCGCATCTCAGCCTGGCGGCCGCTGATTCCGGCGTCGATCAGAAGCCGAGTTGATCCGGATTGCACGAAAGTACAATTACCATTGCTGCCTGATTGAAGTGAGGTGACCTGCATGGAGGCATTCTAGTGGATTCGTCACTGCTTCGCGCAGCCTCAGCGTCTGGCTGTGAAGATCAGGAGACGAGCCGTGTCCATCAGCCGGCCATGCTCATTGTTCAGCTGAAGAGCTGGCGAATAGGCATGCCGCCGTCGGTCGTTGGCACTGGCCGATCGCCGTCATAGATCATCGTGCCTGGGTGAATTCCCATGGCATAGTGAATCGTGGCATGCAGGTCCGGCACCGAGATGGGTTGTTCGAGGATTTTCATACCGAGTTCATCGGAGACACCAATCGCCTGCCCCGTGCGCAAGCCACCGCCAGCCATAACGACTGAGAAACAACGGGAATGATGGCCACGGCCACCACCGCTATCGAAACTGGCTGGTCGGCCAAACTCCGTCGATACAACCACCAGCGTCTTGTCGAGCAAGTTCTGTTGTTCGAGGTCTGTCACAAGTGCCGCCAGAGCTTTGTCGAGCTGCCGGATCAACAGGTGTTGTTTTAGCTGGCCATCGTTGTGGGTATCCCAGCCGGTACCGTTGACGAAATTCAGGTTGTGGGAGATTTCCACGAAGCGGACGCCACGCTGTACAAGCCGACGTGCCAGCAAGCAGCGTTGGCCAAATTCACTTCCATAGGCCTGTCGACGACTGTCCGGTTCCTTCTCCAGCTGGAACGCGGCTCGGAATCCAGGTCCTGATAAATCGAGGGCCTGGCTGATTGCCAAGTCGTAGTCACGAACCTGCTTGCCGGGATTTTCATTGAGGAAACGCTTGCGCAGCTGACGCAACAAGTCGGTCCGCCGTTGCTGGCGCGAATCGGTGAGGTTCTCCGGTCGGGAAATGCCGACCGGTCCCTTGCTCGTATCGGTCAGGTAAACGTAACCGGCCTGTGGCCCCAGGAAGCCGGGCCCCCGTGTCACATTGGGATAGCCGATCAGGACGTATGGAGGCACAGCGGGGTCGACTGCCCCACGGTGGTGACTGACCAGTGACCCGATCGACGGGTACATCACCGTGCCCGACGTGGGTCGTCCGGTGTGCATCCTGTTGGTCGCTATGGCATGCTCGTCGATCACCTCGTGATGGACGGTTCGCAGGATGTTGTAGCGGTCGAGAATGGCGGCAGAGGACGCCAGGTGTTCAGAGACCTGGACTCCATCCACCACAGTATCGATGGCCTTGTAGTAAGAGCCTGCCTTGCCCGCCTTGGGGTCCCCCATCTCTTTCGGATCCCACGTATCAATCTGGCAGGCACCGCCCCCGAGCCAGATCATCAGGCAATGTTCTGCTTTGCCCGCTGCGAATTCCAGTGGCTTGTCCTCTGCCGGTAACGTGAATGGCCTCGATGCCGCCAGCATGGCCGTCGCAGAGGAGCCAGCCAGAAAACTACGGCGGGAGAAAAAGGGGTAACTGTGCTGTTGCATCTTGAACCTGCCTGCTTTGAACTCACTCAGGGAAGAAAGATAAACTCGGGAGAATTCATAAGTACCCAGACCATGTCCTCCATCCGCAGTCGCCAGTCGTTGTCCAGTCGTGGCGAAGCTGGCGGACCACGTCGGACAGCCGCCTCCAGCTGCTGCTTGATCTTGTTGGCCTCGATATTGAGATGGTTTGACCAGGAGACGCGGCCACGTGGTAATTGTTTCCAACGAGGAGCGAGTGCGGCCAGTTCCTGCTGGAGTTGCTGTTCGGAAAGCTGGCGAATGCGTTGCCGATAGCCGGGCTCCAATAGTCCGCTGAATAACAGCACTTCTGATTCGTCCGGTTCACGCGAGAGGATGCGTTTGAAGAGTTGGCTGACAAGCTGCTCGGTGGAGAGTTCGCTAAGTGCCAGGTGGGTTAATTCGCTGTCCTCAGTCAGTCGCGTGACCTGGCGCGAGAGCGTGCCATTGTGGAGCATCGCTGGCTGAAGCACATTCACCTCGCTGCTGCGTTGGCTGACGGGATTTTGCCGACTACCGCGCCAGCCAAACGTCTCCAGCAGGCTGATGTATGGTTGCGCGAAGGGGAGTGACAGGCTGGGCCGATCCCGCTCGTTGGATGTCGATGCGAATTCCCAGCTGTGGCGCGGGTGTCCAAGATGCAGCGAGTTGGAAACGTTGCGGGCTCCGTCAATATCCGCGCTCATTGGCCCGGCATCAAAGGGCTGCCCCGATACCACCAGCAGCGAGTCGACCAGTTGTTCCGCTGTCATCCTGCGGCGGGCAGGCCCGGCAAACAGGCTGGCCTGCTGAGGATCAACGCTGCGTCTCTGGTATGCATGGGAGGAGAGGATCAGCCGGGCCAGATGTTTCATGTCGTAGTCATGCCTGAGAAGCTCTTGAGCCAGCCAGTCCAGCAAGGCCGGATGGGATGGTTCGGCATTGGCCCAGTCATCCACCGGTTCCACCAGGCCACGACCCATCAACCGCTGCCAGATGCGATTGACCAGGACCCTGGCAAATCGCCTGTTCAGCGGATGCGTGATCTCGAGGGCAAGCTGGGCGCGGCTATCATCCGGATGGCGGACAAGTTCGTCTGGCCAGCTCTCTGCATGGCTGTCAAATGGCCAGGCCGCCTTGACCACGCTGCCAGGCGGAAGTGTCACTTCCACCTGGACTGGCTTGTCAGCCGAAATTGGCACGCTGCTGCTGGCTGGCACTTTTTGCTCCACTCGAGCCAGCATGGCGGCCAGTGAGAACAGCTGGTGCTGTTTCCAGTCGTGAAACGGAGCGTCGTGGCACCGCGCACATCTCATCTGGATGCCGAGAAATGCCTGGCAGAGGATGTGAGCCTTGGCCGCCATCGGCACATCGTTCTGGGTTGCCAGAGCAAATCCAGCTGGGCCACCGTAGTACGAGCTGCCCTCCATCATCACCAGCTCAGTCACAAAACGATCCATCGGCTTGTTGTCCGCAAGCGACTCGTGGATCCACCAGCGGAAAGGGCCAGTGTTGTTGAGCGTGGGGTTCACGATGTTGGGATTTTCGGCCAGCACATCCTGCCAGTAGCTTACCCAGTGGTCCGCCCAGCCAGGATCCTCCAGCAGTTGATCGATCCAGCGAGTGCGATAACCAGGCTGACGGTCCGCCAGGAGTTTATCGAGTTGGGCGAGCGAGGGGATCTTGCCGGTTGTGTCCAGGGACAGTCGCCGCAGGAACGCTGGATCACTGAGTGACGGTGCGATGGTCGACTTGTGTGCACGAAGTTGTTGAGCCAGGAATCGGTCAATCGCGTTATTATTTCCCAGTCCCTCAATCGCTTCAGGAATTTCCTGGTGATCGTCCTTGAGCTGGTCACGCGTCCAGCGGTGACGCTGGTTCCAGTACTGCTGCTCCTCGGCACCTGCGTGCAACCGCCGTTGCGCGTTGATTGCTGTCAGCCATGCGCGTTGTGATTCGATCAACTCGGGCCAGGCCGCTTCGGTCAACTTGGTTGACCAGTGATTACTCAACACCTGAAAGTCACCCTTCGGAGTCGCCAGCGAGATCGAAATCTCGCCCGTTTCAGGCCGCCTGTTTCCACCGCCGATGATCGCTTCCAGCAACAACTGGTGCGGCTTACCGTCTCCTTCAATATTCACAACCTGTTCGTTATCGCCGCGTGGCAGGTGCCGGATCTGCGGAGCGAGTGACAGGTCGACCGGAAAGACAACTCCGTGCGCGCTACTGTTGACACTAAAAAACGGAGTTTGCACGATCTGCGTGCCATCCAGGCTGAGGCGTGCGGCATTGCGGGCCCGCAGCAAGAGACGGTGTGGACCCTTGGGCAGAGTTATCCAGCCGCCCGCGCGCAACAAGAACGGGCTGGCCCGGTCAACTCGAATGCCACGTTCCGAGTAACTGCCAGGCACATCAAAGAAGGCAAATCCGTCGGTCTGATAGCTGTCGGTCAATTGCAGAGTGCGGTACTTCCACGACTTGTCTGCTGCCAGGCCCTCGTAAACCTCTACTCGTACTGCGTCGAGCGGAAGCTTGTCCCAGGCAAAGCTGACTGGCTGTGGCACAAACTGGTAACGCGAGGCGATCCGCTCAGCAGACAGCGAGCTGCGGTAGATCGCCACCTCGTCGATTTCTCCATGAAATGTGCTCGGCAACTGACCCCCCAGGGCCGAACCAATCCAGAGTTCATCGTCATCCACGACAGGCGCACGGTCCGTATCGCCAGCCATGTCCCAGCTTCCCTTGACCAACTGGCCGTCGATGTAGCCCTGCAGGCTCCCGCGGGAGCCAAACTTGAAACTTACAGCGACATGGTGCCAGCCGTCGCCGACAGCCAGCCGGGATGTGCTGGTCCAGCGATGATACTCCGACTTCTCGCCGCGGCTGCGAAACAGGAAACTGATGGCCGCACCACTGTTTCCGCCGGCCAGTCGCAAGGCATAGTTTTGATTGTCGGCTGCCAGACCAGGGTTCCCGGTTCGCCCTTTGCCGACGACATAAAAGTATCCGCCGTTGGACATGCTGGAGGGGCTGACCCAGGCTTCCAGAGTGATCGCGTCGCCGAGATCAAAATCCAGCAGGCTCTTGGCGCCGGGATCTTTGACCACGAGCCATCCCGGCTGCTTACCAAACCCGGCTGCAGTATTTGTTGTCGAGAAGATGGGGAAGCTGCTGGGCCGTGGTCCCTCGGCGGCCAGCCTGACGTGCCCGGCTGGCCTGGCATTCAGACCTCCAGCTGGGTCGGCATGATTCAACAGAGTCTCCTGCTCTGAGTTGTCCATCCGCCAGTAGGCGACCGGCTTATCGGCCATCACTCTGAGGTGGTAGGGCTGCTCAGCTGAGCCTGGCCTGGCTGCCATGCTGGGACTGGCCAGCAGGACCATCCCGGCTGCCAACAGCAGGTGCTTCACGTGCTGGATATAATCTGGGGTCATGATCACGTGCGGGGGTGAGGGCGTGAGCGATTGTACTTGCGGTACAGCTGTTCCGTCTGTTCAGCCGTCATGCCACCGTGCCAGAATACCAGACGGTAGCGAAGTCGCCATGGCTGGCCGATCTGCAGTGCCGCGGCTGTACGTCCTGGATAGACAGGATTCTGCATGCTGCCGGCTTTCCGTAGAATCCACTTTTGTGGAAATCCGGGCAGCGATCGATGGCACATGATCGTGACTCCCTGCTCCTGCCTGGCGTCGCTAATGGTCATCCAGCCGCCACCGTCGACTGCCGTCCGTTCTGGCTCGACGGAACCACGCTGGCCGTGAAAGACCGGGTCCGCCGGCATGACCAAGCGAGGTGAAAAACCGCCGTAGCCCTTGTCATCGCTCGAGCCACCCAGTTGTAAGTCTGCCACCAGGGGATTTAGCTGAATGTCAAAATCAATCACTCGATAATTTCCGCTGCGACGATGCACGCGGATCTGTGTTCGCTCGTACACTAACGGTATTGGTTTCCCCAGTTCGTCCGTCAGCTGCGGAGATGACCAGCGGACGTGGGCTTCCAACCCAGCCCACTGTCGTCCGGACTGAGTGGTCATTTGTTCCACCTGCCATTGAAAGTCCTGGCAGGCCCAGCCATCGCCAACAGGTTGTCCTCCCACCAGGCACTGGTGCCAGGCCCAGAAGATTCCTCGGTGGTGCGGGTGATCGGCGGGAAAGTCCTCCGTCACGACGTTACCGTGGAGGTCATAAAGTGGGTGCACATAGCCGGCGCGGGAAAACTGGCCATCCAGTGATCGAGTCGCCGCCTGGTAAAACAGGACTCGCTCGTCACCCTCCAGGATCCACTCACCAGCCGCTGCTGATTGCGTTCTCATCCTGGCATGCTGAGCGGGCAGGGGAGTGCTGCACAGCAGGCAGGCAAGCATGAGTGAGAGACGAAGCTGATTCATGGTCTGAGCCCTGGGCGAATGGTCAGCTACCAGTCTACTTTAGCAGGATGTCGATCCAGACCAGGCGATGATCCGAGACTGTCAGAAGTTCCGCTCCCGGCTCTGCAGCTGTTGGCCAGAAGACACCGCTGGACATGGTTTTCAGGTTACGTGAAGGAAGCACATAGTCGACACGGAGATTGCCTGGATTGCTATCGGGAAAATCTGCCGTGTCCTGCGCGGCTGGCCCGCGGTGCCGGGCATTACGCCCTGCCGTGGCAAACGCTGCCGCTCCCTTGCTGCCGGGAGTCTGGCCATTATTAACTCGCGGGTGCATCAGCAACTGGTCGACGGCACCCGGCACGCTGTCACCGTCGTGCGGATCGGAATTCAAGTCACCGAGGATGATGAAAGCAGCCCGTCGTGGCAGGCCACCACGCTGGCCGTTATCGTCGACCAGGTAGCTGGCCTGTCGCGACCCGAGGAAATCAGCCCAGAACCGTATTTCATCGTGATTGCGGCAGCCATTGCGATCCTCGGGACCGTCGAAGACAGGTGGTGTTGGATGCGAGGCCAGCAGGTGGAGTGTCTGAGATTGGATCTGGATGGGGACGTCCCAGTGGCTCTTGGAGGAGAGCCGAAAGACTTTCAGCGCTTCAGCTGAGTAAAACGATGCGCCAGTCTTGGGGTCGGTCGGCAATCGTGCCTGCGGCATCTCCTTCCAGAGCAGGTTCTGGAAGGTGCGGGCAGCAGCTTGATCGATCTTGAAACGGCTGAGGATCAGCATGCCGTACTGTCCGGGAAACCGGCCGAAGCCGAAATCATCTCCGCTACCGTCGGTCTGTCCATTACCGTCCAGGTCGATTCCCGAGGGAACGCCGGTGTTGACCGGGGCCAGGAAGCTGTAGGTGAAATTCAGCGGCATCTGGCCATGCTGCGATTGTCCCAGGTAGGTCTTGATCAGCGAGGCCGCGACCTGGCCGGTCGAATCATAGTCGACTTCATTGAGCAGGACGATGTCCGGTCGCACTCGCTGAAGAACCTCGGCGACCTGCTGGGCCTGCAGACAGTCACCACGCAGCAACTCCTCCCTCAGTTGCCCGGCTTGGGGGCGGTTGAGTGACGTATTGAACGTGGCCACCCGTACTTTCAGCTCCGCTCCGTGGAGCAGCGGGCAGGCAAGCAACAGAACCAGGATGCTGAACGATGTTAGCGTGCGGATGTTCATGGACTGTGCCGGCTAACGCTCCGTCTGATAGTCGATCACCAGAACCTTGGCGACGCGTGGTTTGACCAGCTTGACAAATGCCTGGTGCGCCTCGTGCGGCAGGTACTCTTCCAGCCCCGCCTTGTCCTTGAATGTTACCAGGAAGCAATGCGTGAAGCCGTCGGCCAAACCCTCGGGACTGACATTGGTTCCCCACTCGAAACCAGTAATTGAGGAGATCGCGTCTGGCAATGTCCCAAATGCCGCTTCAACTTCCTTTGCCTCATCGTCAGTCGTCTCCTCATTGAAGCTGAACAGCACGATGTGCCGATAGACGCTGCCGCGCCGTCCGGCCGCCTCGGCCTGGGGATAAATCAAGCTGGTTACTACCAGCAGAGAGGTGATCGTCAGCAGGCAGGGAAGCAGGGTTTTCATCGCGGAGTCCTTGTGGGAGAGTTGGCGGCGTGTCGAGCGGCTGAAAGTTGATTATTGGGGTCCAATCGACCGCTGTAAACAACGCGGCCTTACGAGCCTGCAGCGATCCGCTCGGTCGAGTTGGGCAGGGATTGAGCGGGGTGGAGCGGCGTTGCTATCCGCAAGCGGATGACAGCGGACCGGTTCCCTGTTGTGGGACCGACTATTGCAGTCGTCCGCGACCTTCCAGGGGCCAGATAACTTCCAGCTGGTCACCGCGAAAGCCATAGAACTGGTCGTGCAGGACGGTGGTCATATCGCTATAGCCCGGGATGATCTCCACGCGATCGCCAATCCTGAGGTCCTGTGCGGAGGCCTCCAGTTCCAGCTGGCCGTGTTCAGCACTGAGGCGGATAACATGGATGTCATCGCGGCCCACGACAACGGCCGTTTCCTCATCGGCATGGAATGTTTTGCGACCGGCATCGATGATGGCGCGCTCGGGTGTGGGGCGCGAGACAATCGTGGCCAGCACGGTCAGGGCGTGGCCCAGTTCATCGACGCCGCATTGCTTGAGGTAGAACTGGTCCATCATGATCGCTCCACCAGCTTGCAGCTCGGTAATACCCGGATGCGTGATGCTGATACTGTAGGAGCCAGTGCCACCGCAGGAGACGATATCGCAGCAGTGACCCGCTGCCCGCAGCTGTTCGGCGCAGTCGACGAGGACTGCCAGCGCCGCGTGAATCTGCTGTTCCTTATCAGCCCGGTCGGGGACTGTCAGCAGGTGTCCCTCGTAACCCATGATGCCGACCAGCTCGAGTCCCGGCAGCGGATCGACCTGGGCGGCCAGTTCCATCAGTGGCGTGCCCGGCAGCACGCCAACGCGTTCCAGACCAATGTCAACTTCAAAGATCACTCGTACCTGCTGACCCTTTTCAACCATCACATCATTCATCGGTAGCGCCTGGTCGATGTGATCGATACAGACGATCGGATCTGCGGTCTCGCAGAGCGAGGCCAAGCGCTGCAGCTTGGTCGGCCCCACGATCAGGTTCGCGATCAGCAGGTCCTTGACTCCGCCGGCCGCCAGGACTTCGGCTTCACCAAGCTTGGCGCAGGTAATTCCCAGCGCGCCTGCCTCGAGCAGTTTCTGGCCGATGGCGGCTGACTTGTGGCACTTGCTATGCGGACGCCATTGCACTTCATGCTGCCGGCAGGCCGCCATGACGGTGGCGATATTGGCCTCCATCGTATCGAGGTCCATACAGAGTGCCGGGGTATCGATATTCTGTTTCGTGATTTCCATGCTCTATTCCTAGCCTCCACCTACCACGGGGAGAAAATGCACTTCCCTGGCGTCCTTGACAACGGTCCGCATACTGCGAGATCCCATCGAACTGTCAACGGCGATCTGCAGGGTTGGAGCAAGTTGGTCTCCGTCGCACAGCCGTTGTGCGATTCCCGGAAACCGCTGTTCGAGTTGTTCGATGATCTGTCGCACGGTCTCGGCCTGCAGTTCAACCTGCGAGGCACCGTTAGTGAGCGATCGCAGCTGGGCGGGGATGAAAACGGTTGGCATGAATGACGGCGCCCTACGAGTTATCGGTCATCGCCTTCCAGACTTTTGGTGGCGACATGGGAAGTTCGTAGATCCGAGTACCCGCTGCGACGGCCATCGCATTCGCAATCGCTCCGGGCGGCGGCACGATCGGTGTTTCACCGACGCCGCGAACGCCGTAGGGATGATCCGGATTGGCGACCTCGACGATGATCGTGTCGATCATCGGTACATCGAGCATCGTGGGAATGCGGTAATCGAGGAAGCTGGCGTTATCCATGGTGTCATCGTCACCATAGAAGTACTCCTCGTTCAGCGCCCAGCCGATTCCCTGCACGGCGCCACCCTGCATCTGGCCTTCCACATAGCTGGGATGAATTGCTTTGCCAGCATCCTGGATCGCGGTATATCGCAGGATCGTGGCCTTGCCTGTTTCGGGGTCCACTTTCAGGTCTACAAGATGCAGGCCGAAGCTGTTTGTGGCGCAGTCCGGTGCCACCGAGGCACGGGCCACCAGCGGTTCACCTTCTTTAAACAGCTCCTGGGCCAGTTCCTTGAAACCAGCTTTCTTCTCACCGGCAGAAAATGTCCCCTGGTCGATCGAGATATCATCCTCGGCACATTCCCAGAGTCCCGCGGCACGCTTCTTCATCTGTGTTTGCAGGTCAATTCCCGCTTCGTAGGCAGCCAGGCCGGTTGCAAATGTAACCCGACTTCCGCCGGTCACGTCGGTATAGCCGACGCTGTCGGTGTCAGCCACGCGAGGTACAACATCGGCAGCTTCGATGCCGAGCACTTCGGCCAGTTGCATGGCAATCGATGTTCGCGTGCCACCAATATCCGGAGAACCCTCGGTCAGATTGACCGTGCCATCGTGGTTCACCATCAGGCTGACCGCGGACTTCAGACCACAGCCGAACCAGAATCCAGCGGCGATTCCACGGCCCACGTTTTCACCTTCCAGCGGCGTGTTCCAATGGTCGCTGGCTTCGGCAGCTGCCAGGCATTCGACGAACCCAACGGGCGGATAGACAGGGCCATCGACGCGACGGGTTCCTTCACTGGCGGCATTCAGCTGGCGGATCTTAAGTTTACAGATACCGAGCTGTTCAGCGATTTCATCGACAACCTGCTCGGCTGCAAAAGCCACCTGGGTTGCCCCGGGTGCTCGATAGGCCTTGGTATGGGGCTTGTTCAGGCAGACGTCATAACCATCGACGACGGCATGCTCAATGTCATAACAGCTGAACACGCACATGCAGCCTGGTCCGATCATGCCGCCCGGATAGGCACCGGCGTCATAGGCCAGCCAGGCTTCGCCGGCAACCAATGTGCCGTCGCTGGTGGCGCCCATCTTGACTCGCATAAAGGAGCCGGGAGTCGGCCCGGTCGATTCGAATACCTCGGCCCGTGTCATCTGGATCTTCACCGGCCGACCACTCAACTTGCTCAAGATGGCTGCCACTGGCTCTCCGTAGACGGCGATCTTGCCTCCGAAACCACCGCCGATTTCGCAGGGTGTGACGACCACCTTGGAAATCGGGATCTGTAAAATTTCGGCTGTCTGCTGGCGAGCGGTAAAGGCGCCCTGCGTGGAGGTCCAGACATGCAGCCGCCCGTTTTCATTCCAGTCTGCCGTGGACGAGTGGGGCTCGATGTACCCCTGGTGAACTGTCGCCGTGCGGAACTCTCGTTCGATCACGACATCGGCCTGGGCAAAGCCCTCTTCGATGTTGCCTTTTTCGAAATGCAGGTGCGTTGGTGTATTGCTGGGTGTTTCGTCCTTTTCACCCATGTGATCGGTGAAGACATCCTCATGCAGTAGCGGGGCATCGTCTTTCATGGCATCCAGCACCCAGGTGACTGAGTCAAGCTTCTCGTACTCCACCTTGATTTTGCCGGCCGCCTCTTCCGCCACGTGCACATCCACAGCTGCCACAGCTGCCACCGGGTGACCCTTGTAGAGCACCTTGGTCTTGGCCATCACGTTGTCACTCAGATTACTGAGATTGATAGAGCCCTCGCCCAGGTCGGCAATCTTGTTTGCCACATTGGGGAAGTCCTTGCCAGTCACAACGGCGTGGACACCAGCGGTTGCTTCCGCCTCGGACGTATCGATCGAGATGATCCGCGCATGGGCATGGGGACTGCGTAATACGAATCCGGCCAGCAGGCCCGGCAACTGAACGTCGTTACTGTAGACGGCCTTGCCTGTCACCTTGTCCGTGCCGTCGTGACGCCTGGGACGCGTTCCCAGTACGCGATATTTTCCATTCGTTGATGTACTCACGGCGATTCTCCAGAAAAGTGTCTGTCGTGGTTGTTGCAGGTGAGCTTGCTGGCGCCCTAGCCCTTGGACTCACTGGCAACGTGCTGAATAGCTCGCACAATCTTGTCGTAACCTGTGCAGCGGCAGAGGTTGCCAGACAGGTCAAAGCGAATAGTCTGCTCGTCAGCATCTGGTTTCTTGTCCAGCAGGGCTCGTGTGGTGACGATGAAGCCCGGCGTACAGATTCCGCACTGCAGGGCAGCACCCTCGACGAAGCAGTCCTGGATTGGATCCAGCTGGGAGGCGTCGGCGATTCCCTCCACCGTGGTAATCTCCACTCCCTCGACTTCCACGCCAAGTACCAGGCAGCTGTTGACTGGCAGGCCATCGATAAGCACGGTACAGGCACCGCAATTGCCGTTATTACAGCCTTCTTTGGCGCCGGTCATGCCGAGGTTGCCACGAAGGATTTCCAGCAGGCTTTCCCGGGGCTTACATAAGAAGTCCACCGGTTCACCGTTAATTGTCGTTGCTATCTGGTTTTTTGCTGCCACTCGAGAGATCCTTATTCGCTGACCGCCAGTTATGAAATCCAGCCTGCGGGAACTTTGTTGTTACTCACCACGAGCTCGGGCGACGGCCCGGGCCAGGGTCCTTTTGACCAGCACGCCAACCAGGTGAACTCGATACTCGGCAGTGCCGCGCATATCGTCGATCGGGTTGGCAACGGAGCGGGCCAGGTTGCCCGCCTCGGCATAGTTCTCCTCGCTTGCTTCTTTACCGACCAGCCAGGCTGCCGCCTCGTCGGCGACCACAGGTGTCGGAGCGACAGCGGCCAGGGCAATCCTGGCTGCCTCGATCGTCGTCCCCTGCTCGTCCAGCTGGACCCAGGACGCGGCACCGGCGACGGCGATGTCCATTTCGTTACGGGGGATGAACCGCTCGTACGCTGAACCGCTTTGTGCGCTGGTCGCGGGTAGCTGGAGTGAAACCAGCAGTTCGCCCTCGGCCAGCAGATTGCGACCGGGTGCCGTGCAGAAATCTGCCACGGGGACTTCACGCTGACCGTCGGGACCGGCGATCTGGCAGGTTGCATTCAGTGCGATCAAAGCGGGGATGGTGTCGGCGGCCGGCGATGAATTGCAAAGGTTGCCTCCCACGCTGGCGCGTGACTGGATCTGCCAGCCACCGATAATCCGAGTTGAATCGGCCAGGGCTGCGTAGGCCGCAGCCACATCCTCGTGTTCATAGACCTGGTAGCAGGGGACACCGCTGCCGAGCGACAGTCCTGAGTCTGCTGAATAATCCAGCGTCATCAGAGCCGGGATCTTTTTTATGTCGATCACAAGGTCTGCATCCCGCAATCCCTCGCGAATCTGCACGATGATATCCGTGCCTCCAGCCAGCAGCCTGGCACGGTCCCCGTGCTCGCTCAGCAAGGCGGTTACCGCCTCGACGCTGGTGGGTGCTGTGTAGTCGAAATCTTTCAAGGTTGATGCATCTCCACTGCAATAAAAGTCCACGGTGAGTCCGCAGTTTCGTGGTCAATATGAAAGGCAAGCCGGCGACTGTCAAGTAATCGCCTGCTCAAGTCGATCGCCCGAGGCGGCGGAAAACAGTTGTAGGTCCGCCAATGAAACCGAGGTGGTCAGCTCGCTGCCGATAGCACAGGACTGTGGCTGGCTGGTCCGCATCAGCACCTGCTGGTCCATTGTCTGTAAAGTGAGTATCGACTCGGCACCCAGTTGCTGGCTGGCCACAACCTGGCAGCTCAAGCTCAAATCACCCTGATCGCCGATCATCATCCGCTCAGGCCGAAACCCCAACTCCAGTTTTTCTTCTGGTAGTTGCATCAGGCCGGCGAGTTGTTGCTGTAGTGGACCGTCGACTGGCAGCAGGTTGATGGCAGGGCTGCCGATAAAGCTGGCAACAAATCGATTGGCAGGCTGCTGGTAAATCTCCAGCGGCGTGGCCAGCTGTTGCAGCCGGCCGTTGTTGAGAATGGCAATCCGGTCACCCAGCACCATCGCTTCCTGCTGATCGTGTGTGACATGGATCATGGTGCTGCCGAGCCGGGCATGCAGATCAAGAATCTCCTGTCGCATGACCCCACGCAGCTGCATATCGAGGTTACTGAGCGGTTCGTCCAGCAGGAACACGGCGGGATCGCGGACCATTGCACGACCCAGCGCCACGCGCTGCTGCTGGCCGCCGGACAGCTGTGAGGGCTTACGCTCCAGCAACTCACTGATGCCCAGCATCTCCGCTGCATCCTGCACGCGTTGCTGGACCTCCTGTTGACCCAGTCGCCGCATCTTCAGCGGGAACTCCAGGTTCTTGCCAACGGTCATGTGCGGGTAGAGCGCATAGTTCTGGAAGACCATGGCGATGTCCCGGTCGCGCGGGGCGACTTCGTTGACCGGCTCACCGGCGATCGAAATGGTCCCCGCCGTGATCTCCTCCAACCCGGCGATCATGCGCAGGATGGTTGACTTACCGCAGCCCGATGGGCCGAGCAGCACCAGCAGTTCGCCGTCGCTGATCTGCAGCGACACTTGGTCCACCGCCAGCGTTGTGTCGAACCGCTTGCTCACATTGTCGAGGGTTACCGTTGCCATGTTGATCGAAAAAATGGGATTCGGACAAAACAGTGGAAGACGAATTCGGTTCCATGATTGAGTATCCGGTGGACATGCTCAAGATGATCAGTACAAACTTGTCGTGAGCCAAGCAGGTAAGAGCTCCAGCCCATGTACCGGCATCTGTGATCTATGAGCAGCCATACCACGACAAATTGGACCGCCACTGCAGCGGAACTGGACCAGTTCATCCAGCGAGTTTTCCAGCAACTGGGTGTCCCTGCTGATCAGGCAGCGGATGCTGCTGCGGCCCTCGTCTGGGCCAATGCTCGTGGCGTCGACACGCATGGGATCCGCAACCTCAAGCGGTACTATGTCGATGGTATCGAGCGAGGAGATATTGTGCCGGCGGCAGAGTTTGTTATTGAGCACCAGACACCGGTCTCGATGCGAGTCGATGGTGGCCTGGGATTGGGGATGGCTGCCGGCAGCTGGTCGATGCGGCAGGCAATCCAGATGGCACGCCAGTCCGGCATCGGCATGGTGGCAGTCAACCGCTCGCATCACTATGGCGCAGCCGGGGCTTACGCCGCCATGGCCCAGGCAGAAGATATGATCGGAGTCTCGCTGACTGGCTGCCTCTGGTCGACCGGCCGCGAGCGCGCCTGTGTGCCGATGTTCGGGTCGCTCGGTATCCTCAGCACCAACCCGATCAGCATGGCTTTTCCTGGTGACCAGGAACCTGCCATGCTTGTTGACCTGGCGACCTCGGTGGTGCCGGTCAATCGAGTTGAGATGTATGAATCCCTTGGCCAGTCGATTCCGACCGGCTGGGCTGTCAATCGAGCTGGTGAGGCTGTCACCGACCCCAGCGAATTCTATGCGGTCCGTCCGCTGGGCGGCGAACGCCAGCAGGGAGGACACAAGGGGACGTCACTGGCCCTGATGGTGGAGGCGCTGACTGGCGTGCTCTCGGGTGCCTGGCGATTGCACGAACTGGCTGAGCTGCCGGCTGGCGATATCGAGGCCCCGGCTGAACCACGATATGATCAACCCCACGTGGCACATTTCCTGGCAGCCATTCGTGTCGACCTGTTTCAACCGCTGCAACAATTCAAGACGGCGATGGATGCCATGGTGCGAACAGTCCGCGAATCGCCGACAGCGACCGGGCACGATCGCGTGATCTACCCGGGCCTGCTGGAACATGAGCGCCTGCTCGAGCGAGAAAGTCAGGGGATACCGCTGCCAGCGGTTGTTGCGGATGAGTTGCGGGAATTGGCGCAGCAGATGGATCTGCCACTGCAGTTGCAGGAGGAAACGATTGACACAGCAGTTAGCGAAGGAGAATAAGCGTGGAGTTGTACCTGATTCGCCATGGCCAGTCTGAAAACAATGCTCGCCCGGAACACCTCAGGGTGGAGGACGCATTGTTGACTGAACTGGGCCATCAACAGGCTGACCTGCTGGCCCAGTGGGTCAAGACAGTCGAGCTTGATCGTCTTTTCAGTAGTCCCTTTCGGCGTGCCCTGCAGACCGCCTGGCCGATCCAGCAAGCGAGTGGTGTGCCGGTTGAAGTACTCGTGCCGCTGCACGAGGTGGGAGGGTGCATGTCAGGTCCCGGCCCTGACAACTTTGTCGGCTGCCCCGGCATCCGCCGTAGCGAACTGCTGGAAGAATTCCCCGGCTACCAGGTGCCGGAAGAAATCGACCAGACGGGCTGGTGGAAATCAAAGCCTGCCGAGGACGATCAGCAGGTACACCAGCGTGCCACGGATGTGCTCGACTGGGTGCGGCAGGAGTTCGCTGCCGGCCAGGATAAAGTTGGCTTTGTTATGCACGCTGATGTGACCCGTCATCTGCTCAATAACGTGGCCAGAGTGACCAGCGAACACTCCCACCGTATCCTCTACAATACGAGCGTGACTCGACTGAGTATCGAGGGCGAACAGCTGGCCCTGGAGCTGTACAACAGCATCAGCCATCTGCCAATGTCGCTGACTTCCCGCTGATCTGCTGGAGATGTGCTTTGCTCAAAGCGAACAAGTTCCCGCTGCTTGGATCTCTCCTGCTGCTGGCAACTGGCCTGGCAACGTCAACCACGCTCGCTCAACAGGATGCCGAGCGTGCTGCAGAAGCAGATATCCAGTTGCCCGAGGGTTTCCAGGCAACCCTCTTTTCCGGCGACCAGCTGGCTCATGATATCTATTGCATGACGCTCGACAGTGCTGGCCGGGTTGTTGTCTGTGGCCGTGGTTACATCCGTACTCTCTGGGATGATGATGGTGACGGTCGGGCTGATCGTTACACCACTTTTCTCGATGGTCCGGCCGGTGGAGCCCAGGGAATGTACTTCGATGGGCCAGACCTGTTGTGCGTGGCAGGTGCTGGGCTGGTTCGCTATCGCGACCGGGATCAGGATGGCCGTGCCGATGGCGAGCCGGAGTTACTGTTTAAGATCAAGACCGGTGGTGAACATCATGCGCACAGCATCCAGCGTGGACCGGATGGCTGGTGGTACCTGCTGGCAGGGAACAACGCTGGCCTGGCCGTCGAGCAGATTGATGACAGCAGTTCCCCGATACGCCAGCCCCGTGCCGGAACGTTGCTGCGATTCAGTCCGGATTTCAAAAACCGGCAGGTGCTGGCCGATGGCTACCGCAATTCCTATGACTTCGCCTTTCACCCCCAGGGCGACGTTTTTGTCTTTGATAGCGATGGCGAACGTGATGTCAGCTTGCCCTGGTATCGACCAACACGCGTTTTCCAGGCGCTGATCGGGAGCAACGCTGGCTGGTTCAGTCGCAGCTGGAAACGCCCGGACTATTTTTTTGATTGCGCCCCGGTTGTCGGCTCTTTTGGGCGTGGCTCACCGACCGGAGTGACCTGCTATCGGCACACGCACTTCCCAGCTGAATATCACGGCGCCCTGCTGGTGCTGGACTGGTCCTTTGGCCGCGTGATTGCCCTGCCACTTCAGCCGGACGGATCGCTCTGGAAGTCCCAGCCGCATGATTTCATGACCGCGCGTGGGCTGTTTGGATTTGCCCCTACCGATATCGAGGTTGGTCCCGAGGGTCAGGTTTATGTCAGCGTCGGCGGCCGCGGCACACGCGGAGGCGTCTATTGCGTTCGCTGGCAAGGCCAGGTTGGCGGCTCTCGATCGGCGCGCACGGAACTGGACGACTGCCTGGCGGCACCGCAACCACTCAGTAGCTGGTCGAGGGCCCGCTGGTTGCCGCTGGCCAAGAAGCTGGGAATGCCGAGCCTGGCGGAGGCGGCTGGCGATGACGCGTTGCCGGTCGCAATGCGCATCAGGGCGGTTGAAATCCTGACAGAACTGGCTGGTGGAATTGATGACGCGACGCTGGCCAGAACCCTGGCCAGTCCGGACCATCAACTCCAGGCCCGCGTGGCATGGTCGCTCGGTCGGACGCGAGAGCCGGGCCAGCTGGGAGATAGCCTGGGACCCCTGCTGGCGGCAGACCGCCATCCGCTGGTTGTCCGTACGGCGCTGGAAGCTCTGCTGGGTGGAACCGACAGGAAACTGGATCCTCAACGGCTGATCGATCTTGCTGCGCTGTCTGTATCTCGCGACCAGACCGTTCGCACCCTGGCAGCGCAGCTGCTGGCGCGAGTTCGGCTGGACAAGCAGCACCCCTTGGCCGAAGCCGCCAGGCTGCTAACACCCGACTGGGCCAGTTCACTGGGTGACGGCAAGCAGCATCTGACTTTTCAGCCACGACTGGTGCTTGATATTGCCCACCAGCTCAAGTCGCAGCCGCCGGAAGCCCAGCAACTCGTGCTGGTCCGCGCCGCCCAGCTGGCACTGGGCGATGTTGGCATGCCAGGGCACGGGCCAGCTGTCTTTGAAGGTTACAGTACGGAACACAATCTGGAGCCTTCGGCGACGCTGATGGCTGAAGTCAGTGGGATCCTGGAAGTTACTTACCCGACAGGATATCGCCAGGTCGATTGGGAACTGGGCCGCCTGCTGGCGATGCTGGAGCCCGACAGTCCGGTACTGCTTGAACAGTTCGTGTCAGAACTTGGTCAGACGCCATCGCCGGTTGACGATCTGCACCTCTTGATCGTGCTGGCCCGGAACAGGGCACCGAGAAGTGAACAACAGCGGCAGAAGATCGCAAAGGGACTGGTTCAGCTGAGGCTGAAAGTCGACCAGCTGGCACTCAAGCTGGATAACAATTGGGATCCCCGGCTGGCGGAAATGTATGCCGTGCTGGTCAAGCGGGATCCACAACTGCCGGCCGCTGTTGTCGATCAAGAAGGTTTTGGGTTATCCGATCACGTGTCCTTCGTGCAGGGACTTCCCAATGACCGCCTGCAGGGAGCACTCGATAAGATCGCTCAGCAGGTTCTGGCGGTGGATGACTATCGCTGGACGCCACAGCTGGTGCGGCTGCTTGGTCGTTCAACTCGCCAGCAGCATCGGCAGCTGATCGTCGACCAGGTCGACAACCTGGCGGTACGAGCGTCCGTGCTGAAACTGATGGCAGCCTCGCCGGAGGAAGGTAACCGGGAGCACTTTGTCCGCGGTCTCGGTTCAGCGGATTTTGCTGTGCTTGCTGATTGCCTGCGGGCGATTGAAATGCTGTCGGTCAGCCAGGATGCGACCGAGCTGGTGCAGCTGGTCTATAACGTGCGACGGTTGAATCATGACGACCTGACATGGAAATTACGGGAGCAGGCGGTGCGGCTGTTGCGACGGGCCACGGAGCAGGAATTCGGTTTTGTATTTGGCAAGCCGGGACACAAGCCACAGCGCGAAGTCGTGGAGGATTGGACCCAGTATGTGCAAGCAGCCCACCCGCAGGCTTACAAGGCGAACCAGCGGGATAGCGAGGTGGACCTGCTGGCGTTGAGGACACGACTCGCCGGCATCGACTGGCAGCAGGGCGACGCAGCCAGGGGGCAGCAGCTCTACACGAAAACCAATTGCCGCTCGTGTCACGGCAGCCGCGGAGCACTCGGTCCGGACCTGGCCGGAGCAACCCGGCGATTCTCGCGCCAGGATCTGTTCACCGCGATCGTGGCACCGAATCGGGATGTCTCCTCCCGCTATCGTACAACCCAGGTCCTGACCACAACCGGCAGGCTGTATACCGGGCTGGTTGTTTACCATTCGGTGGATGGTGTCATGCTGCAGACCGGTTTGAACGAGACGGTACGGGTGGAAGCTGAGGAGCTGGAATTGCAGCGAACGGTAAATATCTCGCTGATGCCGACAGGATTATTGAAAGGCCTCAAGGACCAGCAGCTGGCGGACTTGTACGCCTACCTGCAGGGACTCAAGTAATTTCCTCGCCGGCGTACAGTTTCAGCAGGCAGCGGCCGGGTGGACGTGCCGATCAAGGCGGTGTTGGACAGTCCGGGGTGCTTCGTTTAAGTTTGCAGTGAGAGTCAGCTTGTGCCTACCAGATCAACTTAGGACGGATGTATGAACGGTTTCAGGATAATGTCATGGCTGAGCGGTTTTTTGTGCCTGTTGTTGACCGGCATGTTGGCTGCTGAAGATCAGCCGGCGGTCGATTTCAACCAGGATATTAGGCCACTGCTATCGGATCGATGCTACAAGTGTCACGGCCCGGACGAGGCCAAGCGACAGGCCGGTTTGCGACTCGACCTGGAAGCTGGAGTAAAGTCGGCAGGGGATTCCGGTGAGATTGCGGTGGTGCCGGGTGATCTGAAAGCGAGTGCCATGATCGCTCGGATTACCAGTACCGACCCCGATCAGCGGATGCCGCCTGCGGATTCCGGCAAGAGTCTCAGTCCTGATGAGATCGCTCTTATCGAGGCCTGGGTTAAAGGGGGTGGAGAGTGGTCCGATCACTGGGCATTCATAACGCCCACACGGCCGCTCGCCCCGACTGCGGACCAGGGCTGGCGGGTTCGGAACGCAATTGACCTGTTCATCCAGGCCCGGCTCCAGGCTGATAATCTGCAGTTGGAAGGGGAGGCCAGCAGAGAGACACTGATCCGCCGAGTCACGCTCGACCTGACCGGCTTGCCACCGACGCTCGAGGAAATTGATGCTTTCCTGGCGGACGACTCGCCGCTGGCATACGAGCAGGTCGTCGACCGCTTGCTGCGGTCGCCGCGATACGGGGAACAGATGGGCCGTAACTGGCTGGACGCAGCCAGGTTTGCTGATACGCATGGCTTGCACCTGGACAATGAAAGGTCGATCTGGCCATACCGGGATTGGGTTATCTCGGCATTCAACGAGAACATGCCGTTTGACAGGTTCACGATCGAGCAGTTGGCGGGCGACCTGTTGCCCGAACCGACGCTCCAGCAGCGCGTTGCTACCGGTTTCAATCGCTGCAACGTTACCACCAGTGAAGGTGGTTCGATCGACGAGGAATACTATGTGCGGTATGCCGTTGATCGAGTTGAGACGACGGCAACTGTCTGGATGGGACTGACTGCCGGCTGCGCCGTCTGTCATGACCACAAGTTTGATCCCTTGACACAAAAGGAGTTCTACCAGCTGTTCTCCTTTTTCTTCAGCCTCACGGAAAAGGCGATGGACGGCAATGCTCTCTTGCCACCGCCGGTCGTGAAGGTGCCGACGCTGCACCAGCTGGATGAACAGGCCCGGCTGGGAGAGCAGATCGTGGCCATCGAAGCCCGTATTGCGGATCAGCTGGCGTCGTTTGAGTACGAGGAACCGGCAGACACAGAGCCGCTGCCAAGTGATGAACCGCAGCCCTTCGTCTGGATCGAGGACCAGGTACCAGCAGGGGCCAAGGCGGAGCAGAGCGGCCACCCCTGGAAGTTTGTCAGCAGTTCGGAAGGACCGGTTTACAAGGGTGAGAAATCCAGTACCCGCACGGTCAAGGGACTGGGCCAGCACTTCTTTACGGGTGCCAGCCAGCCGCTGCGAGTTGGTGAAGGGGATCGGCTGTTCGCCTATGTCTACCTGGATCCCAAGAATCCACCCCAGGAAATCATGTTGCAGTTCAATGATGGCAGCTGGGAACACCGGGCGGTCTGGGGCAAGAACCTGATCGACTGGGGGAAGGAAGGCTCTGCCAGCCGGTTAATCATTGGCGAACTTCCCAAGACCGGTGAATGGGTGCGGCTCGAAGTAGAAGCGGCCAAGCTGGGACTGCCGGCTGGTGCTGTGATTAATGGTTGGGCTTTCACCCAGTTCGACGGCACGGTGCACTGGGATCACGCGGGAATCATCAGTCGACTGCCCCAGGACGGATCGGATATCAAGTCCTTTGCTCGCTGGCAGCAACTGGAAAAAGCCAATGCCAAGTCGAGCGTGCCAGCAGCACTTAAGACCATCCTGGCGGTGGAGGGCGAGCAGCGCAATCCGCAGCAGGTCAAACAGCTACTGGATCACTTTCTTGTCAACGTTTACAGCGAGTCACGGGCCCTGTTCCAGCCTCTGCAGAAGGAAATCGCTGACGTCCGACTGAAGCTGACTGAAATTGACAAGGCGATTCCCGCCACGCTGGTGATGGAAGAACGGGCTCAGCCGCGGCAGGCGCATATCCTCGATCGAGGGCAGTACACCGAGAAACGTGACCCTGTCTCATCCCAGGTTCCCGAGTGGCTGGGGACATCGCCTCAGGAGGCGCCAGCCAACCGACTCGGACTGGCCCGCTGGCTTGTTAGCCCGACGCACCCCCTGACGGCCCGGGTGACGGTGAACCGTTACTGGCAACACTACTTTGGAATCGGACTGGTGAAGACATCCGAGGACTTTGGAGTCCAGGGCGAACGGCCGACGCATCCAGCCTTGCTCGATTGGCTAGCTGTTGAGTTCGTCGAGTCTGGCTGGGATGTCAAGCGGTTCCAGAAACTGCTGGTGATGTCAGCAACCTACCGGCAGTCATCTCGAGTGGGCCGGGCGAAACTTGCTGTCGACCCCGAGAATCGGCTGCTCGCCCGTGGGCCACGTCACCGCCTGGATGCGGAGGTCATTCGTGACCAGGCCCTGGCCGTCAGTGGCCTGCTGGTTGAAGTGATCGGTGGCAAGAGTGTCCGGCCTTACCAGCCGGCCGGACTCTGGAAGCCGGTTGGATTTGGTGGCAGTAACACGTCGGTCTTCTCCCAGGACAAGGGTGAGAATCTGTACCGCCGCAGCATGTACACGTTCTGGAAGCGGACCGTGCCGCCACCCAGTATGTCGATCTTTGATGCACCGGACCGGGAGACCTGCCAGGTCCGCCGAGCACGTACGAATACACCGTTGCAAGCACTCGTGCTGCTCAACGATGTTCAGTTTGTCGAGGCTGCCCGCCGACTTGCTGAAGGCGTGATGACCGACGGCGGAGAGAGTGCCGAAGAGCGGATCACGTTTACCTACCGGACCGTGCTGGCTCGACACCCCAAGCCCAGAGAGTTGCGGGTTGTGAGCCAGTTGTTTGCCGATTACCTGGAGGAATTCAAAACCGATCCGGAGGCTGCTGGCAAGTTGCTGGCAATTGGTGAAGGACCGCGAAACGAGCAGCTCGACATTCCTGAACTGGCTGCCTGGACAATGATTGCCCACCTGCTATTGAACCTCAGCGAAACTGTAACCAAGGGCTAACAAGAGAGCCACAGGGAAGACTATGGATCCACGACGCGAAGCGGAATTAATCGAAACGCGGCGGCATTTTTTCGGCCGTGCGGCGACAGGTATCGGGACGGCTGCACTCACGTCGCTGCTGAACCCAGGCTTGTTTGCAGCGCCGCTCAACAAGCCGACCTTGCCGGCGCCGCCCCACGTTGCGCCGAAGGCGAAGCGGATCATCTATCTCTTCATGTCGGGAGCACCCTCGCAACTTGATATGTGGGATTACAAACCCGGCATGCAGGAGTGGTACGACAAGGACCTGCCCGACTCCGTCCGCAACGGCCAGCGGATCACGACCATGACGTCGGGCCAGAAGCGATTTCCGATAGCGCCCTCGATCTTCAAGTTCAATCAACATGGTCAGCACGGAGCCTGGGTGAGTGAACTGCTGCCGCACACGGCGGGGATCGTGGATGAGCTGGCGGTCATCAAGACGATCAATACCGAGGCCATTAACCATGACCCGGCGATCACCTATATCCAGACCGGCAGCCAGATTCCAGGTCGTCCCAGTACCGGGGCCTGGCTGTCTTATGGCCTCGGCAGCATGAACCAGAACCTGCCAGCTTTTGTTGTGCTGCACTCGACGGTGAATGGCGGGTTTGGTGGCCAGGCACTGTATGCGCGGCTCTGGGGATCCGGTTTTCTCTCCACCCGGCACCAGGGAGTCAGCCTGCGGTCGACCGGCGATCCGGTGCTCTACCTCTCAAATCCCGCTGGCATTTCAGCCAAGATGCGACGACGTATGCTGGACGACCTGGCGACGTTGAACCAGGAGCGCTACGACGAAGTTGGTGATCCGGAAATCCAGTCACGGATCGCCCAGTACGAAATGGCTTACCGGATGCAGACGTCGGTGCCTGAGCTAACGGACATCTCCGGCGAATCGCAAGCGACGCTGGATATGTATGGGCCGGACGTAAAAAAGCCTGGTACTTTTGCGGCAAACTGCCTGCTGGCTCGCCGGCTGGCAGAACGCGATGTGCGATTCACACAGGTCTTCATTCGCCAGTGGGATCAGCATGGTAACTTGCCCAAGGATATTCGCCGACAGACCGGGATCATCGATCAGCCTTGTGCTGCCCTGGTCAAGGATCTCAGGCAACGCGGCATGCTGGACGATACGCTGGTCATCTGGGGTGGTGAGTTCGGACGCACGATCTACTGCCAGGGTGGCCTCTCCAAAACCAACTATGGCCGTGATCACCATCCGCGCTGTTACACCAAGTGGATGGCAGGTGGCGGTGTGCGGCCCGGCGTCGTTCATGGTGAAACCGATGACTTTAGCTACAACGTGACCGAGAACCCCGTCCATATCCATGATCTGAATGCCACCATCTTGCATTGCCTCGGTATCAACCACGAACAGCTGACCTATCGGCACCAGGGACGTGACTTCCGCTTGACCGATGTGCACGGCAAGGTCGTGCACGATGTACTGGCCTAGGCCAGTTCGACAGCCGTTCCAAAGAGCCGGGCGGACAGCGGATCAGAAGACAGGCAGGCTTTCCGATCTCAGCTGGTAGCCGATTCAGGCTGTAAATCAGGGCAGCAATTTCCCGGTCGCGGCATTAAAATGCACAGTCCAGGTGGTGTGAGCAAGATTTGGAATCGATTAGGACACGTATCGTAAGTCGTGCTGTGTTAGCACGTTATGATGACGCCCTGCTTCTGGAAACTGGCGGCGCGCAATTTAATTGACATGTCCCTCAAACTTCCAGAAGATAGTGACGGACCGAACAGTTGGATCTACCGTAAGTACTTGTAACTGCCTACCTGTAAACGACTTAAAACTGTCTTGCCGGCGGTGAATGCTCGCCATGGACGGCAGCCTTTTCGGCCAGTTGTTATTGTGCCGAGTGGGCAATGACGATGGAATTAAAGGGCATGGATTGCTGCTGACTTGTGAGACAAGCGTCGTCCTACCATCTGTACCAGCTTTCTTAACGGCTTGACAAAGAACCCATGACCGATCGTCCAGAAGAACTGAGCTCCGGTGTGCACGATTATTTCGATAATCGTCTTGCGCCTGCAGAGCGTGGTGACCTGGAGGATGATCTTGAGGGCGACCCCCAGCTGCGACAGCAGCTCGATGAGCTCCAGCAGATCGGTACGGCATTGCGGGAGCTGCCGGACCATCAGCTGGACGAGGGTTTTGCCGACCAGGTCCTGGGCCAGGATTCAACCCAGCTGGTAGACGCAGTATGGACGTCGACAGACGAGTTGGTGACGGCAAGGCGGCGGCGGGTACCAGCCTGGGCCCAGGCTATCAGCTGGGTGGCTGTGGCAGCTGCATTGATGCTGGCAATCAGCGGATTCTGGCCAGCAGGTGATGTTGGCCCGGCCAGTAATCCCGCCGACATTGCTGCTGGAGACAACAGTGATTCTCCTGATGTTGATCCCGACAACGATTTACCGGGCACGGGGCCCGCGATCGTCAACGACCAGCCTGGCGGAAGCATTGGTCCGGATGCTGTCGGCCCGGGCACGGTCCAGGTGGAGATTTCGACAGGTAACAAGTTCCTCTTTGTGATGGAAATCGGGATCACACCTGAGGGAGCCCAGAAAAAGGTCATTGATACGGTGTTGATGAAGCACGGGATTATCTATGACAACGCGATCCAGGTAGACGTGGCCCTTGAGAAGTCGCTGTTAGAGACCCGTTTCCTGGACGGTATCGTGCCCAAGCCCTCGGATCCCAAGAGTGAGGATCAGCAAGTCGAGCTGGTCTACCTGGTATGCTCGGGGCGGCAAGTGGATGAAATGACGGCCGATCTGCATGGTCGACATGGCGAGGTTGCTGCCTATCGATTCAACCTGGCAATTCTGCCTGGGGACATTGAGGTCTTTGGCGACCTGGAAAAGGCAATTGCCTCGCAATGGGATTCGCCCGATAGGGTTGAGGACAACAAGCCGGCCCTGGCTGGCTTCCAGAATCGTGCTGGCCGGCTGTTGATGGACCTGGTCTTGATCAGCGGCATGGGCCGTCAGTTGTCGACGTCCGTGTTGTCGGTTGATAACGAGGTTCCCGAGCCACCGCCGAGCGACAGCAAACGCGGCGAACTCAAGTTACCCGCACCCAAAGCGGGTGGGTTGGGCGATGACCTGGTCTGCGAGATGCTGCTGGTGGTTCGGCGCATGTCGCAAGAGGAAGCGGACAAGCTGAACCAGAAGCAAGATAAGTAGCCCAAGCGTAGCGGACTCTCTGGTCGATTCTTGATCGACATGCCGCCGCCGCTACTCCACCTTGATCAGCTCAACGGTGAAGTGGAGCGTCGCATTGGGCGGGATGTCGGGCGAAAAGCCTGCGGCGCCGTAAGCGAGTTGTGGCGGAATCGTCAATTTGATCATGCCACCTTCGCCGATGTACTGCAGGCCTTCGGTCCAGCCCGGAATGACCTGGTCGACGACGAACGAGGCACTCATCCCCATCTTGTAGCTGCTATCGAAAACCGTCCCGTCGTCCAAGGTGCCCTCGTAATGGACCCGCACCATGCTCTCGGAAGTGGGGCGCACGGCGGAACCCAGCCGAAGAATCTGATACTTCAGTCCCGAGGCCGATTCCGTAAAGTCCTTGGCAGCATTGGCGTCGATGACGTCGCGGCCTGGCGCGAGATTCTGCCGGCAGGCGGTTACTGATGCCAGCACCAGCACGGCCAGTATCCAGATCGGTGCTGGCGTGCAGAAAGTCATGATCGGGTTCCTAAGATGGCTCATTGGGATCTCTCAGTCCAGCCTTGTTTCAGGTGGTGAAGGGAAATAACGTGCGTCGAAGTGGTTGATCGAGCGAGCGAGCGTATTCGCTGATTTCAAAGACCTCTATGTATCGTATCTCGGCGGCGGCGTCTGCACCGTACTGGTCGACCAGTTGCTGGTCAAATCGGTCACGTCGTTGTTCGAGCATCTGACAGTAGTGTTGCCTGAGCCAGTCGACCCGTGTATCCCGATCGTCTGGCAGGGGCGGGTCGAAGTGCATGTTATGCGGCAGGAACTCGAAGAACTGGGATTCGTGGCAGGCCAGCATCTGCACGATCGAATCGAGGTAATCATCGATCGGGAGCACCACATCGGCACGCAACGGAGCGGGTCGGCTGAAAGTATCCGGCATGTAGGCGACCACCGGATCGTGAGCCAGTGCCGGCGTCTCAGGAAGTATCAGCGGCACGGTCACCATGTAGCTGGCATCCTGGACAACCTGGCCAACTGCCCTATGGTCGGGATGATAATCACAGCTGCGGTGGGTCAGCAGCAGGTCGGGCTGGAACGTCCGGATTTCGCGGATGATATCCAGCCGCAGGTCGAGCGTTGGTTCCAGCAGTCCGTCAGGGTAGTCCCAGGTCAGGTACTCAGCGCCAATCGTCCGGCCTGCCTCAGCTGCTTCCTGCCGGCGGCGGCTGACAAGTTCGCTGGAGTCCATCTGGTGATGTCCGGCGCCGCCGTTGGTGACGGAGACGAGTCGCAGTGTGGCACCCCGCTGCGAGTAATAGCTCAACAGGCCGCCGCTGTGATACTCGGCATCATCCGGGTGTGCTCCCAGGACGAGCACGCGCAGGTCAGAATTCGTCACCGCCAGATCTCCCGCTACCTGTCCCTGCTCAGGGGACAGTATTCCTTGTACCCTCGAGCTGATTGAGAGCACGGTTCAATACACGGATCACGTACTTTCCGTTCGCGTACAGGTCGGGTCGAGGCTTGAGCGCGGCCCGCATCTGCTTGATCACTGGCAGCGCCAGTTCGTCAATTTCATCGAGTACGATAGCTGCCTGCAGCCGTTCCCACTGGGCGCCGTCAGCCAGTGCCGATGTCAGCGTTGCCAGAGCTTGTGGGCTCTGGTCCATTCGACAGAGTGCTCGCGCGGCTGCAATTCGAACGGCAACCGATGGATCCTGCAATCGCTTCTTCAGCCTGGCGGATGTCTGCCGTACTGGCAGGCCGATATTACCCAGGCCGGTGGCTCCCCAGTAGCGGATGGCTGGATCCCTGTCGTCGAGTGCAGCCAACAGGACATTCAATTCGCTGATGCCGGACGACGCGGCGGCTGCTGCTCGTGCGAGTCGCGTCGCCAGGGTCTCATCATCGCCGCTGCGGAGGATCGCATATCGGCTTCCCAGCAGCTGCTCCCGCTCGACCAGGATCGGCTCAGCAATCAGGCCCAGGTCTCGCGTCTGCACGACCCAGTTGAGGTGGGCGCTGCGCATTTTCTTGAGCCTGGCCTGGTGGTCGGGGCTGTCGGCCAGGTTCTTCAGCTCATGCGGGTCGGACGCTGTATCGTACAGTTCCTCGACCGGCTTGGTCGGTGAGAAGTAGTACTCGGCTGCCTCGCCCAGCTTTCCCTGCTCGTGCAATTGCCGAAGTTCCTTCATGGTGGCGCCTTTTTCCGGCGTGTTCATGTACTGGTAAAAGGTCTTCAGCGGCTCATAGTTGCGGATGTACTTGAACCGCCTGTCGCGAACCATGCGGATAATGTCGTACCGTTCATCCATCCGGTCGCGGGCGCCGTAGACATAGTCCCGCGGGGCAGGCAGGTTGGCACCCAGGAAGGGTTGCCCCTGGATGTGGTCCGGAATCTCGACGTCGGCCAGCCGCAGCACGGTTGGGCCCAGGTCGATGGAGCTAATCAACTGGTCGCTGACCGTGCCAGCCTGCCCCTGCCGCTCAGTTCGCAGCGCCTCAGGGACCCGTACGATCAATGGCACGTGTGTCCCCGAGTCATACAGCCAGCGTTTGGCCCGCGGCAGGCCGACGCCGTGATCCGACCAGAAGAAGATGATCGTGCGGTCGTAGAGGCCGTCGTCCTTGAGCTGCTGGATCAGCCCCCCCGCCCAGTGATCCATGGCGGTGATCAATTCATAGTTTCGCTTCCAGTCCTCGCGGCTGACATCAGTATCTGGGTAGTAGGGTGGCAGCGTGGAGAGTGCGGCGGCATCCTGTCGCTGCTGATCCTCGAGAATGGCTGTCACCTGCTGGTACTTGGCAGTCGCAGCGATGCCGCTTTCATGGCAGCCGGTGAAGTTGAAGACGGCGAAAAACGGCTGGTCCTGGCTGGGCCTATTGCGCCAGTGTGCGCGGCCATTGGAGGCATCCCAGCTCTCTTTCGGATGGTTGAACTGGTAGTCGGTCTTGGAGTTGTTTGTGCAGTAGTAACCGGCTCGCCGCAGCTCGGTCGAGAAGGGCTTGATAAAGTCAGGGAGCTGAGCCCGGCAGCGCATGTGGTGCGTACCAATCGTGGTCTGGTACATGCCGGTGATGATGCCGGAGCGATTCGGGGCACAGACACCGGCCGTGGTGAAGCAGTGTGAATACCGAACTGCTTCGCTGGCGAGTTGGTCGAGCTGGGGTGTGATCGCATGCGCGTCCCCGTAACAGCCAAGCTGGGGACTGATGTCCTCACAACTGAGCCAGAGGATGTTGGGTCGATCGGCTCCAGCCAGCGGAGCTGACAGCAGGGAAGCAGACAGCGAGAGGCAGACTAACAGCCAGGATCGTGACATCTATCGACCGTTTCAGTTGAAGAGGAAACCTGTGTCAGCCAGCAGCAACTTCCAGTCTGTCACCATAACATGCCTGCCTGTGCGGGTGCTAGAATGGCCCGGCGGGCCTTTCTAGCTCCAGGCTGGAGCCTGCAATTCACTGTCCTGATGGAGAAATACCATGCGCCGGATTCCCCTGCTGATGGCGGCCATAACGCTCCTGGTCTGCTCTGCTAACAGCAGCATGGCCAAGCAGCCGATTCGTCCCAACATCATTTTCATCATGGCTGATGACCTTGGCTGGACAGACCTGGGATGCATGGGCAGCAAGTATTACGAGACTCCGCGGATTGACGCCCTGTCGCGACAAGGCGTCACTTTTCGCAGCTACTACACCTGTCAGAACTGTGCTCCCACGAGAGCTGCCTTGATGTCCGGCCAGTATGCTCCGCGTACTGGGATCTATACCGTGGGAAGCTTCAAACGGGGCAAGGACAAGAACCGTGGCATGGTCCCACCGAAAAACATGACCTCATTACCGCTGGATAAGATGACGATCGCCGAGATGCTCCAGCAGTCCGGCTATGCCACGGGCATGTTCGGCAAGTGGCACCTCGGAAATGGGCCTGAGCATCATCCAGGAGTTCGTGGCTTTGAGCAGGCACTTGTCTCCAACGGTCGCCATTTCAAGTTTGTTACTCGACCTCCCAGCGAGGTCCAGGAAGGTGAATACCTGGCTGACTTTCTCACCGACCGGGCCTTGGAGTTCATCCGTCAGCACAAGGACCAGGCGTTTTTCCTCTACCTCTCCCATTTCGCTGTCCACACGCCAATCCAGGCGAAGCAGGAGATCGTGGCCCGGTTCAAACAAAAGTCACCACTGGATGGTCACAACAATCCAGTTTATGCGGCCATGATCAAAAGCGTCGACGAGAGCGTGGGCCGCGTGATGCAGGTCCTCGACGAGCTCGAGCTGGCCGACAACACGCTGTTGATCTTCGCGTCCGACAATGGCGGCCTTGGTGGTTATTCGGTACCTGGCAGCGACCAGACCAAGGGGATTACTGACAACGCCCCGCTTCGTGGCGGCAAGGGGACCCTCTATGAGGGTGGAGTTCGGGTCCCCTTCTTCGCTCGCTGGCCAGGTCAAATACCGGCAGCCTCGACGGCCGAGGAGCCGATCGTGCATGTCGACATGTTCCCCACCTTCATGGAACTGGCTGGTGTGCGCCGCGTCAAACAGCCACTGGATGGCACCAGCATTGTTCCCCTGCTAGTGGACCCCGGCAGTTCGCTCAAGCCACGGGCGATCTACTGGCACTTTCCCGGATACCTGGAAAGCTATATTCCTGATCGCACCTGGCGCACCACTCCCGTCTCGGTAATCCGGCAGGGCGACTACAAGCTGCTGGAGTTTACCGAGCTGAAGCGTCGCGAGCTGTACAATCTGCGCAGCGACATCAGCGAACGTCATGATCTGGCTGCTGAACATCCTGAAGTTGTCTCCCAGCTGGCACAACAGCTTGAGAACTGGCGTGACCGCAGCGGAGCCCTGCTGGCGCGACCCAAGACAGCCGAGGAATTGGCTAATCCGAAGAACTAGTCGTGGGCAGTCCGCGGGGTTCGTGGACAGCGGTTCGCCGTGCGGCATGGATCTCGAAACAGAAGCCAGTGTGCGGGGTTGAATAGTCCAGCAGAGGGGGCTCGTTTGCTTGCGCCGGCCTGCTCGGCCATCTCTGCTTTCAAGATTGCCGCTGTTGGCATGGACAAACAGGCAATCGATGGCTGGGCCTATTGCCTGGCCGTGCTGGCCGATAGCAAGCAGGTGGTGGTGGGAGGTGAGCGGGGCCAATTGAAACTGCTGTCGATTCCTTTGGATGCTCAGCAGTAATCAGATTAGGGGTTATGGTCGATCATTTGCGTCGATTGGTTTGGCTGTTATATTCAAACTACCGGAAACGGCTTAATGTCGATTTGTGGAATAAGTTCCCCTTGCAGGGGATCATGAAATGCAGGACAGGATGCTGTAGCACGTGTCCACTTTATGTTCGGCTGGAATCAACCGGAGTTGATCGCAGTGGAACAATCCAATAACCGCAATGCGGTGAGGCAGGAAGCCACATCGTCTTGCTTCAGATGTGAGAAATAGATCATGTACAAGCATTGTATCGTGCTGGCCATCGGGGCCATGTTGTTTACGACCGCTGGCTGTGGTTCGGATTTACCTGCAGTGAATGTTGTGACTGGAACAGTCATATACGACGGAAAACCACTCGATGGTGCCAAGGTGGCTTACCATCCAGAAGAAGGGAATGCGACCGCTTCCCGGGCGGCCAGTGGTGAGACAGATGCATCTGGCAAGTTCACGCTGAAAATGAACTTTGCTGATGGCAATACTGTGGCAGTACTGGAGGGAGCTCCGACAGGTAAATATCGTGTAACGGTCACCAAGCTGGAGTCGACCACCAATTTCGAGGGGACAGGGACCGATCCAACTTCTGGTGACGGCGACGGTGAAAGCAGTGTCAACGATGAATACATGAAGGCGATGGGCAGCATGAATGAGGGCGGCGGCGGTGCACCTCAGGACAAGAGCCTGATCAGTGTCAAGTTCCGTTTCCCTTACCAAACGCCCCTGACGGCGGAGGTAGGCGACGGTGAAAATACCTTTACCATTGATCTGAAGAGCAATGGTCAGGGGACGGTGAGCGGGTCGGTCAACTAGCTTGACAGACTGCTACTGAGTCAAAAGACCCGGCTGGCCAACGTGGCCAGCCGGGTCTTTTTGATTCTGGCTGGGCAGGACGTACAGTCGATGTCGCGAGTCAGCAGATGCGGCAGCCAGGGCCTGAAGAGGGGGAGCGCAGAAAAAACCCCGCCCAATCCCAACCAGTGTGGGATTGAACGGGGTTGATAGACTCTCGTGGCCAGTAGCCACTGACTCTGATTCGCACTCAGCGGATCAGCTGCCGTCGCCGTCCGTCTCCGTGAGACGCTCGGCCAGAAGATTCACGAACTTCTCTTTGTCGGCAAGAATAGCGTCCTCGCAACCGGCACAGCAAATGAAAATCGGTGTGCCGTCGACGTCGAGCTTGATCGGTACACCCATGGCCCCGAGTGGCTCGTCGCCCACCAGGCAGACTTGCTGCTTGTCAGCCAAAACACGATCCGAGTCGGACAGCTTGGCCAGGTTCGCGGCCACGTCGTCAGCGTCGTGATCATGGTCGCCATGGCTATGACCGTCAGCGTCGTGATCATGGTCGCCATGGCTATGACCGTCACCATCATCATGTCCACTGGCCGCCGCATTGGGAGCTGGCGGCGGCGTCTGAGCTGTTTTGTCTTCCTTCTTACAGCCAGCCAAACCGGTTGCGACAACCAGCAAGGCAGCAGCAATGAGAGTATGTCCAATACGCATTTTTCGGTTCCTCTTGTCACGACAAAATTGGAGGCTGTGGTTTTTTGCGGCTGGATTGTCCAGCTAAAAATAGCAACGCGACTGCCTGTCCACAGGCCGATTTCACACTCCAGTATACGGCATTGTTGAGAGAAAGTTCTTCAGGGCCTTTGCAATCTGCGCAGATTTGTTTGACGTGAGGCTATGGTTGTCGTCCTAATGGTGGTTTGCGTAATTCGTAACGCTTGTACAAGCGTGATTGATACGAATGGCGGTGATTTTGTTCGGTCAATGGTAGCAGGAGGCTCGTTGTTGACGTATTCTGAATAGTCATCACTTTTTGGGAATATCCGGGGTTTTCTCGGGTTCCATATTGGTAGACGTCTATGACCCCGCGTGGGGTTACTCGAGAGATCCTTTTGAAGGGATATACAGATGAAGCTTTTCAAGACTTTTTCAGCTATGGTCCTCGCGTCCATGCTGGTCGTTGTTGGTTGTGGCGAAAAGAAGGCCGACATTCCTGCCAAGGATGCAGATGCCAAGGCTATGGATACGCCAGGCGCTGGTGTTCCCGATGGTATGGAAGTGGCTCCTGAGCCCGCACCAGAGGATCAAGATGCCGACGCAGCTGCCCCTGACGGCGACGGCGAAGCGGCTGCCGACGTGCCCGCTGCCGACGTGCCCGCTGCCGACGAGCCCGCTGCCGACGAGCCCGCTGCCGACGGCGGCGACGAGGGCTAGTCCAAACTAGCTTTGCTACGAAATCTAGATGTTGGATTTCAAGGGGGAGACTGATCATGTATCGGTCTCCCCCTTTTTTTTCTGGCCTTCCTGATGCTTGTTGATGCGTGCTGGTTTGTGAAGAATAATCCCTAAGCCCAAACTGGTAATCGGCGATCCTGACTGCTACTGAAACTCCACTCCAGGAGATGATCACCTACCATGTCTGAAAACGACTCCACACCTGATATCGATGACGACCCTGCAGATTCCAGTACAGAGGATTCCGGCTCCTCGCCCAGCATTGAGCCGGGCTCGGCGGATTCAAGTTCTGCTCCTGCCAAGATTGCCAGGAGACGATGGCTTACACCGGGCCGGATAGCCATGTACTCGGTCGTGATTGTGCTGTTGGGACTGGTCGCCCAGAACCTGATAACCAAGTCGAATTGGAATTCGGCTTTTGCCTGGCTGAAAGAGCAGGTGGATCAGGATGTGGAGCAGGATGTGGAGCGAGCCGAGTTTGTCAATCGCAGCGATGTCACGAAGTACATGAAAGACAACTACGGGCTTGATCCGGTACCGGACAGAATCTTGCCGATCGTCGAGTACTATCATTTCCAGACCCCCTTGCGCGAGTACACTCTGAAAATTCGATATTCCGGCGAGAACCTGCAATTCAGCGAGCGGCAGTACCGTTACTACTGGATGGAATTCCCTGAGACGATGGTCGAGGAGAGTGTCGAAATTCCCGAGGGCGGCCCACCACCTGAAGGCGGTCCCGGTCCCGGTGGTGGTGGTGGTGGCGGTCCCGGTGGAAGACCTGCGGGTTGATGAAGTCGGGCTGCGACTCAATAACAAACGCTGAGGATGGCCAACTGCACCACCCGGTTTGGTTACCAGAGTGTATAGCCACCATCAATGACCAGCGAGGCGCCTGTCATGTAGCGCGAGGCATCGCTCGCCAGGTAGACTGCCAGCGGGCCGAGGTCTTCAGGCTGTCCAAAATCTCCGGCTGGAATATGGCTCCGGAATCCCTCGATCACTTCGGGATGTTCCCGCGCCCAGCGCTGGTTCGGCTCTGTCATGAAGCCGCCAGGACAGATCGCATTGACTGTGATATCGTGCTGCGCCCAGTCTGCAGCCACGCTCCGAGTCAGCTGAATCATTGCTCCCTTGGCGGTCTCGTAATGGCGACCGGCGATATTTCGTCCAGCCACCATGCTATTGATCGACGAGATATTGATGATTCGTCCCCCGCCGCCGCGGTCGATCATTGCAGCTCCCACGACCCGCATGCAGACGAAGGCGCTGGTCAGGTTCAAGTCCATCAACTCTCGCCACTTCTCCAGCGACATCTCTTCTGTGGGAATATTCTCCCGACGGCCGCCGACGTTATTGATCAGGATGTCAATCGGTCCCAGTTCTGCGACCACCTGTTGGCAGATGTCCTGACAGCCGGCCGGATCCGACATGTCTGCGACCAGCGGATGCGCCTTCCGCCCCAGCGACTCGATGTCTGCTGCCGTCGACTCCAGGCTGGCCTGGTCGCGTCCGACGAGTACCACGTCCGCGCCGACACTGGCGATTGCCAGTGCCATTTCTCGGCCTAGTCCTCTACTGCCGCCGGTAATGAAGAGCCTCTTGCCATCCAGCCGAAATCGATCCAGCACGCTCATACCAGGTCCGCCTTCTACGAGTGACTTTGTCCACTGACCGAGGCCGATCGCTGCCGACGATCAACTACTGGACGATATTGTAACGCCGGTGTTCGTTTGCTGGAGCTATCGGGTAGATTAGAGAGAGTTGCCGTGCAGACCTGCCGGACCCAAGGGGCGAATCCTGCCGCCGGATGGAAACTCCGGTAACGGGTGCCCAGAGTGATCACGAGAGGAGTTTGGCTTCATGTCCTGTATCCAGACCTGTTCACACGTCGTGCTCGCTCTGTTCTTGAGCGTCACGGTTGAGTTGGCGATCTGTCCGGCTGACCCGCCTGAGCAGGTTGACTTTAATCAGCATGTGCGCGGAATTCTCTCCGACCGCTGTTACAAGTGTCACGGGCCGGATAGCGAGAATCGCCAGGCCGAGCTTCGCTTGGACCGCCGTTCCGAGGCGCTTTCGGCACGATCCGAGAGTGGTATCCCTGTCATCGCGGCTGGAAACCCAGCACGAAGTGAACTGGTGCGGCGAGTTACGAGCCAGGACCCCGACCTGCAAATGCCCCCTCCCGACTCCAAGTTGAAGTTGTCGGATGAGGAAATCGCCATTCTCGAGCGATGGGTCAAGCAGGGTGCCCGTTGGGATGAACACTGGGCTTTTCAGTCAGCCGTTACTCCTGAATTGCCGAACATCGCCAACACCGCCTGGCCAAAGAACGCGATTGACTATTTTGTACTTGCCCGCCTTGAAAAGTCTGGGCTGGCTCCGGCTCAGCCAGCGAGTCGAGAGCAGCTGATTCGTCGCCTCAGTTTTGACCTGACCGGTCTGCCACCCACGCTCGCTGAAATCGATCATTTCCTGGCCGACAGTTCGGCGGACAGCTACCAACGCCTGGTCGAACGCTTGCTGGCGAGTCCGGCGTTTGGCGAGCGAGTTGCATCGATCTGGCTCGACCTGGCTCGGTATTCTGACACCTATGGCTACCAGGTCGACCGGGAACGATATGTCTGGCCCTGGAGAGACTGGATCATTCGTGCCTTGAACTCCAATCTCTCGTATGACCAGTTCATCAGCTGGCAACTGGCTGGTGACCTGTTGCCGGATGCCAGCCGCGATCAACAACTTGCCACAACTTTTAACCGCCTGCATCCGCAAAAGGTGGAGGGTGGCAGCACTCCGGAAGAGTTCCGCGTGGAATATGTGGCGGACCGCAACCATACCTTTGGCACAGCCCTGCTAGGGCTGACGCTCGAGTGCGCTCGCTGTCATGACCACAAGTATGATCCGATCAGCCAGCAGGAGTATTACCAGCTGTTCGCTTTCTTCAACAACATCGATGAATCTGGCCTCTACTCCTACTTCACCAGCTCGGTTCCAACACCGACCCTGACCTTGCCTGACGATGCGACCAGCCAGCGGATTGCTGAGAACGCAAGCCAGCTTCAGGCTGCCGAGGCGGAACTGGCGGTTGCTGCCCAGCAGAGCGCTGAGGCTTTCAAGGCCTGGCTGGCGGCGCGGCCGAAGCAGCCAGCGGTTGCCGGTCGTATCCTGGAGATGACCTTTGAGGACTTCACGTCCGGCGCCAACAAGCAAGTTCCTGGAAAAGTTGGCCAGGCGGTCCAACTGAGCGGAGATGATGGCGTCGGCACGGGTGTCGGTAATTTCCGCCGCTTTCAACCATTCACTGTTTCCTGTTGGATGCAGACACCAGATCACAAGCAGCGAGCGGTAGTTTACCATCGCTCGCGGGCCTGGACCGATGCCGGCAGCCGGGGCTATCAACTGTTGCTTGAAGATGGACGACTGAGTGCCTCCTTGATCCACTTCTGGCCGGGCAATGCAATCCGAGTACGCACGCGCGAGGCGATTGAGATTGGCGAGTGGTTGCATGTCACCATCAGCTATGACGGTTCCAGCAGGGCCAGTGGCCTGCAGATCTATCTGGATGGCAAACCCGCCCAGCTGGAGATTGTCCAGGACAGCCTTTACAAGAACATCACCGGGGGCGGTGGTGACACGATTACCATCGGTCAACGATTTCGAGATAACGGTTTCAGCGGTGGTCTGATTGATGAATTCCAGGTCTTTGACCGCCAGCTATCGTCGCTGGAAGTGGCCCAGGTCCATGATGGCACCAGCCTGGCGGTCGCCTTGACGACCGCTGTTGAGGACCTCGCTGAGCAGGTCCGTGAGCAACTCAGCGAGTTTTACCTGGCGACTGCGAATGAGCCTTATCGGCAACAGCTGGCGGTTTTGCGCCAGTTGCGGGAGCAGCGCAGTGGGCTGGTTGATGGGCTGACCGAGATTATGGTCATGAAGGAACGAGTCAGTCGTCGGCAGTCTTTTGTACTCAGTCGAGGAGCGTATGATGCGCCGGTCATGCCGGTGCAACCAGGAACGCCGCAGATGTTCCCCGCTTTTCCAGAGGGTGCTCCGCCAAATCGACTTGGCCTCGCCCGCTGGATGACCAGCAGCGACAATCCACTTACATCTCGGGTGGCAGTTAATCACTTCTGGCAAATGTGCTTTGGCCAGGGGCTGGTGACAACTCCCGAGGATTTTGGCAGCCAGGGTGCACCGCCGACACATCCGCAGCTTCTCGACTGGCTGGCTCGGGAACTTGTTGATTCCGGCTGGGACCTGAAACAGCTGATGCGATTAATGGTCAGCTCGGCAAGCTACCGGCAAGCGTCCCAGCTGAACCAGGCTGCCTGGGAGCTGGATCCAGACAACCAGCTGATCTGGCGATCCTCCAGCTATCAACTGCCGGCCGAAATGGTACGCGACAATGCGCTTGCCGTAAGTGGCCTGCTGGTCAATCGCAACGGCGGCCCGCCGGCCAAGCCGTACGAAGTGGCAGTCTCGTTCAAGCCTGTCGGCCAGGACAAGGGAGAGGGATTGTACCGGCGAAGTGTTTACACCTACTGGAAACAGACAGGCCCGGCTCCTGCCATGATGGCCCTGGATGCTTCCAAGCGAGATATTTGTCGGGTCAAGCGAGAGCGGACAAGTTCCCCCGTCCAGGCGTTGGTGATTCTGAATGACCCCCAGCTGATCGAAGCAGCTCGCGTGCTGGCGGGACGGCTTGTCGAAGACCATGGCGACAACGTTGATGGCATTATCGAGGAGGCCTTTCGACTCCTCACCAGCACCCGCCCGACTGCTGAGCAATCACGGGTGTTACGAGATCTCTACCAGCAACAACGTGAGTTTTACCAGCAGAATGTTGAATTGACCGAATCGCTGCTCGCCAGCGGCCAGGCGCCCCGGCGACAGTTGGCGACACCAGCGGCCCACCAGGCAGCAGTAACCGTGCTGATCAATGCACTACTCAGTTATGATGGTTGCGTGATGCGACACTAGTAAGGACCAGCTTGATGAACAGTAAACAGTGCAGCGGATACGAACCGGTGGCAGGTCTCAGCCGCCGTCAGTTGCTCAGTCGGATGGGCATGGGACTCGGTAGCATTGCCCTGGCGGACCTGGTCGCAGGCCAGTCCAGCGCGGACGACAGAACGCACTTCAAACCCCGCGCCAAGCGAGTGATCTACCTGTTCCAGAGCGGGGCTCCCTCGCAAATGGACCTGTTTGACTACAAGCCCGTGCTCAATCAAAAGCATGGTACGCAATTGCCCGAGGAAGTTCGCAAGGGCCAGCGACTGACCGCCATGTCAGGCAACCAGGCCAGCTTGCCCCTCGCCGGCACACCATTCAAATTCCAACAACATGGAGACGGCGGCACCTGGATCAGCGAAATCCTGCCGCATACCGCGGGCATTGCGAATGACATTTGTGTAATCAAGTCGATGTACACTGAGGCGATCAATCATGGCCCTGCCGTGACCTACTTGCAGACCGGCTCCCAGTTCCCGGGCCGACCCAGCATGGGTGCCTGGCTGAAGTACGGTTTGGGAAGTGAAAACGAGAACCTGCCAGCTTTCGTGGTGATGGTGAGCAAGAACAAGGGCGGTCAACCACTGGTATCCCGACTCTGGGGTAGCGGCTTTCTTCCCTCGACTTTTCAGGGAGTGCGATTTCGCAGTGGCAGCGATCCGGTGCTGTACTTGAAGAACCCCGCCGGTATCGACAGTCGCAGCCGACAACTGATGCTGGCTCGATTGCGAGAATTGCATCAGCTGGACTTGGACAAGTCGGGCGATCCACAATTGGAATCGCGGATCCAGCAGTACGAACTGGCTTACCGGATGCAGATGTCTGTGCCCGAGGTGGTGGATGTTTCCAATGAGCCGGAACATGTTTTCAAGGCTTACGGAGAGGATGCCCGTAACCCCGGCACGTTTGCGGCCAATTGCCTGGTGGCCCGCCGACTGGCTGAGCAAGGTGTCCGTTTTATCCAGCTGTACCATCCCGGCTGGGACCAGCATGGCGGTCTGCAAGCGGGGATTTCGAAGCAGGCCAAGGAGACCGACCAGGCATCAGCAGCCCTGGTCCAGGATCTCAAACAACGCGGTTTGCTGGAAGACACGCTTGTTATCTGGGGCGGTGAATTTGGCCGTACGAATTATTGCCAGGGCAAACTGACTCAGAACAGCTTCGGACGTGACCACCATCCGCGCTGCTTTTCTGTCTGGATGGCAGGTGGTGGGGTTCAGGCCGGCAGCAGCTATGGCGCGACGGATGAATACGGCTACAACGTGCAAGAGAATGGCGTCCATGTCCACGACTTGCATGCCACTATTCTGCACCAGCTTGGTATCGACCATGAACGACTGACATTCAAGCACCAGGGTCGCTGGTATCGTTTGACAGATGTTCATGGCGACGTGGTCCGCGGTGTGATCAAGAGTTGATGACTGGAAATGAAAAATCCATGATGGCTCAATCGGTACGCTGCCTGCTGCAATTCCTCGCCGCCTGCTCTTTCCTGCTCTGTTGTAGTACCAGCAGGGCTGCCGATGAGCGGCCGAATATCCTGTTTGCCTTCGCCGATGACTGGGGTCGGCATGCCAGTGCCTACGCAGGACTCGACGGCCGACCGACTGCCAGTGAAGTGGCTCGAACCCCGACTTTCGACAGGATTGCCCGCCAGGGTGTGCTGTTCCTCAACGCCTATGTCACGGCACCGTCCTGTACTCCCTGTCGTAGCTCGTTGTTGTCAGGACAGTACTTTTTTCGCACCGGTCGCGGTGCAATTCTCCAGGGTGCCCGCTGGGATGCCAGCATCCCCTCCTTCCCCTTGCTGCTGCAGTCGGCTGGCTATCACATTGGCGAAACCTACAAGGTCTGGAGTCCCGGGACGCCTCGCGATGCTCCGTATGGCGCTGGCATGGCGGGTTACGAGAGTGCCGGTGGCCGCTTCAACCAGTTTTCCCAAAATGTGGCACGGATGACCGAGTCCGGCGCCAGCGTGCAAGACGCCAAGCAGGTATTGCTGGACGAAGTTGCCGAGAACTTTCAGACATTCCTCGACGACAATCCTGCCGGTAAGCCGTTTTGCTACTGGTTCGGTCCAACTCTCGTTCATCGCAAGTGGATCAAGGGATCGGGTAAGGACCTCTGGGGCATCAATCCGGACGACCTCAAGGGAAAGCTGCCACAGTTCCTGCCGGATGTCCATGAAGTGCGAGAGGACTTTGCCGATTACCTTGGCGAAGTCCAGGCCTTTGACGCCGGACTGGCAGTCCTGCTGGAGATGCTCAAGACAGCGGGCCAACTTGATAACACGATTGTTGTGGTGAGTGGAGATCATGGTGCGCCGGGGTTTCCGGGTGGCAAATGCAACCTTTACGACTTTGGTGTCCAGGTGCCACTGGCTATCTTGATGCCGGGTCAGCCCGGCGGCCGGGTGGTGAGTGATTTCGTCAACTTGATGGACCTGGCCCCCACCTTTCTTGAGATGGGAGCTGAGCCGGCTCCTGAGGTGATGACCGGGACCAGCCTGGTACCGCTGCTCAAGTCCCACAAGAATGGACGGGTCGACCGCCGCCGTAGCTGGGTGATCACGGGCCGCGAGCGGCATGTCGCCAAGGCGAGAGAAGGCCAGCTGCCCTATCCACAGCGAGCACTGCGAACGGATGACTACCTGTACATCATCAACTTTGCCCCGGACCGCTGGCCAATGGGAAATCCCTATAACCTGTCCGACGACATGACGCCGCAGACCAGCGTGCTGGAAAACAATACCTTTGCGACCTTTGCCGACCTGGATGCCAGCCCCAGCAAGGCCTTTGTTGTCAACCATCGATCCGATCCGAAGTACAAGTCCTTCTACGACTATGCATTTGGCCGGCGGCCGGCTGAGGAGCTGTACCGGTTGAGTGATGACCCGGACCAGCTGCGCAATGTCGCTGAAGATCCGGAGTTTACAAAAGTGAAATCGAAACTCCGTAAACAACTGCTTGGTGAACTTGAGCGGCAGGGGGACCCCCGCGTACTGGGTGACGGTTCGACCTTTGACAAGCCGCCGTACGCCGGTGGCTGATCCAGCTCTCGGCGCGTCCCTGCAGCTACGGTTGGCCTGAGCGATCTCGGCGTTGTTAGTTTCACCCGACGGACGGGCCTGGCTCAATCAGCCACACTGTAAGAACCCGAGGGTTTTCTCACCATGCAACCCGATGGTTTTCGCCTGCGGCG